>Ga0209373_10004665_pt1 | contig 11676 bp, 9 predicted proteins | sample Higcelweek5metaG_FD_187173 | JGI IMG/M metagenome (GOLD analysis project Ga0209373, IMG submission 187173) | Freshwater pond sediment microbial communities from the University of Edinburgh, under environmental carbon perturbations - High... | ecosystem: Environmental > Aquatic > Freshwater >... | reverse complement strand
AGCATTGTTTGTTTTTACTTCGTTTGAGTTTCTCAACATCGCCCGGTTGGCGTCGATTGATATTTATCCGGCGCTGCTGGGCGCCGTTGCCTTTGAGCAGACATTTTTTGCCGGTCGCGACCGGCGACCGCTGCGGTACTGGCTGTTGGCCCTGTTGTTTTTGGCCGGGTACGCGTTTCGCGGGCCGGTCGGGCCGGTGATCGTGGCTGCTGCTGCTGCGGCGGGAGTGCTGCCCTTTGGCAACCTTAAGCGGCTGTTGCGTGTGGGTTTTACCGGCTTGGGCGCACTGCTGCTGGGGATGGCGGCCTATTTTGCCTGGACTGCGGCGGTGTTTTCGCCCGCGTTTTCCGGCCAGGTGCTGCATGACCAATTGTTGGGCCGGATGTCAAGTTCGCGGCCCTTTTGGTACTATTTTTGGAACGGATCCGGGTCCTATGCGATTACCCTGCCGATGGCGCTCATTGCCATTGGCGGCTATTATTACCGCTACCGGCAAAAACTCTTTCAACGCTCCGAGAGCCCCGACCGGATCCGGTTTCAGGCGCTGACATGCTATTTTTTACTGATTGTGCTGGGGATGAGCATCCCGGGCACCAAGCACTTGCGTTACATTGTCGGAGCGCTGCCGCCGGCGGCGCTGTTGGCGGCATACATGATCGAAAACCCGCAGGATCTCTATTCCTTTGTCCGTTTGCGCAAATTATTTTTTGTCTCTGCCCGCTGGCTGCCGGGGCTGCTGCTTGCGGCGCTGGTGATTTTGCAGGCGGTGTTGCTGTACACGCCGTGGCTGTCGGCGGTGTTGCCCGATTCACCGGTGCTGGCCGGGCTCTTTTGGGCGCTTCCGCTGCTGTTGCTGCTGGCGCTGGCCAACATCCGCGCCCATAATGAGATTTTTATTTTGGCGGGCGTGGCGTTGTGTTTTTCGGTCATCCATTTAACGGCGATTGAGGAGATTGAGCAGTCGCTGCAGCGCACCGCGATTTCGGTCGGCGACTTTGAGACCTTGCGCCCGGCGGATAAAGCCCTTTATTTTTACGGCCTCGGGCCGGACGGGGACGAAAACAAATACATGCTCCATGTCAAAAAAGAGCAATGGTTTGTCCCGTTGTATGCCCGCTCCTCCGATGAAATCGTTAAAATTTTAAAGCGCAATCCCACGGCGGACCTGTCGCGGACCGTGGCGCTGGAGGATATGCCGGAGGGCGTGTACGTAATGGCGCGGTTGGACCGCTGGCAAAAACTTCCGGCTTCGATTACCAGTGTTTTTGAGGCCAAACTGGCCGGAAAAATCGGCAATCGCAGCGTAGCGATGCTGGTCAAAGAGAGATAATTTTTTCAATTTATCATGTTATAAAAAAATAATCAGGATTTGCCGGTTGTTTTTCTTGACATTTTAAAATAATCATGCTATTTTAAAGTAGCTTTTGAAACGGCGGGGCCGCAAAAAATGGTTCCGGCGGCGTGATGAAGTGTAACATTTTACAAATGAATAAGTTAGGATTATAAACAGTGTTTGCCCGAATTTGGACTGCCGACCTGGTGCGTCAGCATATTTTAACAACGGCCGAAAATGAGCCGTTAAATTATTATTATTACATTCAAAACTACCCGAGCGTGCATGCGGCGGCGGAGCGGATTTTCGGCTCCTGGCGCAATGCGGTGGAGGCCTGCGGTTTTGACTACAGCACGGTCCGCAAATACAAACGGTGGAATAAAGTCCTGGTAGTCGAAAAGATTCGCGAGCTGGAAACCGAAAAAATTCCGTTGACCTCCAATCACAATCAAAAAAATAACAAGCCCCTGTACATGGCCTCAATCAAATATTACGGCTCCTGGGGCAAGGCGGTCCAGGCGGCGGGGATTTGTTATGCCGACGTGCGGCTGCGCCGCAAGCTCTCGTTGCCCGAGATCAAATCGCGGGTAATCAATTTGTACAACACGGGTGCGGATCTGTCCTATACGAGCATGCGCAAAAATCACCAGTATTTGCTCGCTTACGCGATGAAAAAAATCGGCAGCGGCTCGTGGGGCAATGCCCGCAAAATTTGCGGCATACACGACAATTTCCGGATTCCCAAAGCCAAACGCGGCTGAGCGCCACTTCCTCAAAACGTTTTTAACGGACGTATATTATGAGCAATCAAGAGCCGGATGCCGGGATGTTATCCCGATGGTTTTCGCTTTTTAAAAAGATATCGCTGGCCGGGTGGATCATCATGGCGATGGCGCTCGGGATTGCCAACGGTTTGTTTTTCGGCGAAAGCTGCGCCGCGTGGGCGATCGTCGGCCGGGCCTTTGTGGCGATGCTCCAGATCAGTGTGCTGCCCTACATCTTTTTTTCGTTGATATGCAGTTTCGGCGGTCTCAATTATGACGAGGCCAAGATGCTCTCCAAGCGCGGGATTATTTTGATCGCCGGGATGTGGGCGATTGTCTTTGTGCTGATGTCTGTGATTCCGCAGATATTTCCGGACTGGAAATCGGCGACCTTTTTCAGCTCCAGCGTGTTTGAAGAGCCGATGCAGATCGACTACATCAGTGTCTTTATCCCCTCCAACCCGTTTTATGCCCTGGCCAACAATGTGGTGCCCGCGGTCACGGTTTTCAGTATTTTGTGCGGGGTGGCGCTGATCGGGGTCAAGCGAAAACGGGTGCTGCTCGATGTCCTTGACACCGTCTGCGACGCGTTGTCGCAAATCACTTTGATCATCGTCAAATTGACGCCGCTCGGCGTATTTGCCATTGTCTCCAATGTGGCCGGGACCATCCGCACCGAGGAAATCGGCCGCATTGAGATTTATTTTATCGCGTTTTGGGTAGTGGCGGCGCTGTTGGGCCTCTTGGTTTTTCCGCTGTGCGTGATGATGTTTACGCCGTTTAAGTACCGCGATATCTTTAGACTCACGCGCGACGCCTTGTTAACGGTGCTGTTGACCAACAATCTTTTTATCGTGCTGCCGCTGTTGACCTGTAATCTCATCGACATGTTTAAAAAATATGACATGCATAGCGACGAGCGCGAGTCGCTCAGCAAAATCATCGTCCCGGTCGCGTACATCGTTCCCTGCGCCGGGCAGTTGCTGGATATTATTTTTATCCATTTTGCAGCCTGGTACTCGGGGACGGCGCTGGCGTTTTCGCAGTATTTTGAGCTCTATTCGCTGGGAATGCTCGCTTTGTTCGGCAATGCCAAAGTGGCGATTACCTTTTTGCTCCAGTCGATGGGGCTCTCGAGCAATTTGTTTCAGATCTATATGGTTTCGACCGTGATCAATGACAACATCCGCATGACGGTCGAGGCGATTGCGATTTACTGCCTGGCACTCATTTGTATTTGCTGGATGACCAAAAAACTGCGCTTCAGTTTCCGCCGGTTTTGGGTGCTCTTGACGATCTGTTTTATCGGCTGTTTTTTGGTCATCACCGCCGCCAAGATTTTCATCGTCAAAACCTTGCACAATGAGAACCATAACGCCAAAACGCTGGCGGCGATGAAAATTGACTGGAAAATACCGTACCGGTACTTTGACCGGCTGCCGGAAAATCCGCCGGAAAACTACAAAAAGCATTTCAGCCGATTGCAGGAAATTTTTGAGCGCAAAGTTTTGCGGGTCGGGGTGGACAACGACGCCATGCCGTTTTCGTTTGTCAGTCCCGAGCACGGCCTTGTCGGCTACGATATTGAGATGGCGCAGGATTTGGCGCTCAGGCTCAACTGCGAGCGCATCGAGTTTTATCAGATCAACTACGATACTGTGGGCGACACTCTCAACAGGGGCTTGGTCGATATTGTCATGTCGGAGCTCTCGATCACCGACGACCGGATCGGCAAAATCGCCTTTACCTCCAGTTACATGCAGCTCAATATGGCGGTGGTGGTCCACGAGATCGACAAGGACGATTACCAAAATAATCTGATGGCGCTCAACCGTCCGGAGATCCGGGTGGGGACGCTCTCGCTGTCGTTTTTTCACCGGTGCAGCCGGGTGCTGGATAAGGCCAAAGTAATTGAGGTGACCAACCCGGCTGATTTTTTTACCGGCAAAGTCAAACTCGATGCCTTTGTCATGGCCGCGGAGGAAGCGTATGCGTGGCGGATTTTGTACCCCGGGTTTGCGATTTTACCGGTGCGCGGCAATGTACAAAAAGACTTGATCGCTTACGGGATTGCCAACGGCGACCCGGACTTTTTAAATTTCGTCAATTATTGGCTGGAGCTGCGTCATGTTTCCGGCAATACCGACCGGTTGTATGACTACTGGGTTTTGGGCAAAAATGTGATTGCGCCCGAGCCGCGGTGGTGCATTGTCAAAGACGTGCTGCACTGGTAAGATTTAATTAAAGCGCCGCCAGCGTTTTAAAAATCCGCTGATGCTGCATTCTCCGGGCGACGGCGAAAACAACAGCTCGGCAAGCTCCAGCAGCAATGGCAGCTGGGGCGGCATATCCCAGTAGCGGTACTGGCCGTAGCGCAAGTTTAAAATGATATTTTTGAGCTTGAATTCACTCTTGAGCGTCCCCATGGCCAGCCGGGCGGCCGGCAAATCCTTGACATCCAGTCTGCTCTCCATTTGGAGGCACATGAGAAAGCTCTCCCGCCACAATGTCAACACCTCTTTTTGCAGTTTTCCGATCTCCGGGATTCCCGTGTCCGGCGTCACTTTAAAGCGGCACGCTTGTTGATACAAATGATTGTCGTCACCGGCCATGCGGCGGCGAAACGAGTAATCGTAGGCATTGCCGGTGACCAGCAACGCGTCGTGGCAGCCGAGGACGCATTTGTAGAGATTGCGGACGTTGAAGTCAACGCTCTTCTCCAAATCCTGACAGGCAAAAAGCAAACCAGCGCCGCGGTTGAGCAGCAGCCTAAATCCCTCCAGATGCGGGAGCTCCGCCGCCGGGATGGTGGCAAAATCCGCCAGCGCGTGCTCGTTGCCGCAGACAGTGATGTGCCCGTATTTGAGCTCCTGAAACATCATGCTCCGGCTGATTTTATGCAGGGAGTCGAGGTTGCGCGCCGGGGCGAAATCGACGTCGATGCCGAGTTTTTTATGGTATTTTTGACGCAGGGGCGACAATGACTGATCGATTTGCGCACGAACTTCGCCGCCGGTGCCGGTTTTGGTAATGACAAAAAAATCGAGATCGTTGTACGGACGGTGGTCGGAGGTGGCTCCCCCTTCGCCGCGGCCGTAGCCGCCGCCCAAGAGGACGGCCTCCAAAAAAATTCGGGCCGGCAATTGCGCCAAATCCGCCGCGAGTTCGCGGACAGTCCCGTCGATCAGCCTATTGACAATTGCGTCATCGGCCAAGGTGTAATTTGTTGTCATGACCCCAAACCTATTTTAAGTTGCGGCAGAGGGCGGTCAATTGCTCCAGCAAGGCGGGGCAGGTCTGGGTGTTTTGCTCTTTGACGGCGTTTTCCAAAGCCCGCGAGGCGGCAAAGATTTCGTCGGCGCCGATGTTGGCGGCACAGCCCTTGATGGTGTGGGCATCGACCCGGACACTGTTCCAATCGCTGCTCCGGATTGCCCGTTGCAGACTCTCCAAGTGCCGGTCGCAGCTCTCGTTAAAGCTGTCGATGAGCATTTTGACGGTTTCATCATCGGAGATCCCGAGGTTGGCCGCCATATATTGTTTGATCTTATTTAACATAAAATACCGTTTCGTTTAAGCCGGAGTAATGTTTGCGCTGAATGGTCTCGGCGATCGACTGGATGATCGCCAAGCCGCGGCCGTTGGCGGTCAATTGCTCGTTGCAGTCCTCAAGCGTTGCATATTCGCTGATCTTGTAGGGTTGGCCGCGGTCAAAGACGGTAAGCTTGATGAGGTTGTTGATGACCTCCAGCTGGACCGCCGCCACCGCGTGGGTGTTTTTTCGGTTTTTGTAGCCGTGAAAGACGATGTTGTTAAGAAATTCGCTTAACAGGAGCTCAATCTTGGTCGACAGTGCCTCATTGCCGGTGTGCTCCAGCGCAAAGTCGTACAAGGAAACGATGCTTTTGCTGATTTGCTCCATATCCAAAGAAATAATCTCAATCGCCACCGTGTCGGCGATTTTGTTTTTGCGGAATACCGCCAGCGTGGTATCGTCGTTGGCGCGCTCGTAGCCGATCTGCGACAAAAAATTCATGAGCTTGTAAGGCAGCGAAAAAAAGCTGTCCTCAAGCGCGATTTCGGAGAAGAGTCTGGCAAAAAGCTCGTTGTCAACCGCGTCGTCGTTGTTTTTGCAGAGCTCCAGCAAACCGTCGGTGTAGCCCATAAAAATATCGTCGTCGTTAAAGGCGTACTCCACATTGTCATCTTTGACGTACTCAAAATTAAAGCGCCAGCCGACCGGCATCCCGCCTTTTTTCCACGGATTGATGTCCTTGATCTCTTTGGCGGCGGGCGAATAACACAAAAACATCGGGTGCCCGGCGCTCTGAAAGGTGAATTTGTTGTTTTGCGTGTCAAAAATGCCGATGAGTACGGTCATATAATGCTCACCGGCGAGTTCGTCGATAAAAAAGCGGTTCATCCGGTTGAGTACCGTGTGCGGCGCCAGCTCATCGATGGTCGACTCGCTGATGAGCATTTTCATAAACGATTTGATTGCGCTCATGCACAATGCCGCCTGCACGCCGTGGCCGGAGATATCGCCCAGAAGGACGAAAAATTTGTCGTCGGTGAGCCGGAAATACTCAAACACGTCGCCCGATACGCGAAATTTGGGGATGTACAAAAACGAGCCGATGAGCGACGAGTCCTGAAAACACCACCGGGGCAGCATGATCGACTGTACTTCGCCCGCGAGATTGAGGTCGTTCTCGATTTGGCGGTAAAAGTCGTCGGCCTCAATGAGTTTGCGGTAAGAGCTGCCGACTTGCTCAATGCGGCGGATGAGCTCATTGTGGTCAAACGCCTTATTCATATAATACGAGTACTGGTCGTCGGAAATTTTGGTCAGCAAAGAGCTGTTGATGTCATCGACCAGCGAAGTTAAAAAGATGATCGGGATTTTGGGATTGATCTCGCGGATGATTTTGCGGATGTCAAAGCCGTTGACCGGCCCCAGCATGACGTCAAGCAAAATGACGTCAAAGTTGTTTTTTTTGAGCTCACCGACGGCGCTCAGGGGCTCGGTAAAGCCGCGGATGAAATAATTTTGATCTTTGAGGCAGGCCTCCAATAAGGTCAAATTAAATTTTTCATCATCGATTGCCAGTATTTTATACAAATGAGCCATAGCGACTTTTCCTGTTCTTTGAACTTAATGTACATGTGTTTTTTTCAAAATCAAGCGTTTTCGGAGGCAAAGGAATACTATTTTGATGAAAAATTACTTAATATTTCAAAAAATTACTTGATATTTTTCAAAATGATGTTTTATTAATAGACAAAGACATAGGAGTTGTTTTCGAGTGATTTCGCAACATGACAATGTATTACAAGTTTGGCGATGGCAGTGGCGTTTGTCCGCTGCGATCTGATTTGTCGTATATTGATTCTGTTGTTTTTTATGTGACTTTAGCGTTTCGACGAATTATTATAGTTGTAGTTTGCAGCGGACTTGGTTTGGCATCAAGTCCGCTTTTTTTGTGTCAAAATTTTGATTTGAAATTAACATAAGGTGTAAAAATGATTGCTTTTGAAGAGTTTAGAGAGTTGGCCAAATCGGGAAACGTCATCCCGGTTTACCAAAAAGTGATCGCCGATCTGGAGACTCCGGTCTCGGTATTGGCGCGTTTCTGCAATGACGAAAATGTGTTTCTCCTCGAGAGCGTCGAGAATGGCGAGCGCTTCGGCCGCTACTCGTTCGTCGGGATTGAGCCGCGCGAAATTTTTGAAGTCAAGCCCGGCGTCTCCGACATCGACGATCTTAAAAAGAAGTTCGCGTCCCTCAAGCCGGTGGTGCTCCCCGAGCTCCCGCCCTTGCTGGGCGGCGCCATTGGCTTCATGGCCTATGAGAGCGTCAACGCGTTTGAAAAACTGCCGACGCCCAAGGACCATGCCGACGCCGCCACCGCCGAGTTTCTGATTACCGACAAGATGGTCATTTTTGATAACTTGAAACACATCATGCTGCTGGTGGTCTCGGTCGAAACCGAGCGCTTTGCGTCGTTGCGCGAGGCCTACGATTATGCGGCAAGTGAAATCGCCAAACTTCAGCGCCGCCTCAAGGAGCCGGTTAAATTGGCCGACGCCGGGCACAAGCAAATCGGCGAACTCAAGTCCAACCGCACACGGGAAGAATTTATCGAGATGGTCAAAAAGGCCAAGCAGTATATTTATGAGGGGGAGATCATCCAGGTGGTGTTGTCCGAGCGCTTTTGCGCCCCCTGCGAGCTTCCGCCGCTGCAACTTTACCGGGCGCTGCGTTTGATCAATCCCTCGCCCTACACCTTCTTTTTAAAGATCGGCGGCAAAGTTTTGGTCGGCTCCTCGCCGGAAACGTTGGCTAAGCTCGAAAACCGCGAAATTACCTTGCGCCCGATCGCCGGGACCAAGCCGCGCGGCAAGGATGAGCAATCCGACCGCCATTTCGCCCATGAGCTCATCAATGATCCCAAGGAGCGCGCCGAGCACTTGATGCTGGTGGACCTGGCCCGCAACGACGCCGGGCGCGTCGCCAAATCAGGGAGCGTCCAGGTCAAAGATTTTATGACCATTGAGCGCTACTCGCACGTGATGCACCTTGTGAGCACGGTCAATGCCGTGTTGGACGACAAAGAGGATGCTTACAGTTTGCTCAAATCGGTGTTTCCGGCCGGGACCTTGTCGGGTGCCCCAAAAATCCGCGCGATGGAGATCATCCACGAGCTGGAGCCGTGCTCGCGCGGGTTTTACGGCGGGGCCATCGGCTACTTCAGCTTTGACGGCAACATGGATTTGGCCATCACGATCCGCACCCTGCTGCAGCAGGACGGCAAAATCACCTTGCAGGCCGGCGCCGGGATCGTCCACGACTCCATCCCCGAGATGGAGTACAACGAAGTCATGAATAAATCGCGCGCCTTGTTTGAGGCGATCAAAACCGCGGACAACAATTTGGGGATTTAATCATTATGCTTTTATTAATCGACAATTTTGACTCGTTTACCTACAATCTTGCCCAGCTCTTTCAGCAGCTCGACCAGGAGGTCAAGGTAATTCGCAACAATCAAGTTACCATCGCGGAAATCGAGGCGATGGCGCCGGTGGCGATCGTGCTTTCGCCCGGTCCCGGCCGCCCGGAGACCGCGGGGGTAATGATGGATGTCATCCGCCACTTTAAGGGCAAAATCCCGATGCTCGGGGTTTGTCTCGGGCATCAGGCCATCGGCGAAGTTTTCGGCATGACCTTGAGCAACGCGCAAAAGGTGATGCACGGCAAGATTTCCGAAATCAGCCACGACAAGCAGGGAATTTTTGCCGGATTGCCGGAAAAAATCAAAGTGGTGCGCTACCACTCGCTTGCCTTAAAGCGCGAAACCTTGCCCGAAGACCTGGAAATCACCGCCAGCGCCGATGACGACGGTGAAATCATGGGCATCCGCCACAAAAAGTATTTGATCGAGGGCATTCAATATCACCCTGAGTCGATTTTGACCACCACCGGCAAACGGCAGTTGGCCAACTTTCTCAACCTTTTGTCGCGACGGGGGTAAATGATGCTGTTAAAATACCTCAATAAAGTATTGGATCACGACAATCTCAGCGCCGCCGAAACCAAGGAGGCGTTGAAGCTCCTCACCGGGCACGAAGTCCCGCACTCCCAGATCGGCGCTTTTTTGGCCGCGCTGCGGATGAAGGGGGAGACCGCCGAAGAATTGTTGGGCGGGGCCCAGTTGTTGCGCGAAAACGCGGTTTATATCGATTGCGCCAACCGCGATGTGGTGGACATCGTCGGCACCGGCGGCGACGCCGCCCGCAGTTTCAACATCTCCACCACCAGCGCCTTTGTGATCGCCGGGGCGGGTATCCCGGTGGCCAAGCACGGCAACCGCGCAGCTTCGGGCAAATGCGGCTCGGCCGACGTGTTGGAGGAGCTTGGGGTCAACCTCAACGCCTCCACCGAAATCATTGAGTACGCGATTGCCGAGATCGGCATCGGTTTTTTGTTTGCCCGCAAGATGCATCCGCTGCTTTCGCAAATCGGCGTGATCCGCCGCGAGCTCAAGATCCGGACGATTTTTAATTTGCTGGGGCCGATGTGCAATCCGGCCGGGGCCAAATATATGGTGGTCGGCGTCTTTGCGCCGCAATTGACCGAGCTCTTTGCCGATGTCTTGCTTAAGTCCAACCTCAAGCGGGCGATGGTCGTCCACGGCATGGACGGGCTCGATGAGATCAGCTGCTGCGCCCCGACCCGCGTCTCCGAGCTGCGGGACGGCCAAGTCAAAACCTACGAGTTGTTGCCCGAGCTTTTGATCGACAACGTTTACGAGCCCTCCGAGTTGCTGGGCGGCGACGCCAAGGTTAACGCGGCCATTATGCGCTCAGTGCTTGACGGCACCGATCAGGGAGCCCCGCGCGCCGCCGTCCTAATCAATGCCGGAGCGGCGATTTACAATTACGGCATGGCCGAAACCCACCGCGACGGCATCCGTTTGGCCGCCAAGTCGATTGACTCAGGAGCGGCGCTCGGCAAACTCATGAGTCTGATCGAGGTCAGCAATGGGTAATATTTTAGACGAAATCGTTGGTGCCAAGCGCCGTGAATTGGCTCAAGATCAAGCCGCGTTGCCACTCGCGCAATTGGAGAAACTCGCCTTGGCGACCCCGCTCGGCGCAAATTTTCGCGCCGCATTGACCGCGCCAAAGATCAATATTATTGCCGAACTCAAAATGCGCTCACCCTCCAAAGGGTTGATCCGCGCCGATTTTGACCCGGAGAAGCTCGCCAAAAGTTTGGCGGACAACGGCGCGGCGGCGCTCTCGGTCCTGACTGAGCGCGAATATTTCGGCGGCGCGCCGCAAAATTTAAAATTGGCGGCCGGTGTGACCGCGATCCCATTATTGCGCAAAGATTTCATTTTTGATTTGTATCAAATCTATCAGGCCAGGTATTGGGGGGCGAGTGCGATTTTGCTGATCGCGGCGATGCTGACCCGGGATGAATTTGTGACATTGCGCGAGTGCGCCGAGTCGCTCGGCTTGGCGGTCTTGTCGGAGTCGCACAATTTGGAAGAAATCAAGATGCTCCTCGACGGCGGCGCCGATATCATCGGGATCAATGCGCGCAACTTAAAGACCTTTGCGACCGATCTAAATTTAGTCAAAGAGCTGATGAGCGCGATTCCCGTGACCGCGGTCAAAGTTGCCGAAAGCGCGATTACCGGCCACGCCGATATTGTCGAACTTAAAAATTGCGGTGCCGACGCCTTTTTGATCGGCGAAACCGTGATGCGCGCCGCCGACCCCGGCGCGAAACTCCGGGAGCTCATTTATGGCTGACGTTAAAGTCAAAATTTGCGGTCTCAAGACCCCGGCGGCGCTCGCTTGCGCGGTCGAGTACGGGGCCGATTACGTCGGGCTGGTGGTCCATGAGCCCTCCTGCCGCCATGTGCCGTTGGCGGAGTTGCCCGCCTTGGTCAAAGTTGTGCCCAAATCGGTCAAAACCGTGGCGGTGACGGTCGATCCCGCCCCTGACTTGATCCGGCAACTATTGGATACGGTTGACATCATCCAGATTCATGGCCACGCCGACGAAGC
>Ga0209373_10004663_pt1 | contig 11679 bp, 12 predicted proteins | sample Higcelweek5metaG_FD_187173 | JGI IMG/M metagenome (GOLD analysis project Ga0209373, IMG submission 187173) | Freshwater pond sediment microbial communities from the University of Edinburgh, under environmental carbon perturbations - High... | ecosystem: Environmental > Aquatic > Freshwater >... | reverse complement strand
TAGCCCTGTCTATTGTCGTACTGAACCTACGTAAGGTTCTTTGCGCCATTTTTCAATTTTTGTGGGGTTGGTGTGCTGATTTGAGGAAATATGAAAAATGGGCATTTATTCAGTAGGCATTAATTATGTTATTATATTATAATACAACAAAAAAAGATTGTATCAAAAATTTTTATACAATCTTTTATTAATTTATTTTTTAGTTATTCTATTATAAACCAAGCTTTTTGCTTGCGGTTTTATATAATATATTGTCTAGATCAGCCTGAGAAATAGATATATTTTTCATCCTGTTTAATTCTTCGCTTTGGCTTGACCATGGGCTGTCCGAACCAAACAATAACTTATCGCTGCCATGGGCTTTTACTATTCTCTCAAGCCTTTTTACGCCATAAAATTCAATACCCATTGAAGTATCAAAGCAAAGGTTACGCCCAACAAGATAATCTTCTACTTCATCCCACATTGCATGCCCCCCCAAATGGGCAGCGATGAATTCCCCGTCCTTTATAGTATCAAGAACATTAGCGAGGCGAGGCGGCGTGCAATGATATGGCGGTGGAAACCCAACATCAAGACCTGCATGCAGCATTAACATAAGTCCGTTTTCAAAAATAGCATCATATATTTTAAACATACGCGGTTCATCAACAAAAAAGCTTTGATAATCCGGGTGCATTTTTATACCTTTAAATCCCATTTCCCGAATCTGAATAATATGCTGCTTATAATCAGCGTCGTCAGGATGCAGCCCCGCAAAAGGAATAATTCTTTCACTTCGTATTTCAGCTGCCCAGGAATTTACTGTTTCTGTTTGAGACGGTTTCGTAACAACAGGCTGTACGATACTTATATCAATTCCCGCATTATCCATTGAAACTAAAAGACTCGATAGAGTTCCATCCAAATATGCCTTAATGTTTCCCTTTTCCTCCAAAAAACTTATGGCACGCTCTGCCAATTGGTCGACAAAAATATGCGTGTGAAAATCTATTACCATTGTAATTGCTCCTAAAACTAAAATGTTTGTATTTATTATATCACACAACATAATAATATTCAACTTTTTTGTATAAATTAATTTTCGTCTTTTTTAGTATTTTCTAAATATCTGAATAAAATAGCTGCAATTGTACATTCTATGAATATAAATATACTGTTCTGATACAGAAACTCACATAAAATAAAATTATCATAACTAAATTGTGCAGAAGACACAATCATAGCTTTTACCAGCAAAGCACACGAGATAATGAATCCAATTAATATTATTTTATCGGGAATGTTTTTTATTCTTTGTATTTTACTTAATAATGCCTGCAATGATATCACCTGCCATTATAAAAATTTTGTCGAATTAACCACAATATATGTTTATTATACAATATTCGTTTATATGATTTCAATGCAAAAAATATGCTAATTCAAGCATATTTCGACATATAGTATACTTTTATTTCTATTTTTGTAAATATTATATAATATATTGTTATTTATGGTTCTATAATATAGGAATTAGGCGAACAGATTTTCTTGAAATAAGTAATAATTATGATATAATATGAATATAGACAAAAATTAAGGGAGGAATTTACCATGGACAAAATGCTATTAGTTTCTAAAAATCTACCCCAGATAGGATGCAGACTTGATTATTACATTATCCAAGACGATTATTCTGAAGTTGTCGGAATTATTTCCTCGAAAGTTTTTGGTATTGAGGTGCAAAAAATTTGCCGTGATGAATTAGATGTGGAATACATCCAAAAGCGTACTATTTATGATTTGTCATGCGATAAAAAAAGAGTGGAAGAATTTATCCACCTGCTTAGTGAAAATGATGTTACTCCTGTTACTTTGTTTGATATTGTTACAGATAAATTGGATGAAGGATATTTTGAAAATATATATTATTTAATAGATCAACCTGCTTAAGATAACTTGATCTATAGATAGATAAATGGCTGACCTTTATATTAAGGGTCAGCCATTTTTTATTGTATGGATTATATAAATAATTGTACTTTTTTATATAGTAAACTAATATGATATATTAATGAATAATAAATTCTTAGGAGGTATAAAAATGTATGATTTATTAAAAGAATTTGTTAAGCCGGAGCTGCTTATACTAATTCCGGTTATGTATGTGATAGGAATGGTTTTAAAAAAATCAACGGTATCAGACAAAAAAATTCCATCTATTTTGGGAATCCTAGGCATTATACTATCTCTTATATACCTGCTCGCTACATCGGTCATATCAGGCTGGCAGAACGCTTTAATGCTTATCTTTACAGGTATAACACAGGGGGTACTTGTTGCCGGCGCCAGTGTATACTTTAATCAGCTTGTTAAACAGGCTGAAAAGGGTGAATAAATTTAAAAATGCCTGAAAGCAAAAACCCTGCAGAAAGTTTCTGCAGGGTTTAAAATTATTTTTCGCTTTTTTCGCTTATGATTTTTTGTACAATATTCGGAGGAGCCTGTTCGTAACGTTCAAATTTAAAGCTGTAGCTTCCTCTTCCTTGAGTCATAGAACGTAAATCTATTGCATATTTAAACATTTCGCTCATTGGAATTTCGGCTATAACCTTGTTTGGCTCGATTCCAAGCATACGACCGCGTCTTTTGTTAATATCTCCCATTATATCTCCTGTAAATTCATCAGGAACCGAAACCTCCAAATGACCGATCGGTTCTAATATTATAGGACCGGCTTTAACTAATTCTTTAAAAGCAAGATGTGCCGCAAGCTTAAACGCCATTTCAGATGAGTCAACATCATGGTAGGATCCGTCTATTAATGTTGCTTTAATACCGACAACCTTATAGCCTGCCTGTATGCCCTCGGACATCATTTCCTGTAATCCTTTTTCCACAGCAGGATGATAGTTTTTAGGCACACTGCCGCCGAATATCTTTTCTTCAAATATTAAATTCTCACTGTCGCAAGGCTCAAACTCCATTTTAACATGACCGTATTGACCATGGCCTCCTGATTGCTTTTTATGTTTACCTTCTGCTTGAATTTTCTTTGTAATTGTTTCTCTGTATGTTACTTTAGGTTCGATAATATTTGCGTCTGTTCCCATTGCTCTTAAACGGCTTACTACAACCTCGAGATGCTGATCTCCTAATCCTGATACTAATAATTGATGGATTTCGGGATTATTTTCATATTTAAGAGTTCGGTCCTCATCTGTTAGTTTATGAAGACCTGCGCTTATTTTTTCATCTTCACCCTTTGCCTTTGGTTCAAACGCCATAGTATAAACAGGCGTGGGAAAACTGATTGGCTCAATAATAACAGGTTTATTTTGAGCGCAGAATGTATCACTTGTTTCAGTTACATTTAGTTTAGCAACCGCACATATATCACCCGCATTTGCGAATTCAAGCTCGATTTTTTCCTTTCCTCGCAAGGTTATAACGCTGCCTATTTTTTCAGCCGTTTCCCTATTTGAATTAAATACAGATGAATTATGATTGATTTTTCCCGAGTATACACGTAAAAGCGATAGTTTACCTACAAACGGGTCAATTATAGTTTTGAAAACCAAGGCCGCAAGAGGTCCGTCATTATCTGCCGTAAGTTTAATTTTTTCTCCTTTTGATTCAGCTTCCTTCGGAGGCATATCCGAAGGTGACGGAGCATATGCAACAAGACTGTCCATAAGCCCGCAAATTCCGCGGTTTGCGATGGCGCTTCCGCACATTATCGGGAACAAATTCCTTGATAATATCGCCTCAGATGTACCCTTTTTCATATCCTCGCGCGTGAAAGGCTGATCTGAAAAGAATTTTTCAAGAAGCTCCTCATCCGCTTCTGCGATTGCTTCGCATAAAGTGCCTTTAGCATGCTGAAGTTCAGCATAATATTCCTCAGGAACATCAGTCTGACGAATTTTATCGCCTTCAAACAAAAATGCTTTATTTTCAATTATATCAATATAGCCCACAAAATCATTTCCGTTTTTAATCGGAATCTGAACAGGTACAGCTTTAGAGCCATACAGACTGACAAGCTCAGAGGTTACCTTTTCAAAATCGGCGTTTTCATGGTCCATTTTATTTACAAAAAACATAACCGGCAAATTAAGCTTTTCAGCTTGAGTAAATGCTATTTCTCCCCCAACTTTTAATCCGGACTTCGCGCTTAATACAATAAGCGCCGTATCACACACGCTTAGTGCAGCGTACATATCACCCACAAAATCAAAATATCCCGGCGTATCTATTATATTTAACTTATTACCTGTCCATTCAACAGCCGCAAGAGAGGAACGAATTGATACTCCTCTTTTTGCCTCCTCATTGTCATAATCACAGACAGTATTACCGTCTTCAACTTTTCCCATACGAGAAATAACTCCCGTATCAAAAAGCATAGCTTCAACCAATGAAGTTTTTCCGGCTTTACTGTGCGAAAGTAAAGCGATATTCCTAATTTTTTGGCCTGCGTAGGTGTTCATACTATTCCTCCTATGTTGCGTACTTTATTTTTGATATATTATATATTATACCATAAACATTTTAATATGTATTTATCATTTTTATACAATTTTTTAAATTTATAATGTGCATTTCGTATAATATTAGTGAAATTTAACGATTTTTAGTAGTTTTTTTAATGCATCTTTTACATATTTCATTTAGCTATTTTAATAATATATTGAATATAATTTTCGTCCTCATTCTCCTCAGCCAGTGCATTAACACCAGATCTTTGAATCATTTGAATTGCCTGTTTTATAGTGTTAACAAATATTTTAACATCTTTGACAACCTGTTTTCTGACAGGTTTTTGCTTTGGGTTCTCTTTTTCTCTTAGTATATTATCTATGATATCCTCCGTTTGCGCCACATTATAATTATTTTTTACTATTATTCTTATTAATTCAAGCTGAAGACAGTCGTCATCTATTTTGAGCAGAGCTCTTGCATGGCGTTCTGTAAGATTATTTGAGCTTATAGCTTCTTTAACCTTATCAGTTAATTTTAAAATACGCAGCTTATTTGCAATTGCAGATTGACTTTTTCCCATTTTTTTTGCAAGCTCCTCCTGTGTCATACCGCTCCTGCGCATAAGCGTCATATAGCTTTCCGCTTCCTCAATAAATGAAAGGTTTTCTCTTTGTATATTTTCAATTAGTGCGACTGAAGCCGCAGTTTCCTCTTTCATTTCCTGGATAATCGCGGGAACCTTTGTAAGCCCTGCCATTCTAGCCGCTCTAAGCCTTCTCTCACCCGCTACAAGCTCATATGAGCCGTGAGTCTTACGAACCGTTACCGGCTGTATAACTCCGAAATTCCGTATTGATTCCGATAATCCGCAAAGACTGTCCGTATCAAAGTTCTTTCTCGGCTGATGAGGACTGGGCGCAATTCTGTCAATTTCGATATACGATACCTTTACTCCGCTATTATTCAATTTTGTAATCATTTGTTTCCCCTCCAATAATTTGTATCTTTGCTTACAATAAAAAAACTATATCCATATTATACCACACAGTGGTAAATATTGGATATAGTTTTTTATCGTAAAATTATTCTAAAATATAACTTATTTCTACAGGATACTTAAAAAATATTCATATTATTCAGAATTTCTTTAAGTTTTTTTAATTCTTCCGCTGATAAAGTAATTCCTTTACCCATTTTTGAATTATCAGGAGACCAATCTCTTATGTCAAACTTTGGCTCTTTGTCATTCCAGCTAATTAAATTAATCTGCTTTTGCCATCCGGATGATGTTTCAGACAAGACGCCTATTTTCTCCTGAATATCATATTTAATTTCAGCCATAATTAATCTCCATTCATCCTATTATAAAACCTTAACAACTCCGCTGTATACCAAACCTCTTGAGCTGTCTAAAGTTACGGTGGTTCCTGATTTAAGAATTTTTGTAGCGCCTTTCGCTCCGGCTATCACAGGAATATTAAGCGTCATTCCGACTATAGCGCCGTGGCTGCTTATGCCATCCTCTTCGGTTATAATTCCGCTTGCATGTTTTATAAGGTCTATTATCAGATTTGAAGTTTTTTCTATTACTAAAATATCACCGTCGATGAAACTGTTTATTGCATCCTGCTCGCTTTCAGCGACACATAGCTTACCGCTTACGGTTAAGTCGTTTACCTTGCTTCCCTGAACAAGCACATGCCCTACGAGATGTACTTTTAAAATATTTGTATTGCCGCTTATACCAACCGGAACTCCTGCCGTAATAACAACCAGATCGCCGTTTTTAACCAATCCCGCTTCGGTTGAAACATCAACTGCATGGTCAAATAAATCGTCCGTTGTATATTTTTCTTCTGCTTTTATAGGTATAACGCCCCATGAAAGAGAAAGCTGACGATATACTTTATCAGAAGTAGTTGTCGCGACAATCGGACATTCAGGTCTGAATTTTGATATCATTCTTGCGGTATTGCCTGTCTTTGTAACCGTAATTATCGCTGTCGCGCCGAGGTCGTGGGCGGTTGTGCAGGTGGCATGGCTTATAGCATCGGTTACATTAGGCGTGAACCTTATAGACTCTGTATAAAACTGCCCCTTATAATTAATAGCATTTTCTGTATGCTCTGCAATTTTTGACATTGTTTCAACAGCAAGAACCGGATATTTTCCGACTGCTGTTTCACCTGACAGCATTATAGCGCTTGTGCCGTCATAAATAGCGTTTGCAACATCAGTTGTTTCAGCACGAGTCGGACGCGGATTTCTAATCATTGAATCCAGCATCTGGGTAGCTGTTATAACCATTTTGCCTGCTTTGTAACATTTTTTAATAAGCATTTTTTGTATTATCGGAAGCTCCTCAAGCGGAATTTCGACTCCCATATCGCCACGCGCTACCATAATACCGTCGCTGACTTTAATTATATCATCTATATTGCTAACGCCTTCGTTATTTTCAATCTTTGCGATAATCTTAATATCTTTTCCGTTGTTTTTCTCCAATATTTTTCTGATTTCCATTACATCATATGAATTACGCACAAAAGACGCGGCTATAAAATCTACGTCATTTTCTATACCGAATATTATATCATCCCTATCCGTCTCACTCATATATTCCATTTTTATCGAAACTCCCGGAATATTTATACTTTTACGGTCGCTTATTTTACCTGAATTTATTGCGGTACATATAATATCTGTTTCAGTCGTTTCAACTACATTAAACGCAATGAGACCATCATCAACTAAAATTTTGTTGCCTCGTGTAACATCCTTGGAAAGATTTTTATAGTTTATGCTAACCTTTTCATTATTTCCTATTATTTTTTTTGATGTAAAAGTAAAGGTTTGACCTTCAACAATATCAATACAACCATTTTCAAAGGTCTTAATTCTGATTTCCGGACCCTTGGTATCTAATATTAACGCAATCGGAAGCCCTGTTCTATTTCTTATTTCCTTAAAAGTATCAATTTTTACCTTATGCTCCTCATGTGTACCATGCGAAAAATTCAACCTGGCTATATTCATGCCGCAATATATCATTTTTTCCAGAACCTCAGGGTCATCAGTAGATGGTCCTAACGTACATATTATTTTAGTTTTTTTCATCACATATCTCCATTTTATATTGAAATTATTTTAGTCAGCATAAAAAGCTCATCCTCAATATTTTTATTCATGTTTAAGCCTTCTAAAATGTCATAATCAACTACCTTGCCATTATTTATAGCTACAACCCTGTTTCCTGTACCGTTTATAAGCAGTTCAACCGAGTGAGCGCCCATACGGCTCGCCGCAACCCTGTCCTTATATGTAGGCTTTCCTCCGCGCTGAATATGCCCAAGTACAGTAACCTTTGCATCCAACTCAATATTATATTTTTCTTTAATAAGTTTTACGGTTTCATCCATAATTTCTTTTGTGGATTTCAGCATTGTTTTTTCAACGCCTTCAGAAACAATTATCATAAAATATTTTTTATCCGGATATTTTCTTGCGATTACATCAACAATATTTTTTTCAATATCAAAGGATCTTTCGGCTATAAGAACACTATCCGCACCGCAGGCAATAGCGACCTCTAATGCAAGGTAACCTGCCTTGTTGCCCATAACCTCTACGAACGCGCATCTGTTATGAGAACGCATTGTATCGTTAATCTTATCCAGACAGTCAATAACAGTATTAAGCGCAGTATCATATCCTATGGTATATTCAGTACATGAAATATCATTATCAATAGTTGCGGGAATTCCTATTGTCGGCAAGCCTGCAAGGCTTAAATCTCTTGCACCTCTGAAAGAGCCGTCTCCGCCTATAACAACAAGCCCTTCGATTCCTTTATCCTTAGTGTTTTGAACAGCCTTTGAAACGTTTTCAGGTTCTTTGAACTCAAGACATCTGGCGCTGCCTAAAAAGGTACCGCCCCTATTTAATATATCGTCAATTTGATCGGATTTTATAACTTCCATATCATTAGACAATAGCCCTCTGTATCCGTATTTTATTCCGACAACCTCAACGTTATTATATTTAGCCGTTTTTACAATGCCGGCAATTGCGGCGTTCATACCCGGGGCGTCGCCGCCGCTTGTTAAAACCCCAATTCTTTTTAACTGTTCCATAAAAATTCCCCCGCTATAATCCTTTATTAAGTATAATATTATGTGCTTCCTCAACCTCTGTTTCAGGAACCAATATTTCAAATGATCCCGCAGACTTATCATCTTCACAAACACTGCGTACTTTTACCAAAATTCCTGATTCCTCAAGCAGCTTTTGCAATTCTTCCGCAACTTCACCGTTTTGTGAAATATATACCACTGTCCACATAATTAATCTCCATTCCGCCGCCAAACCGACGGCACAATTTAAACTAAGCATCTCTTACTTTCCCCCGGTTTTGCAGAGGAATGTTAAGAGATTAATTTACGCATCTGCCTGTTTGCAATATTCGCATTTGCAGACATATGGCAGGCGTTTTTTTAATATTATGAAAGAATATACGGTTTCTTTCTTAATATCTCCATTCCGCCGCCAAAACCGGCAGCACAACTAAAACTAAACTTCTCTTTCTTCCCTCCGGTTTTGCAGAGGAATGATAAGAGATTAATTTACGCATATGCCTGTCCAGTAAAATTAATGGATGGCAACGTAATCAATAAATTACAAACTTATTTTTTCATCACTTATCTATAGTATCCAAAACGCCATGCTTTGTGTATACCTGTGCTTTTCCGCGAATTTTAATTGCTGACACTGTTTCGGTAAATTGAGCAATATAAATCTCATTAGCATCAATTTTCTCCGTATGATGAAGGCGGGTTTCGCCGCCGCGGGTAAGCCCGATAATCTGAACGCCGTCCTCTAAAGCTTTTATAACTATATAATCAGCCTGTGTATTTTCATTCATAGAAAGTACCCTTAGCCTTTCCGGCTCACAAATTTTAATAATAGCGCTGTGCATTACCGTGAGCCTGATAATGCTTTTAATTTTTATTATATAACATATTATACCCATAATATTATCAAAATTATCTCATATTATATTATATAACATTTTAAAGAAAAATCAACTGCTATATAACATAAAATTGATTATTATATTATAAAATATATAGTAAAATTCACAATTTGTCAACCATTTTTTATTAATCGTTCAAATATCTGTATATATTTTCAGCAACAGCAGCAGAAATTCCGTCAACGGCGGCTATTTCGGCAACAGTTGCATTTTTAATTCCCGCGACGCTTCCGAAAGTCCTGAGAAGCTGTTTTTTTCGCTTAGCTCCTATTCCCGGAATCGAGTCCAGGGCAGAACGTTTCATATCCGCATCCATTAATTTTCTATGGTATGATATAGCCACTCTGTGAACCTCCTCCTGAATTTCAGCTATAAGCCTGAAGGCATTCTGCGATAAAGCTATTATCTCTCCATCCGTATTTATAAGCGCCTTTGTACGGTGATGAGCATCTTTAACCATTCCAAAAACAGGTATATTAAGGCCTACGCCTGAGGCCGCTTCATTTATAATTACAGCATGCGCATACCCGCCGTCCGCAAATATAACGTCAGGCATTTTGTTAAATTTGCTGTCCTTTTCTTCTCTCTCGCTTAAAAGCCTTGCAAGCCTTCTTGTAACTACCTCTTTTGTTGAGGCATAATCATCAATTTTGTCCACAGTTTTTATTTTAAAGTGACGGTATTCACTGTTTTCGGGAACGCCATTTTCAAACACTACCATGCTTCCTACGGAATTCTGTCCTTGTGTATTTGATATATCAAAGGCTTCAATCCGCTGCAACGGCATAATTCCCAAAGAATTCTGAAGCTCTTCTATAGCCTGTTTATTCTGCTCCTTTTGAGCCTGTTTCAGCTTTCCTTGCTCCTCTATTGCCTGATTCGCATTCTTTACTGCCATTTTTATAATATCAAGCCCCTTGCCTTTTTGAGGAACTCTCAAAACCACCTTATGCCCGGCTTTCTCACTAAGCCACTGTCCAATTACCTGCTCATCCTCAGGCATTATATTTATTAAAATTTCCTTTGGAATAAATTCGCTTTCCATATAGTACTGAGCTATAAATTTTGATAAAATCTCTTTGTCCGTTTCATTTAATGAAAAATCAAGCCACATTTGATTTCTGCCGATTAATTTACCTTCGCGAACATTAAATATCTGCACATTCGCCATAATTTCACCTGTAACTACAGCGATAATGTCTTTATCTCCGCCTCCCGGCAGAGTTATTTTTTGCTTTTCGCTCATGCTTTCTATACGGGTAATTTTATCCCTCAAATCAGCTGCCTTTTCAAACTCCATATTTTCAGAAGCCGACAGCATTTCCAATTTTAATCTTTTTATTATTCCGCTAATATCACCGCTTAAAAAATCACAAATATCAGAAAAAATCTGTCTGTATTCCTCCTGCGTGACCTTATTTATGCAAGGCGCAGCGCATAAGTTAATATGATAATTGAGGCATGGGCGCTCTTTTCCAATATCACGCGGAAACACTCTTTTACAGGTAGCAATTTTAAACGCTTTTTTTATCACGTCCATAGTATCGCTTGCAACGCCCGCGGTATAAGGGCCGAAATATTTCGCGTCATCCTTTAAAATTTTTCGGGCAAGCAGCATACGCGGATATGGCTCATTAAGCGTGAGTTTTATATATGGATACTGTTTGCTGTCCTTGAGTAAAATATTATAATACGGCTTATGCTTCTTTATTAGGTTGCACTCTAAAACAAGGGCTTCCATTTCCGTATCTGTTACAATATATTCGAAATCGGCTATGTTTTCTACCATCGCCTGTACCTTGCCGATTTTTTCAGAGTTCTGGAAATATTGACGTACTCTGTTTTTTAACATTTTTGATTTTCCGACATATATAATATTTCCCGATGCGGATTTCATTAAATACACACCCGGCAGTGCAGGGAGATTTTTAAGCTTTTCATGTATTTTATTCATAACAGCCTCTCTTGCAGGCAGGGCCTGCACCCAAATCGCGCACCAACGCCGCGAAATACTTGCATCACAGCCGCGTGGTTATTGCAATTTCTTATACTGTATAAAAAAGTGTGCTGAGGCACACTTCAACACCCCTGCCCCTCAATCTTGAGGGGTCTTTTTCTTTTACTTTCATTTTTTGCTTAACATTTTAAATTTTTTATGGTATAATTATTTTATGAATATT
>Ga0209373_10004662_pt1 | contig 11682 bp, 6 predicted proteins | sample Higcelweek5metaG_FD_187173 | JGI IMG/M metagenome (GOLD analysis project Ga0209373, IMG submission 187173) | Freshwater pond sediment microbial communities from the University of Edinburgh, under environmental carbon perturbations - High... | ecosystem: Environmental > Aquatic > Freshwater >... | reverse complement strand
GTTAATCACACTACTTCGGGCGACCTTACAGCCGATAGTTCGTTGTTGGTAACTAAAACCTCCTGCGATTCGCTTAGCTTTTTGTGGGAAGGAATAGAGTATATATCCAAAGCCAAAGCCCGGCTCGATGCTGATATAAATGCCAATCTGAACGATATGCATTTTACGATCAGTAAAAACTCGTCGCAAATCAACGAAATTCCTTTTTCGCTGGAGGGTTGGCTCAAAAGTATTTCGAATGGTTGGGACATGGATTTAAAGTTAGTTACTTCAAAGGTGGGCTTTAAGGAGCTACTGTCAATGGTTCCTTCCATTTATGCAAAATCGTTTGATGAGCTAAAAGCAGGTGGAAAAGTTGATTTGAAAGGCAGTATAAAAGGAACAATGATTGATGATTATTACCCTTCCTTTCAACTGAAACTTGTTGCCGAAAATGGTTGGTTTCAGTATACAGGATTGCCCGAATCAGTGAAAAATATAAATGTAGCTATGGACATCAGCAATCCGGGCAAGACACTCGACGAAACTGTCATCGATATCTCACGTTTTAGTTTAACTTTGGGTGGAAACCCTTTTAATGCTCAAATGCGGATTGCTTATCCTATGACCGATACAGAAATTATTGCAAAAATGGGAGGACTTATTGATTTGGGCAGCATTAAAAAAGTATATCCGCTCGAAGCAGGAACTCAACTGAACGGACAACTCAACCTGAAACTTGATCTGGCTGGCCGGATGTCGTATCTTGATAATAATGATTATGATAAGTTTAAATTTGCGGGCTTATTAAAGGTAAACAATTTACTTTTAAAGTCAAAAATGCTTCCTCAGGATGTTTCGGTATCCAATGCCAATCTGCTGTTTAATAATCGTACTATCGATTTATCAGCATTGAAAATGACGATCGGTAAAAATGATTTATCGGCATCGGGAAAGCTAACCAATGTGTTGCCTTATCTGTTTCAAGACAAGGTATTGACAGGTGAGTTGACCTTGCATTCGGATTACTTGAACGTAAGTGACTTTATGTCGACCGACAGTGCAAGCATTCAAAAATCAGATGTTGCAACTGTTTCCACACCAATGAATATCATTCAAATCCCCAAAAATCTGAATTTTCAGGCAAAAGCTACTGTTAAAAAACTGATGTACGAAAAAATGAGTTTTAGTAATGTAAGTGGAGGACTTACAGTGAAGGATAGCGAATTGAGGATGGAACAAGTGAATTTAAATGGGTTCGGTGGAAACCTGGTGATGAACGGAAGTTATAATGTTTCTGACGCTCTGAAACCGAAAGTAAGTTTCGATTTGTCGCTAAAGGAAATTTTATTCAACGAAATTTTCAGTCAGGTAGAAACGTTGAAGAAATTTGTACCGTTGTTCGAAAAAGCATCTGGAAAGTTTTCTACAAAGTTGTCATTCAATTCGTTGCTTAAAAGCAATATGATGCCCGATTTGCAATCTGTTTTGAGTTCAGGGACTTTCTCAACTCAGTCGGTAGGTTTGAAAAATGTGCCTGCAATGGAGATGCTTGCCACAGCGCTTAAAAAAGGTGACATAATGCCTATGAACATAAAAGATATAATTATGCTTTTTGAGATTAAGAACGGAAAACTAACGACCAAACCATTCAATTTTAAGGTCTCCGATCTGAATTTTACCCTGGGCGGTATCACTGGTTTGGATCAAACTATCGATTACAAGGGAATAGTGAAATTACCCGACAGAAAACTTCCGGGAAAACTATCCACGGTGAATTTTAAAATAGGAGGTACTTTCAGTAAACCCAAGATAGAACTTGATTTAAAAAATACAATTGATGAAATAGTAACTGATGCCAAAAAAAAGATAGAAACTGATATTAAAGAAAAGACAGAGCAGGTAAAAGATAAAGCCCTTGATGAAGCCATTAAGCAAAAAGAAAAAGCGATGAAAGAGGCGCAACTTCAGGCTGATAAATTATTGGCCGAGACAAAACGACAGGGTGATGCTTTAATTGCGCAGGCGAAAAAACAGGGTGAAGAAATGGTGGCCAAAACCACTAATCCTCTGACCAAAAAAGCTGCCCAAATGGCTGCGTCAAAGTTGGAGCAGGAAGCACGCAAGAAAGCTGATCAATTGAACCTAAAGGCAGCCGAAGAAGCTGAGAAGATAATACAGAGAGCAGCCGATAAGGTTAAAATTGAAGATTTATAAAATGTAACAATTGCATTGTGAGCTGACCTCAAAATTATTCATTCAATATCAACTATAATCAGTAGTTTTAATGAAGTTAATATACAAACCGTCATTTCTTAGTTTGGTCATCGATTTTCTGATTTTAATTATCGGAATTTTTGTTGTGCTTGAATGGTTTCCGCTTACAACCAAGACGCCCTATGATAAATATGCTGATGGTGCATTGTTTTATTATGGTATCTGGGTGCTGATTTCTTATGTTTTAGGAAGGTATAAACCTCTACACTTGTTAAAATACAAGATTGTTTCATTCAATCTTATTTATACTACTTTACTTACTTTTTTGATAGTTTCTTTTGTTTCTTTTGCTCTTTTCAAAGGACACTATTCAATTTATGTGGTATTTACTTTTACCACAATTTTATATGTTGTGTTTTCAGCTTTTTATTTGTTGTATTTTATATTGCTTTATGCCGTTGAATATGACGAAACACCCATTGAAGTTGAAGTTCGTGAAAATGCAGTGCTCTTGCCGCCTACTGCGCTCGATTCACAGAGTTTTAGTGACCTGAAGGATACCATCTGTACTTTTTCGGGACAGAAGTGTTTTGATGTCCTTTCGCATCATTATGATTTGAAAAATGGAGCCGTTTATGTTAACTTTTCGTCGAATTATTTGGATATAAAGGCCAAGCGAAATTACAAATACAGCACTTTTGTAAACCTAGAAAGACTTAATAATATTCGGGGTATCAATAATTTATTCAATGTTTTGAATCAAAAGCTTCCGGATAATGGACAGATAGTTTGTTGCTTTGAATCAAAGAGTACCCGGAAAATGAATATCCTGAAAAGTCTTCCGAAGGGAATTAATTATATTTATTATTCGTTCAATTACATTTACCGAAGGATCATTCCCAAATTATTTCTGACCCGCCGTTTGTATTATGATATTACACAAGGAAAAAATCGCATTCTGTCGAAAGCCGAAGTGCTGGGACGGTTGTATTTTTCAGGTTTCGAAGTAATTAACAATTGTAAAATCGGCTCGTTGACTTATGTTTTTGCACGTAGGGTGAAGCAGCCAGAACCTGTTGTCAAAAAGAGTTATGGTCCGCTGATTAAACTTAAACGACTCGGTAAAAACGGAAAAGTTTTCGATGTTTATAAAATGCGTACAATGCATCCTTATTCTGAATATCTGCAGGCCTATATTTACGACCACTATAATTTACAAAAAGGTGGAAAATTTAATAATGACATAAGAATTAATACTTTAGGAAGAATTATGCGTAAATACTTCTTAGATGAAATACCGATGATACTAAATCTGATCAGAGGCGAAATGAAAATTGTAGGGGTACGTCCCATCAGTAATCATTACTTTAGCTTGTATTCCGCAGAACTTCAGGAGAAACGCCTGAAATCCAAACCCGGATTACTACCTCCGTTTTATGCCGATATGCCTGAAACGATGGACGAAATTCAGAATTCTGAAATGAAATACCTTATTGATTGTGAAGAAAATGGTACTTTTGTGACGGATATAAAATACCTTCGAAAAATTGTCAAGAATATCATTATCAATAAAGCCAGAAGCGCATAGAATACTTATAGATATTTTTTAGAAAACAGCTTGTAATAAATTCAAAATAACATATTTTTTTGTTTCCGAGTATGAGAAAATTTTTAGTACTACTTTTAATAGTTTTATTTACAAATCAGGTGTTTAGTCAGGATATTCCACAACATATTTCCTATGTTCGGATTTATGAATTTTTGGATGAGATGGCCACAGATGGACTGATAGAACTGAATACGGCAATAAAACCCTATAGCCGTAAATTGATAGCTCAGAAACTACTCGAGGCACAAGGACAAAATGAAGAGTTGAACGAGCGGCAGCGTACCGAGATTAAGTTCTTTCTGAATGAATATGCGCTTGAAAACAATCAACTGCCTTTTGCTTTTGTAAATTTGTGGAACAACGAAACGTCTAAAGCAGCTCTTTTTCAGCCGGCTATTCATTACAAAGATTCTTTGTTTAGCGCTCGTATAACGCCTCTCATTGGGGTGAATATAATGAACAATGCAAACGGAACTATAACGAAACGTTGGATAGGTGCCGAATTTCAGGCAAGTATAGGTAAGCATATTTCGATATTCGCGAGCATTCGCGATCTTTCGATCAATGGAGATACTTTGTCGAGTTATAATTATCTTAATAATTATCCGGGCTACGAATACAAGGAATCGGAAAAAGGAGGTGACTACAGTGATTCGCGCGGAGGAATAAAATTTTCAACTGATTGGTTATCGGTAGGATTGGTGAAAGATAATGTTGTGTGGGGCGATAATTATAATGGCTCAAATATCCTTTCGGGGCGTACGCCTTCGTTCCCAATGATTACCCTGCAACTAAAACCGGCCAAGTGGTTCGAATTGAATTATTTTCATGCATGGTTGACCTCAAATGTGATCGATAGTTCATACTATTATCTCGAAAACGAAACAAAAATATGGTATAGGCCGGCCAATAAATTTATGGCCGCCAATATGCTTACTTTTACTCCTTTCCGTAAGTTCAAAATCTCGGTCGGTAATTCGATTATCTATGCCGAAAAAACGATTCAGGGTGCTTATTTTATTCCAATTGCTTTTTATAAATCTATTGATCATACGCTCACAAAGGGGCTTGGTACCGAAAATCAGAATTCTCAAATGTTTATGAATATCAGTTCACGTAATCTGAAACACACTCATTTATTTGGATCGATATTTACCGACGAAATCAATTTTGATCGGTTCAAAGCAGGAAATGCCGAGGCTAATCCAATTTCGGTAAAACTGGGAGCAAGTATTGTTAATTTTCCCGTAAAAAATTTATCGGCAGTAGTTGAGTTTACACGCTCGAACATTCTTAATTATAAACATTTTATTCCGGTGCTATCCTATAAATCGAATACCTATAATTTGGGACATTACCTGGGCGACAATGCACAGGAAATTTATGCAGCTTTGCAATTTAAGCCTATTAGAGGGTTGGATTTAAAGCTTACCTACACTAATGCGAAACATGGAAATGAATACGATTATATTAAACGCGGTAGCTACAACGGAATTTCGGGAAATGTAAGTGGAATTATTAGCCAGCCTTCGTTGGGCGAAGTTATTTGGCAAAATAAAACAATAGGATTCAATGGAATTTATGAAATTTTCAATAATGCCTATATTGTGGTGAAAGCCGAAATGAGTGATATACAGGCATTCGATCCACAAAAAGAAGCTACTTTTGGTGAACGAAGAATGACAGCTGAACAAACGCTTGATTATTTCACACCAAAGTATTTGCAGGGCAAACAAACTACTTTTTCGGGCGGTATCAGTTTCGGTTTTTAAACTTATAATAATAAAGTCAAAGATGATTGTTGGTATTACCGGTGGAATAGGAGGAGGGAAAACTACTTTCTCAAATCTTTTGCGCGAATCGGGGTTTAAAGTCTACGATAGCGATTTCGAAGCCCGGCGTTTGCAAGTTGAAAACCAATTGATCCGGACTAGAATGATTGAGCTTTTCGGACCGGATGTATATTCCGAAAATGGTTTGAACAAGAGTTTAGTAGCAGGTATCGTTTTTAGCAATCCCGCCATTTTACATCAACTCAATGCCATCGTTCATCCTGTTGTTCAATCGGATTTTAAGCAATGGACACAACTTTTTCCCAACGAAAAATACTTATTTATAGAATCTGCAATATTATTCGAAGCTCATTTCGATAAAATGGTGGACAAAATAATCCTTGTGACTGCTTCAGAAGAAATTAGGATAAACAGAGTTGTAAAAAGAGATGGTTTAACCGAAGAACAAGTGAAATTGAGAATGAAAAATCAGTTGAGCGACGAAATAAAAATAAAATTATCGGATGTTGTTGTTCGCACTGACCAGAACGAAGATTTACAACTACAACTGAATGATATTATTAATTCGTTGTGAAACAAGGTGTTTTAAAATGCAAAAGTCTCCCTGTTGAAACATCAGCAGGGAGACTTTTGTGATCCCGACGGGATTCGAACCCATGACCCACGCCTTAGAAGGGCGTTGCTCTATCCAGCTGAGCTACGGGACCATTTGTGTTTTTATTCTACAGTCGGTTATCATTAAAAGACATCCGGTTTCGTAAAAAGCGCTGCAAAAGTAGTTTTTTTTTCGCATAGTTGCAACTGTTTGTTTAAAAAAAGCCCCGATACAACTGATGTTTGGCAAAAATTAGCTAATTTTGTAAACTGCTAAAAAGATGGTTAGCCGATGATTCTTTTCTTATATAATTTAGCACTGTGTGCTGTTGTGTTCTGAAATATAGGCAAATGCAACTTATAAACTGAATCATACAATTACTTCTCCGGTGCACAGTAGTGTGCAGCTTTATCCAAAGCTATTAGGGAATGTAAAGGAATGAACTATCATTTATGTTATTGTAAAACAACTATTCAGGTATGAAAATAATGAAATTCGGCGGAACATCCGTAGGTTCTGTTCAAGGTCTTTTAAGTGTAAAAAAAATTGTTGAGGCTCAGGAAGAGTCGGTCATTGTGGTAGTATCGGCACTTTCGGGAATTACCGATCAGCTTTACAAAGTGGCCACACTTGCCAGCAATGGAGATGAAAATTATCTGAACGAATATCAATCGATGTTGCAGCGTCATATTGAAGTGATAAATGCTGTAGTACCCGAAAATAAAATAAACAATGTTTTAGAACTTGTTAAAATACAGTTCAACGACTTATCAAATATTCTCCGCGGTCTTTTTCTTATCAAAGATACATCTCCGAAAATTATAGATACAATTGTGAGTTACGGAGAATCCGTTTCATCTATTATTGTTGCGAATGCAATTGAAGATGCGGTGCATTTTGAATCGAAAAATTTTATTAAAACAATTCACCAATTTGATAAGCATGTCGTTGATTTTCCAACAACCAATGCACTTATAAAAGAGCGTTTTGTCAAAAAGAATAAAGTTTCCGTTTGCGGTGGTTTTATTTCATCGGACAGCACTACCAATTATATCACCAATCTCGGCCGAGGAGGTTCTGATTATACGGCAGCAATACTGGCGGCAGCATTAAATGCTTCTATTCTGGAAATATGGACAGATGTAGATGGTTTTATGACTGCAGATCCGCGCATTATTAGTAACACTTATGTGATAGAAAAATTGAGTTTCAGCGAAGCGATGGAGCTTTGTAATTTTGGCGCCAAAGTGATTTATCCACCTACAATTTTCCCTGTTTTTCATAAAAATATTCCGGTTATAATTAAAAATACTTTCAACCCTGATGCTAAAGGGACATATATCTCGCAGGAGAAGGAACGTGAGGTTTCGAAGGCAATTAAAGGTATTTCATCCATCAACGATACTTCGTTGATTACCATTCAGGGATTAGGCATGGTGGGAGTTATCGGTGTTAATTACCGAATTTTCCGTACGCTGGCGAAAAACGGAATCTCTGTGTTTCTTGTTTCGCAGGCTTCTTCGGAGAATACTACTTCTATCGGTGTTCGTAATACCGACAGTGAACTGGCAGTAAAAGTGTTGCGTAACGAATTTGAAGCTGAGATAGCTCAGGGAGAAATTGACAATATTTTCTCTGAGGACGACTTGGCAACAGTCGCTATTGTGGGTGATAATATGAAACGTACACCTGGTATTGCCGGAAAGCTTTTCGGAACATTGGGTAAAAACGGTATCAATGTAATTGCTTGTGCACAAGGAGCTTCAGAAACTAATATTTCGTTTGTAACCGATCGTAAATCGCTTCGTAAGGCTTTGAACGTAATTCACGATTCATTTTTCCTTTCTGAATACCAGGTACTCAATGTTTTTGTTGTGGGGATTGGAACTGTAGGTAGCAACCTGTTGGAACAGATCAAAAAGCAACAACCAAAGTTGATGGTTCAGAATGGACTGAAATTAAATGTAGTAGGCATTGCGTCCAGTAAAAAAATGCTGTTCGTGCGCGAAGGTATCGATCTTGAAAATTATCGCGAAAATTTGAACACCAATGGTTTGGATGCAAGTGCAGCCAAAATATGTCAGGAAGTGCTACAAATGAATATATTTAATTCTGTTTTTGTTGACTGTACAGCAAATCAGGATATTGCTGCTTTGTATCAGGCTTTGCTCGAAAACAATACATCGGTTGTGGCAGCCAACAAACTGGCAGCTTCATCGTCGTTTAAAAATTATAATACATTGAAAGAAATATCGCGGCGTAAAGGTGTGAAATTTCTTTTCGAAACAAATGTAGGTGCAGGTTTGCCTATCATTAACACCATGAACAGCCTTATCAATAGTGGCGATCATATTCAGAAAATGCAGGCGGTACTTTCGGGTACTTTAAATTTTATTTTCAATACAATTAGCAGCGAAATAAAATTAAGCAAAGCCATATTAATGGCCAAGGAAGCTGGTTTTTCAGAACCTGATCCACGTATCGATTTGAGTGGCAAGGATGTTGTTCGGAAATTAGTAATTCTGGCTCGCGAAGCTGGTTATCCGGTGGAACAGGAGGATGTGATAAAAAAACTGTTTATTCCTGATAAATATTTTGAAGGAAGCCTTGAAGATTTCTGGAAAACGGTTTCGGATTTAGATGACGACTTCGAAGAAAAAAGAGCCAAACTTGTAGCGAACGGAAAACGTTGGCGGTTTGTGGCTACCATGGAAATGGGGCATTGCGAGGTTGGATTACAGGAAGTCGACAGCTTACATCCGTTTTACGATTTACAGGGAAGTAATAATATTGTGCTTATTACTACCGAACGCTACAATGAATATCCGATGATGATAAAAGGCTATGGAGCAGGAGCAAGTGTGACAGCTGCCGGTGTTTTTTCCGACATCATTAGCATTGCCAATATTCGTTAGTATTTTACCTGTTCAAATTGAAACTGCTGTTACTATGAAATTATCAGGTTTGTTTATTTTGCTGTTCATTGTGCTGACATCTTGCGTTAAACAAGCGCCGCAATTACCGGCCAACAAAGGGACTCAGTTTGATAGTACTGCTATGGCGCTGGTGCAGGTGAACGAACGGTTGATTGAAGCCGAGGATAGCTTATTGAACAAATATGTTTCAAAATCAGATAGTAACTTCGTAAAACATAAGACGGGGTTTTGGTATAAATTAAATCATCAAGTAACGGGCACAAAGCCAAAAGCGAATGTGAATTGTAGTGTGAATTATAGCGTTTACACACTTGGGGGTGATTTTCTGTTCAACAAAGATGAAGAAATAATTATAGGTAAGAAGCAAATAATTACAGGAATAGAAGAGGCTTTGCTGATGATGCATCCCGGAGAAAAGGCGACTTTGATTGTTCCCTGGTACCTGGCGTATGGTGTGAAAGGAAATCTTAAAGAAGTAGGCCCTTATACTTCGATAGTGCTGTTTCTCAATTATTATAAATAAAAGAGATCTCATTAATTGTAAATAATTAAACTGCACATTATTATATTTATTATTCTTAACTTTTGATTTCCGGATAATAATCGGATATTTGCAAACGAATTTATTAAAATCATATATGAAACTATTTTCAAAATTAATTTCTTTATCGTTATTTTCAGTGCTTGTTTTTTCATCGTGTAACGACGGTGTTACTTATGCGGAACAACTTAAAGCAGAAAAAGAGTTGATTGCAGATTACATTAAAAGAGAAAACATCAAAGTGGTGACGGAATTTCCCAAAGAATTTCCTTGGGGTGATAAAGTGTATGTATTAACAAAATCGGGTATGTATTTTCGTCTGGAGAGCGAAGGTGACAAAGCCTCTGGAGTAGATTCGCTCGAAGCCAATGATAAGGTTATTACACGTTTTTACCAACACACGCTCAGCGCTACTTCTCCCGATACTTTGTTTAACTGGAATACGGTTAGTTATCCGTTTCCCACAACATTTAATTATGCGGATGCAACACAAGTTTGTGAAGGTTGGCACGAAGCAGTTTCGTATATGAAGTATAATAACTCACGAGCTCATTTTATTCTGCATTCGAAAATTGGTTTCGAAACTTCGAGCAACGATGTTGTACCTTATGGATTCGAAATGAAAATCAAAATTCAAAAATAAGCGTTTTTAAGTAATTATAAGTAAATGATAAAAAGTAGAAAAGTTAACTTTCTGCTTTTTATTGTATTAGATAGTAAGTCAACTAAAAAAGTAAATTATATAATGGCATTAATTAAATCAATTTCTGGTATTCGTGGTACCATAGGTGGAAAAGTAGGAGAGGGCTTAAGTCCTGTAGACGTTGTGCGGTTTACAGCTGCTTATGCCACACAAATAAAGAAAAGTAAAAAAACTGACGCTAACAAAATCGTTGTCGGAAGGGATGCCCGTATTTCAGGAGAGATGGTCAATCATCTGGTTATTGGTACTTTATTGGGTATGGGCTTCGATGTCGTGAATATCGGACTGGCCACCACACCAACGACCGAATTGGCTGTGACTGATCATCAGGCAGCAGGTGGTATTATTCTTACCGCTAGTCATAATCCCAAACAATGGAATGCGCTTAAACTGTTGAATGAAAACGGTGAATTTTTGAATGCCGCCGAAGGTGAATCGGTACTAAAAATTGCTGCCGACGAATCTTTTGAATTTTCAGCAGTCGATGAAATTGGCCGCCTTACCGAAGATAATACAGCACTCGAAAAGCATATTGAAAGTGTGCTGGCACTTAAACTTGTGGATAAAGATTCGATAGCGAAAGCCGGATTTTCGGTTGCCATTGATTGTGTGAATTCTGTAGGTGGTGTAGCTATTCCTGCTTTGTTGAAAGCTTTAGGTGTAAATAAAGTGGAGCAATTGTACTGTGAACCCAATGGTCAGTTCCCTCATAATCCGGAACCGCTCCCCGAGCATCTGACAGAGATTTCGTCATTGATGAAACAGGGAAAAGCAGATGTAGGATTTGTTGTGGATCCTGATGTCGATAGGTTGGCTATTATTTGCGAAGATGGAAGCATGTTTGGCGAGGAATATACTTTGGTTTCGATTTCCGATTATGTACTGCAACATACGCCAGGGAATACAGTATCGAACCTTAGTTCTACCCGTGCACTACGCGATGTAACAAATCGTTTCAATTGCGAATACAATGCTTCTGCTGTCGGCGAGGTAAATGTTGTAAGTAAAATGAAGGCAACCGATGCCGTTATTGGTGGCGAAGGAAATGGAGGAGTTATCTATCCAGCAAGTCATTACGGACGCGATGCCTTGGTAGGTATTGCTTTATTCCTCACCATGTTGTCAAAACAAAAACTAAAAGTATCCGAACTCCGAAAGACATATCCGGAATATTCAATTTCTAAAAACAAAATTGAACTTACACCGGCAATTGATGTGGATAAAATCCTTCAACTTATTAAAGAAAGCCATTCTCAATATGATGTAAACGATATTGATGGCGTAAAGATTGATTTCCCTGAAGGTTGGG
>Ga0209373_10004660_pt1 | contig 11684 bp, 7 predicted proteins | sample Higcelweek5metaG_FD_187173 | JGI IMG/M metagenome (GOLD analysis project Ga0209373, IMG submission 187173) | Freshwater pond sediment microbial communities from the University of Edinburgh, under environmental carbon perturbations - High... | ecosystem: Environmental > Aquatic > Freshwater >... | reverse complement strand
AAACCGTCCAGATGGGCAAAACTTTTCAATTCAGAAACGATAGATGCAATCTTGTCAACCCCCTCAAGGGACTGTCCAAGCAGCACACCGCTGTCTTCAAGCAAAAAATCAAGCTTCAGCTCTTTCCAGCGTTGTTCGGTCTGACGCTTGATCGCTTCAGGTGCTGCCTCTTTAGCCAACAGCAAGCGGTAGAGCCCCAGTATCTCGGCCATCCGGTTCTGGTACTTGGCAAAACTGTTCAGATTGCTGCGAATAAAACCCAGCGGTGTATTGATCTCGTGGGCCATGCCAGCGGCCAATTGTCCCACCGCTGCCAGCTTTTCCTGTTGCAGCAGCCGCTGGTAGGCGCGGCTCAACTCGGCAGTTCGCTCCTCCACCCTTTTTTCCAGATCACCGGCCAGCTCGCGGTAACGGCGTTCAGACTCCATCAGACGACGGTTGGTAGCCACCAACTGATCGTAGGACTCCTGCACCACGCTGGTATGCACCTCAGTGGTCAGCATCCGCTTCAGATTATTGGTCACAGTCAGCTGCAACGCATCCTGCAACAAGCGGGCAATGGCCTCAAAACCAGGTAATGGCCCACCGGCTTCCAGCACCAGCGTTCCCTTTGGCTCTCCTTCAACCAGAATATTCAGCCGACGACGCAGCAGTTCAGTCCCGTCAGAAGGCAGCTCCTCACCAAGCCTGACCAACGGCAGCTCATCTTCATCCAGCAGGGCAACGCGGCTGATCCCCAGTTTGAGACAGCTGCGCAACAGCGGCTCGATCTCGGCTTTGCCCACTATCTCGCTCAGACGCTTTTCTTCGCCGATCACAAACTCGATATGGGGGCTGGCTTCGATCATGGAATGTCCTTTTTAAAACCTTAACGCAGAGGCGCAGAGCAGCAGGTGCGCAGAGAAAAACAAAAGATTCCGGCAGTTCGTAACAGGTAAATCCCCCCTGCCCCCCTTTCTGAAGGGGGGTTTTAAAGAACTCCCACTTTTCTAAAGGGGGGGGGTAAAACCTCCCCCTTTGCAAAGGGGGATTGAGGGGGATTTGGTTTTTCTGCCTTTAGCAGCGCCGCCACAAACGTATCCCGTTCAACCTGAAACCGCTCCCGCAACTGCAGCTTCTGATCCAGGCAGTCAAAGATCCCTTCCACTGCTGCCTGAAAAGTCTCCAGAACACCCCAGCCTTGCAGCGCCGAGGCCATGACGACCGGCAAACCGCTAGGTCCCCAGATCTTGCGCAGCTCTGCTTCGGCAACAACCTCCGGCAGATCATGCTTGTTAAACTGCACCACCAGCGGCAGCTTTTCGATATCCAGCCCCACCAGAGCCAGGTTCTGTTCCAGATTGGCAAAGCTCTCTGCATTGACCGCCTGCTGGTCACGTTGTGCATCTGCGACAAACACCACACCATCAGTTCTCTGCAGCACCGCCTTACGTGTGGCATCATGACGAACCTGACCCGGCACGGTATAGACCTTCAACTTGATCTTCAGACCTGAAGGAGCCACATAGAAAAAAGGAAGCAGATCGAAGTAGATCGTCCGGTCTTCGGTGGTGTCCAGCATCATCAACTCACCACGCCCTTCCTGCTGCAGCTTGTCGTGCAGACAAAGCAGGTTGGTGGTTTTACCGCACAGGGCAGGACCGTAATAGACCAGCTTCAGCACTAACCTTGTATGTACTTCGTCAAATTCGATCATAGAGCACCATTAAAAACATTAACGCAGAGAGGCAGAGACACAGAGACGCAGAAAAGATCAAAAGCACTTATTTGGGTTTCCCCCCGATTGCTTATTGCCTTTCTCTGTGCCCCTGCGCCTCTGCGACATGGTTTTACCGCTGGTGCACCAAGGCCCATACCCCCCGTTGCGGAGGATCAAGCTGGTAGTAACGCTGAATCGATTCAATTTTAACCGTATCCAGGGTAACCCCTTTATTCAGCAGCATCAGACCGGTGCCAGACAGTACATCCCGGGTCAACAGCATGCCATTTCGCAGCTCTTCCGGCCGCAATTCAAGCTCTATCGTGGCATCGGGATCAATTTCAGGCATGGTAAAGTAGGCATAGCTGGCTACCTTGCGGAATATCCGCTGCAACCCCGGATCCAGCTTGCTATCCAGTCCCAGCTCCACCCTGGCCAGGGCCTGCTCGGAGGTGTCACCACCGGTGGAGATCGCGCAATCCAACTGATCGGCGTAGGCCAGAATCCGGGCACCGATCGGGATCTGCTCCCCAGCAAGTTTATCCGGAAAACCGGTACCGTTAATATTTTCATGGTGGTGCCGAATCAGCACTCCTGCAGACCGGAGGTCAGCAACAGTGTCAATGGCCATCTGGCCACGCACCGGATGCTGGCTGTAGAGCTGCAGATCGTCCTGCGTCATCTGATCCTGAGACTTTTCCAACACGTCTTCAGGTATGCCGATCTCACCAATATCATGGAGTAATGCAGCTATGCGGATAGTTTCAACTTCTTCCGGCATCAGACCATATTCCCGCGCAGCAGCGGTTGCCAGTTCCGCCACGTTACGGGCGTGTTGCTGCATCCGCTTGCCACGCATCTCCACCAGACTGGAAAAGGCGCTGATCATGCCGCTATAGTTATGCTTCAGATGGATCAATGCCTCATTCAGATCATCCGCCTTCTTACGGATGGCCGTGGTCTGCTGCAACACCCGGCTCTTCAGGTTTTCATTCCACTGTTTCAGCTCTTCATTCTGGGCCTGTACCACAGCTTGCAAGCGCTTGTTTTCCTGCGAGAGCCCCCAGGTTTCCACCGCCCCCCGCAGCGTCTGCAGCAGGTCATCATCCTGCCAGGGCTTGTTCAGATAGCGGCTGGCACCGCCTTTGTTGATCGCATCGGCGGCAGCACTGATGTCAGAATAACCGGTCAACAGCATTCTGATCGCATCCGGTGCCAACGGTTGCGACCGCTGCAAAAACTCGGCTCCGTTCATACCGGGCATCCGCTGGTCAGACACAATCAGAGCGACGTTTGATAGGGAGGCCAGCTTCTGCAGGCCAGCATCACCGGAAGCGGCAACTTCAACATCAAACTCCTCATCCATCGTCAGGCGTTGCAGGGCCTTGAGAATATTCTCCTCATCATCCACAAACAATACAGTGGCACGGGTCATTTCATCACTCATCGGTATGAGACTCCTTTTCAGCCAGTGGCAGGAAGGTTTTAATCAGCTCAGGATCAAAATGGGTAACGGTCATCTCCTTCATGATCTCCATCACCCGTTCAAAACTGTAAGCCCTGCGGTAGGGACGATCTGAATAGAGTGCATCAAACACATCGGCAATGGCCACAATCCGCGCCTCAATCGGTATTTCATCACCCTTGAGGCCGGAAGGATAGCCTGCTCCATCAAACCGCTCATGGTGGTAAAGAATAATATTGACCACCGCCTCAGACAGACGCGCCTGACGGGCAACCTCGGAACCCCAGCGGGGATGTTGCATGACCGACTCCATGTCATCCTCGCTCAATCTGCCGGGGTGGTTCAGCACCCGTTCCGGTACGCCGATCTTGCCGCAATCATGCAGCCAGGCACCATGTTTAATCTCTTCCAGACTGTTTTCAGCAAGCCCCAGCTCTTTGCCCAATGCCACGGCATAACGGGCGACCCGGTCACAGTGTCCTTTGGTGTAGGGGTCTTTCAGCTCAACCGTCTGGGCCAGTGAAAGATAAACGGCTTCATCTTCCGTTATCCCCAGTGATTTCACCAGCTGATAGCGCATCAACGCCTCATCCACCGTCTCCATCAGCTCCTGATTATTCCAGGGTTTGGTCACAAAACGGTAGGCTTCGCTCTTGTTGATCGCATCAATGGCAATGGAAAGATCAGCATAGGCGGTCATCATAATCCTGATGGTGAGCGGCCAGCGGGCCTTGACCTTTGAAAGAAACTCAATCCCGCGCATGGAGGGCATCAGATAGTCTGAAACCACCACCCAGACCTCCTCCTGCTCCATGATCTCCAATCCCTCCCGGCCGGAAGAGGCAAACAGGCAACGCAGATCATCACGCTCCAGATACATCCGCTCAAGAGCGCTGCGGATCGGTCGTTCATCATCCACAAACAGAACCGTTCTCATGCCTTATGCCTCCAAAAAAACAAGCACAACAGCCTCGCTGTCGGCAAACCGGATTGTTCTTCCCAACACCTTCCTGGTACGATCACCAAAACGGTCCGAAACCTCTACCTGCTTTTTGCTTCGAACCAGCTCCACCAGCTGTTTCAGTCTCGGATCACGAAAGTGGTCAATGTTGGTGCCGATATAATCATCACCCATCTGCTTAAGAATCATGGCTGCAGCGGAATTACAATGGGCAATCAGACCGTTTTCATCAATCCCGACCACCCCCACCGGCAGGTTGCCCAACATGGACTGGGAAAACTCAAGCGCCCTGTTGCGCAACTCAAGATCCTCGGTCCGTTGCTGCACTTTCTGCTCAAGCACCTGATTGGCATTGGCCAGTTCATCCAGTAACTCCCGATTCTTTTTCAGCAGGAAATACCGTTCAAGACAGTTCTGTATCGTTACCCGCAACTCTTCATCATTCCAGGGTTTGGGGATAAATTTGTAGATATGTCCCTCGTTTATGGCAGCAACAATCGCTCCGGCATCGGCGTAGCCGGAGAGTACGATCCGCACTGTGTCAGGCCAGAGCTCGAAAACCTGCTTCAAAAACTCCACCCCGTTCATAACCGGCATTCGGTAGTCAGACACCACCACCTGAAAGCTGTCATTTGATTCTTTCAATATTTCAAGCCCTTCGCTACCTGATCCGGCTGTCACAATTTCATACTCATCATCAAGAAAGATCCGTTCCAGCGAACGCAACACATTACGTTCGTCATCAACACAGAGAATCCTGACCGGCATTTCATATTTTTCCATGGCTGGCTCCTTCTTTATGACTCGGTAAATGATCCACCGGTAGCCGCACCGTAAAGGTCGTCCCCTTGCCCGGTTCACTTGCTACGCTGATCGTACCATGATGTTTGCGGATAATATCAGCAGAAATGGACAGCCCCAGCCCTGTCCCTTTTCCTGCTGGCTTTGTGGTAAAAAACGGTTCAAAAACATGCTGTTGCACCTCTTCAGGCATCCCCCTGCCGGTATCCGATACTGAAACACAGACCCAACCCGGCTCGTCCCATGTTTTCACCATGATGCTCCCCTGCCTGTCCATAGCCTGGGCTGCATTTACCAGCAGATTAAGAAAGACCTGATTCAATTGCTGAGGGTTACAGAGGATTTCTGGAATTTCCCCAAACTGCCGTTCCAGCGTAGCAATATATTTAAGTTCATTCCAGGCGATATTAATGGTGGTTTCAAGACATTCATTGAGGTTGGCACGGGTCTCTTCCACCTGATCAAGCCGGGAAAAACTCTTCAGGTCTTGCACAATCCTGCGCACCCGATTTGCGCCATCCAGACTTTCCTTAATCAGTTCATTCATATCACTGATGATGTAATCGACCTTTAATTTCTGTCGCAACTGATCCAGCTCTGCAAGACCGGAATGACCGGAACAGGCAAACAGTGAGCCCTGCAAGGCTGCAATATAGGTATCAAGACGCTCGGCATACTTGCTCAGCGAGGTCAGATTGCTGGTAATAAAACCCATCGGATTATTGATCTCATGGGCCACTCCGGCAGCCAGCTGGCCAATGGAGGCCATCTTTTCCTGCTGGATGACCTGGGCCTGCACCCCTTTCAGGGTGGCTTCAGACTTCTGCTGTTCTGCAATGGTTTGCTGTAACTCCAAAACCTTGGTTTCAAGTTTGTTAAACAGTACCTCATTATAGCTGCGTAGCAGCGCCAGCTCTTCATCATGTTTAACGGCTTCAGTGTTCAACTGCTCTGACAACTTCTGCTCGACAAGCACCTCTTCCACGGCGCTGCAGATCTGATCAGGCGGCAAAGGTTTAACCAGGTAGCGTGAAGCGCCAACCCCCAGCCCCAGTTTCTGGTCCGCAGCATTGATATAGTCAGCAGAATAGAGAATAATCGGCACCTTCCGCAGCATTGTATCGGCCTTGCACTGCCGACAGAGTTCAAAACCATCCATGACCGGCATCAGTACGTCGGTAATAATCAGGTCGGGGCATTGCCTCTGCGCTGCAGCAAGCGCATCAGCACCATCAACGGCGCACACCACAGCATATCCTGCCTGTTGCAAGGCTAATTCAAGCATGCTCCGGCTGAAAATCTCATCGTCTACAATCAGTATAGTGGCCATATATGGTACCCATTTCACTGGTTATATCCCTGAATATCCCCTGGAATTACCCTTCAGCAGGCGGAACCACGGGCAAACGGACAACAAACGTGGTCCCGACTCCCACGGTACTTTCCACCAGAATCTCACCGGCATGTTTATGGATGATATCGTAGCAGATGGAAAGTCCTAACCCGGTCCCCTTACCCACTGCCTTTGTGGTAAAAAACGGTTCAAAAATCCTGTTCAGATGTTCAGGATTGATACCTTTACCGGTATCAGAGATGGAGATATTAACGGATTCACCCTCCTGCCAGGTTCGCACGGTGATGGTGCCATGTGTTTCAATGGCGTGGGCTGCATTCACCAACAGATTCATAAAGACCTGATTCAGTTGCTGGGGGCGACAGGTAACCAGCGGTATTTCACTGTAATCCTTAACCACCTCGGCGACATATTTGATCTCGTTGCGTACCATATTCAACGTACTGTCCAGATTGGCATTTATATTAATCGGCTTCCATTCAGCTTCATCAACATGGGAAAAATTCTTTAAATCCTGCACAATATGACGGACCCGCTCGGCTCCTTCCAGAGATTCCGCCAACAGGTCTTCCATATCCTCCAGGATAAAATCTATTTTCATGTTCTTTTTGGTCCTGGCTATCTCATCCACCAGCTCAGCATTGCCACTGTTTCCGGTCAGTTCAACCAGGGTTGATTCAAACGCCTTCAGTTTATTGATATATTTGGCGAGCGAAGAAAGATTGCTGGAGATAAACCCCATCGGGTTGTTGATTTCATGCGCTACTCCCGCTGCCAGCTGCCCCACTGAAGCCATCTTTTCCTGCTGAACCGCCTGCATCTGTACCAGTTTCAGATGGTTATAGGCCTCTTCCAGCTCCAGGTGAATTTCCCTGATCTCGGTAATATCACGCATATTTACAACATTACCCACCTGGAAACCATTTTTGTTACGCAGCGGGAAGGTGCGCAGGTCAAAGAAGCGTTGTTTTTCCTTATCAGAGACGGTTCCGTTGCCATTTCTATAATCTTCAATCACAAAACCGAGGCCATAGAGAATGGAAGCCCAGCTTTTTCCCGCAAAATGCTCAAACGGCATATTGGACAGCTGAATAAAAGGTCTGTTACAACGCTGGATATTGCCCTGTGTATCGCACATCAGCACGATATCAGTGATGCAATCCAGAGTATCTTCCCACTCCCGTTTGGCTGTTTCGACCTGTACAAAGAGCTTATCAAGCTTTGTATGCTGTAACGCTATCTCTGCCCTGTTCCTCTCAAACTCTTCTTCAAGCAGTTTCCGCTCCGTCATATCCAGCACGGTCTCTACGGCAGCAATCCTGTTGCCCTCCTGATCGCAGATAGGTGACGCCTCAAACAGGATATAGCGACGCTTCCCCCCCAGGTTTTCATACCAGCCTTCTGCCTGCAAGGCTTCCGGGATATGGAGTGACGGCTTGATCTGCGGGTATAACGCTTCGTTATTTTGCAGGCTGCCAGACAACACAAGATCTGCCAGCACCGGGCGTTCATGCTGGTAAAAGGCATTCCATTGGCGCTTGGTACCGATCACCTCATCCTTTGAAATCCCTGAGAGATCCTGCAAGGCATTATTCCAGACCACCACGCGGTGGCTATCATCCAGCACGAAGATCGGAACAGCTGCATTGCCGATCAACTGTTCAAGAAAGGTTTTCTGCTTCTTGAGCATATCCTGTAGCTGCATCAGGTCAGAAATGTCGGAAAAGCTACCCCTCACCGCAATAAAGGCACCATTTTCATCACAGATCTGCTGGCAATTATGGGAATACCAGTGTTCATCACCGTTACGATCAACAAGCTTGAGCGCAACACTGTTTGGCAACAAGAGTCGTTCCTGATGCATGGCAACATGCTCGGTCCAAAGTTCCAGACTTTCAGGCGAGATGATCTTTTTAAAACTCTCCAGATCCGGTTCCAGCTCGAGCTTCGTGTAGCCCGTAAGTGACTCACAGTTTGGGGAGACATAGCCCACCTGATTGCCGGGCAAAATCAAATAGACCAGATCCGAGGAATAATCTGCCACAATGCGATAAACGTAAGCGGTTGGACTCATCAACAACTCCTGACTAACTCGGTGTACTGGTTAATTCTGGTTGAACTAACGGCAAGCTGATCGTAAAGGTTGTTCCCGCCCCCACCACACTTTCAACCGTCAGCTCACCGCCATGTTTTTTAATAATCTCATGGCTGATTGAAAGCCCCAGACCGGTTCCCTTACCAACTTCCTTGGTGGTATAGAACGGTTCAAAGATCCTGCGTTGCACCTCTTTGGAGATGCCACAACCGGTATCAGATACGGCAATATAGGCAGTGTCAGCATCAGACCAGGTACGTACCGTAATCGTGCCAAGGGTATCCAGCTCTTTTCCCTGAATGGCGTGGCAGGCATTTACCAGCAGATTCATAAAAACCTGGTTAATCTGCTGGACATTGCAGGGTACCTTGGGCAAGTCGCCGTATTCCTTATGCAGCTCTGCCACATACTTGATCTGGTTCCAGATAATGTTGATGGTACTGTCAATACACTGATGCAGCTCTGCTCTGGCGATCTGGGCGGTATCACTGCGGGAGAAGGTCTTCAAGTCCTGTACAATCCGCATAACTCTGGATGCACCATCAGCAGATTCCTCAAGCAACTGGTGGATATCACGCAGTACATAATCCAGCTTCAGCTCTTTACGCAAAGCCTGCACTGCTTGCCAGTGCTGCTCATCGGCACAGGCCTGCACCAGCGGTTCCAGGGTGCCAATATAACGGTCAAATTTGTCCACATATTTTTCCAGGGTTCCCAGATTGCTATTGATAAATCCCATCGGGTTATTGATCTCATGGGCAATACCGGCGGAAAGCTGCCCGATGGAGGCCATTTTTTCATTCTGTAACAGTTGGGCCTGTATTTCACGCAGATGTTCTTCAGTCTGTTTACGCTCAGTAATATCCACCAGAATTATCAGATAACTATCGCCAATAAGGGTGCCTGATGCAAGGATCGTCCGCATTGAATTGTCAAGACAGGTAACCGTATTTTCTATTGGGCAGATATCAGTATTAGTCTCTTTTGCCACTGTTACGGCACAATCCCATTGAGCTTGAACCACTGCACGGTAGTCTTTGTCAGGATAGGCCTTGATCCACCATTGTTGAAAATCAGGTACATCCTGAATGGTATAGCCAAACAGTTCGGTAAAACGTTTATTGATCATTTCTGCTTTACCAGTGCTATCAACATAACAAAGAGGAATCGGCGCAAGGTCAAAAAACTTCTTGAATCGTTTTTGACCGTCCAAAACAGCCTGTTCTGACAGACTCCGTTCAGTATCATCATGCACAATATGAACGGCTCCGGTCAGTTCACCCTGTTCGTTCAGCAACGGATCAACGGTAACCTGCAGCCAACGACCATGTTCAAAAACAAGCTGACATTCTGTTTTATGACTCTTGCACGCCCGCAGCATGGGACAGCCATCAATGGGGTGGTCAGTACCATGTACCAGTTCCCAGCAGTGTTGGCCGATAATCTGTTTAAAATCACGATTAAAAAACCGTGTACTGGCCAGATTGGTGCGTATAATACGTTGATCAAGCCCAATCAGACTGACACTGTCACTGATGGCATCAAAGGTAGCCTGCCATTCATGCCCCGCAATCACCAGTCTTTTCTCAAGCTCAAGCCGCTTCACTATCCGCCAGACCTCAGACATCATAAGCTCAAGCTGCTGCATATCCTGATCCGTATAGGGTTGCTCTTTGTTGGCCACCCCCACCACTGCCACAATCTGTTGATCAGCCTCAAAAACCGGCACGGTCAGAAAGCGGGACATATGGACATGTCCCTCCGGGTAGCCCTTTTTCAGTTCATCCGGGGCATCAAAATCATTGGTCACAATCGCTTTGCGCTGTCTGACCGCCTCCCCCCAGAAGCCGGTCTTGTCAAGCCGATAGGTGGTTGCCGGATTTGCCACGGTGCAGGCCGACATAACCTCTTTTGACCAGCTATTCAGGACAAACTCCTGTCGGTCTTCGTGGTAATGATAGATATAGCCGATCTGGCTACCGGTAATCTGTATGACCTTTTCCAGAGCAAAATCAAGCAATGCCTGTGCGTCAGTGGCCTGATAGTGGCTTATATCCAACAATGCCTGTAAGCGCAGCTCATTCCGGGCCAGTTCATGGCTGGTTTCGGACAGTACGCTGGTACGTTCTGACACCATCTGCTCAAGCTCTGTCTGACGTTTATAATGGTACATCTGACGGATCAGCAGCAGCACCCCTACCCAGCAGGCGGCCAGGGCAAGGATGGTTACAAAGAGATCTTTACGCCAGTGCTGCATATAGTCGTCAGCTGCCAGTCCGACATTCAGGTAAAGCGGGTATGGCTGCAGCAGGATGTAAGAAAAATTACGTTTCACACCGTCAGTGGCACTCTCGGCAACATAGTTTCCACTTACGGTATGTCCCTGAGCCAGTTTTTGCTGCCACTCCGGCGATATCCTGAAACTGCTGATATTCTGGGGCATTTCAGCATCTTTTTGCGCTGTGTAGCGTAGAATCAGGCTCATATCAGCGGAACGTAATGCAACTGTGCCGTTTTTGCCCAAAGAGGCCTGACTGAACAGGTCGTAAAACTGCTGAAGCGGCAGTACCCCAAAGACCACACCACCAAAACGCTTACCTGACAGATTAATCCTGCGAGCGCAGCTGATCACCCATTTGCCGCTGATCTTACTGACAATCCGCTTTGACAACACAAGCCCTGCATCAGGATTATCTCGCAGATAGCTAAAATAATCACGGTCAGCAAGGCTGACCGGTCTGCTTAGCTGGTGACCGCTCCCCATCAGAACCGTCCCCCTGGCATCAGTCATCATCAGGTCTTCAAGCTCGGGAATCTGGCGATGCTGCCGTTCGACAAATTGAAGCAGCTTCAGACTACTCCCGCCGGTTTGCTGCTGTTGCACCTCTTCAGCCATTACCTGCAGGGCATAATCTATCTTTTCCATAGTATTGGTGACAGATTGCCCCAGAATCCGAGCCGTGGAGCGGGAGGACTGCTCTGCTTCCTGGGATGCCTGCATCCAGCTCCGCGATACGCTGTAGATGGCTGGAAGACTTATTACCACCAGTAGCAGTAACAGCCCGATGGCCATCCGGTTCATAAAACCGCTGGCAGATTTTGTCTGTTCAGGCGTGGGTAACATTCGATGATCCCTCCGTAAAGCCCTGACCCTCTATCGGCAGCCGCACGGTAAAGGTGGTACCTCGTCCCACTTCACTCTGGACCTCGATTGATCCGCCATGTTTCTTGATGATATCGTAGCTGATGGAAAGCCCGAGACCAGTGCCTTTACCCACTTCCTTGGTGGTAAAAAACGGCTCAAAGATC
>Ga0209373_10004659_pt1 | contig 11684 bp, 4 predicted proteins | sample Higcelweek5metaG_FD_187173 | JGI IMG/M metagenome (GOLD analysis project Ga0209373, IMG submission 187173) | Freshwater pond sediment microbial communities from the University of Edinburgh, under environmental carbon perturbations - High... | ecosystem: Environmental > Aquatic > Freshwater >... | reverse complement strand
TGCCACCTGCTCATCATCCTTTATTTTAACGAATATCATAAGCACCATTGCCGGGATTGTTGCAATCAAACCAATGGAAAACAGATTTAAATAACCCATTTTCTCAACAATAACACCACCAAAACCACCAAATATGGATGAAAAAACCGACATGAATGCTGAACCAATTGCATAATGAGCTGCCTTAAATTCCTTTTTGCATGTTTTCAAGATATATACAATCAAAGCCGCGTTACCAAGTCCGGCTGCGATCTGTTCATAAAAGTAAACTGTACAAATCACTGCCAGTCCTGATTTTGTTGTCGCCAGTGGATGCATCCACGCGAGCCATATGTAGGCAGCAATATTGATATTCATTATAAGCGTAAGCGGCCATATCGCTTTTTTCAATCCAGTCTTTTTGATCCACAGGCCGCCAATTGATGTACCGGCAATAGCGCCTACAAGTCCTAATAGCCCTGTCATCCATGCAAGCTGTTCGTTAGTCACAAGCAGATATCGTTTAAGAAACGGAGTACCCATGGAAAAAATTATCTCATCACCGATCTTATAAAAAATTATAAAAACAAGACTAAGTGCTACTGCAGGCCTTGACTGTACAAGCAGAATTGCCAAAAGTGCAAGCATACTGTAGGCTAATGCCTGAACAATACTGAACTTCTGTAAATTCAGAACAGTAAACAGAACAAGCGCAATACCGACACCGCTCAATAGAGCCATTTTCGTACGTTCAAGTGAAACTTCAAGATAAGAGGAAAACGAGAGAAGAAAATCAGAAAATACTTTCTTAGCATTTGTCTGTACTTTTTTCCGAGTCTCAAAATCAGGTAATGCTGCAAGATGAAAAACTGTAAACAGCCCCATGACTGCTGCAGCTGCGCAGAAACCATATCCCCATGCTGTATATGCATCCATGCCTGAATACTTTTTTGTCAGATATCCGACCGCATAAATAATTCCGAATTTCGCAACTATCAATGCCATACGATATGCAAAAACACGATAACCTGTATATGCAGCCTGCTCCTTCTGATCAGGAATTCCCTCTATGTAATATCCATCAATAACGATATCATTTGTCGCTGCAACAAATGCGAATATGATAAAAATCACAACCAGTGCCTGTGTTGAAAGTATTGGATCTGCAGTGTGATTACTCATAAAACACACCACCGCAACTGCGGCAGTAAGCAGAGAAATAAGTACCTGTATTGTTATCATCCAGGTACGTTTACTTCCAAATATATCGACAAGCGGTGCCCATAAAAACTTAAGGTTCCATGGTATTCCCAGAAAATTCAGATATCCCAGATACCGCTCCTTCATTCCGATGTCAGTAAAAAAAACCATTGACATTATACGAACAACAGCGTAAGGGAATCCTTCTGTAAAGTAAGTTGTAAAACACCATATATTAGGTTTGATTTTTCCGGAGGGGGAAACAGATTCGTTTTGTGCAGATTGAGTTTTTATATCACTACTGACAGATTCTTTTGACACAATATATCCTTTTCAATGCAGTGCTGCCACTATGTAAATTACAGGAAGTATTTTCAGATTCAATATTTACGGCATATCTGAAAAATATTATCATATCATGCTATTTGTATTCAACAAGTTTACATTTATACATTCACTTCATGATTTATAAATATCCGCAATATCAGTGAATGGAAACGCTACCTGCGTCTGAGAAGTGTCCGTATGCCGGATACCTCACGGTGTATTGATTGATTTGATTGATTAATCATATCAATTCTACTGTTCACTGTATCTATTTTTTTAGTCACTGTGTCAATTTGCAAATACAATTTACCGGCTAACAGACGCATTCTTTCATCTCTTCTGAGACATTGTTCACGAAATTCAATGTATTCCTGCATCGGTACCGCAGATCTGGCCACATCCATGACTATCAGAAATTTCTTATCAATATACCACTTTGCCCAGAATACACCGCTGACAGCAAGTATTGCAATAATGACAGCCGCAGCACCGGCAATTGATGGGAAATGCTTTTTTATCAGATTTATTGAAAAACTATTATTGTCAACAATTACAGACTGATTTGCAGAGTGATAACTGCTTCTGTCTTTTGAGTCTGACGGTTCAGGAACAGACTTTTCAATTGGTTCATTTTTGTTATGATTTCCATGCTCAGCAGAATACCATACAATATTTCCATTAGTATCATGCGATGATATTACCAGACCATGAACAGCAAGATATTGCAAAGCATTCACTGCATTAATATCATCCATCCGCAGGTGATATGCTATATCTGATGCTTCAAAATAGTGGTTATTATTCAATCGTAAAAATTTGATTATACGCTGAATATGCACATTCATCACAAATATCTCCGGATCAGGTCTGATCAATATGACATTTCTGAAAATAATCAATGTGGCTATAAAATCAACCTGGATTTTCAGATAACCGGTATTTTGCAAAAATATATCCATAATGTTTACATTTTTTTCAGTTTTCAGTAATAATTATCAATTTGTACTGTTAAAAACAACATTTTATCTGTCTGGTAATTTTTTGTATTGTCAAATTTTTAATTTTTAATTTGTATGCGGTTGTTCTCTAAATTATTTTATTGAGACTTAACTTTTCAGTACTTGTTGAAATTTCGTTGCACTTAGATGCCCACCGTTACGTTTTGTTTACAGATGCGTTTTTAATATCAGACATATAATATGCTTTTTTGTTAAATACGCACATTATTTTTTATATGATTTACATTAGATTAATATGTATTATTACTTTTTTTTATTTAATAATGACAGATTTTTGTAATAATAAGTTTATCGAATTTACTATTGTTTTTTTGTTTTAAACTGATACATCAACTAATCACATTTCCCAGGAGGAGGTTTTATGCACCTTTCTAAACGAATAAACTGGTTCAGTTTATTTGTATTTGCTTTACTTGCTGCAGGACAGTTGTTTCATGCAACAGGTCAACCATCATCAGGCCTGACAATCTGCGGACAGCTTACAGATATCAGCGGCATTGATGTTGGCTCAGCCAGTCCGGAAGCACTAAATGTAACTGTTAAGATTTACGATCAGCAGACCGGAGGCACAGCACTGTACTCTGAGGATTTCAACCAGGCCGGCGGGCATGCGGTTTCAGTTGACAAAGGTTATTTCAGCGTAATCCTCGGTACAGTCAACTCTGTTGACACACTAAAAAACATACTCAGTAGTCATAACAACCTCTGGGTTGAGGTTATCGTTGATAGTGACGTATTAACACGTGCACCAATAACAGGTTCACCCTATGTTCTGCTGAATTCATCCATAACTAAACAACACGCAGCAAAATAAGAAATTGGAGCTTTAAATATGAATCATTCAAAACTCTGCTTATTTCTGCTCTTTGCAGCATTTTCAGTTCATACCGTTTTTGGTGCCGACTGGAAAGCCGCAGCAGCGCTGGAAGTAAAGCCAGGAATTGAATCTGTCAAGGTTAAAACATTGCAGTCGACTAATGAGAAAATAATCTTACAGTATGAAATTCCCATTGCAACTGCTATTGCAACTCCTCAGAAAAATAAAAATTCGTCAATTACTCTTCAGACAGGTAATTCTATCAGTTTCGGTCTTGAAGGTGAACCTGTTCTTCCAATAATTCCAGTAAAGGTAATTATTCCTGAAGGAAGAATAATTGACAACGTTACTGTCAACACAAAAGTAAAGTCAGCTATTCATGGCCAGTATGATATAGCATACCAGACTGCTTACACTCCTCTTATAAAAGGTGCCAAAATACGAACTGTCGGACCAAAAGCATCAATTTATAAATCTGACAATAAATTTCCAGGACAGGCATGCCAGGTCGTATCTGTTCAGAAATTGCATGGTGTAAATATTGCATATATCAACATTTCGCCTGTGATTTATTATCCATTGTCAAAAAACATTGTAAGTATCAATAATCTCGAACTTGAGATCACTACCAAACCGGCCAATTCAAAGACAATGAAAACAGCCTCATTTCCAAAGCGTATTGATACAAAGGCTTTGGGTATCGAAAATCCTGAAGTGCTTGACACATACAAATCAGCAGAAAACGCAGTCACAGGTTCCGCAAAACTTGGCATCTGCAATTCATCTGACAGTTATTCCTATGTAGTTGTTACAAATACTGCAATACGTGATGCGACAACAGACTACACAATCCGTGATCTTGTCTCCCGCCGTCAGGCACAGGGTTTTACAGCTACGATTGTTACTATTGATGCAATATTAGCTGGATATACCGGTACAGACAATGCTCAGAAACTTAGAAATTTCATTATTGATGCTTATACAAACTGGGAAACGCAGTATGTTCTTCTCGGCGGTGATGTAAGCATTATTCCCATGCGTAAACTATACCAGACACTTGAGGGCGGGGAAGAAATTCCAAGCGACCTTTATTATCAGTGTCTTGATGGCACATACAATTATGACGCTGACAACTATTGGGGTGAATCCACCGATGGAATCGGCGGCGGTGAAGTGGACCTTTTAGCTGAGGTTTCAATTGGACGCGCATCTGCTGAAACTCCGGAAGAAATGTCAAACTTTGTTTATAAAACACTTAAATATGAAACAGATTCCGAAGGTTCATCATATTTGCACAAAGCACTTATGTGCGGCGAACTTCTTGGATTTGGAGGTGTATCTGAATATGCCACAGCATCCATGGAAGAGGTTCGCAATGGATCAAGTGCAAATGGTTACACAACAGTAGGATTTTCATCATCCGCAGCAATGACGACTGATGATTTATACGATACAGTCGGTTACGAATGGCCGGCCAGTGAAATTGTTTCAATTATCAATTCCAACCAGTTCAGCATTATCAATCACCTTGGTCATGCAAACTACAATTATGTATTGAAATTTTATAATTCAACTGCTGACGCATTGACAAACACCAACCCTCTTTTTCTTTACAGTCAGGGATGTATCCCGGGCAACTTTGAAGAAGACTGTATCGCTGAACATCTGACAACATCAACACGCTCAGGCTTGTGGGGTGGTGTTATGAATTCTCGTTATGGCTGGGGTGCCGGAAACAGTACTGATGGTCCGAGCCAGCGTTTTGACCGCCAGTTCTGGGATGCCTATTTTGCTGAAAACAAAAACTTTGTCGGAGCAATTAATGCGGACAGTCATGAAGACAACATCAACACAATAAGTGATGATTATACCCGCTGGTGCATGTATGAAACAAACCTTTTTGGTGATCCCTGCACTATTATGCGCGGCAAAATTGAAGGGCCATATGTTCAGTATGCCTCAAATAATGCAAATGATCATCTTGGAAATAATGATGGAATCATAAATCCGGGTGAAACAATTGAACTGCCTGTAACAGTCGCGAACAGCGGCACAAGTGTGGCAACAAGTGTCAGTGGAACACTGTCAACAACAGATTCCTATGTTGCAATCACACAGAACAATGCTAATTTCGGTGATATTGCATGCTGTGGTGCAAATGCTGCTTCACTTACAAACTATATCATTCAGGTAAGTCCATCATGCCCGGCACCAAGGACTGTCACATTTACATTGCAGTTAAAAAGCGGTGCAAATACATGGAATTCAACGTTTCAGCTTACTATCAACAGATCAAATACAATAAGCGGAACAGTCACGGCTTTTACAGGTGGAACACCTGTCGCCAATGCAACAATAAATTATTCCGGAACAAGCAGCGGTACAATAATTACTGATGCAAACGGGCACTTTTCAAAAAGTATAATTTCCGGAACATACTCCATTTTTGCAGCCGCAGCAGGTTATCTGAATACTGTCGCAAAAAATGTAATACTTCCGCCGGACAATACCACGCTATCGTTTACCATGATGCGCCCATTATTAAGTCTTTCAAAATCATCAGTCAATGCAAGTGTTGCGCCGGGAGCGACAAAAACTGATGTTATTGCAATTACAAATACTGGTGATACAACACTTTTCTATTCAACTTCTTTAAAAGAAACGACATCAATAAAACTCACAGGTGTCAATAAAACATATGATCAGTCTCATTATGCAGAGATTGCAAAAGGTGAAGAAGATAGACGAATCGGAGATCCTGTAAAAGTAGCATCAGGCGGCCCGGATGAATTTGGTTATACCTGGAAAGATTCCAAATCTCAAAATGGACCTGCATATGTGTGGAATGATATAAGTGCCACAGGTACACTTCTTTCGTCAATCTCAGGTTGTGATGACTGCTTTCAATCTCAACCGATAAGTTTCCCGTTTAATTATTACGGCGTCAATTACAACAGCATTTATGTCAGTTCAAATGGTTGTATTACTTTAAACGCAGGAGATTATTCATGGTCCAATTATGCTCTTCCAAGTTCATCTGCACCGGCGACATTGATAGCCGCTTTCCATGATGATCTGTATCCGGGTTCCTCGGGAGATATTTATTTCAAAGATTATGGAAACCATGCGGTTATTCAATATTCAAATGTTGCAACCTACTCCGGAGATGGCACAATTACATTCCAGATTGTACTTAATGCCGATGGTTCAATAATATTTTATTACAACAGTTATTCTGGTACAACCAACAGCTCAACTGTAGGTATTCAGAATCTTGACGGAAGTATCGGATTGAACATTGCCTATAATACAGCTTATATTGAACCCGGACTTGCGGTTGAAATAAGAAATTTACCGAGTTGGATTACAGTTTCTCCAATTAACGATACAATTGGAAAAACATTGACAAAAAATCTGACATTTAATTTTGATGCAGCCGGCCTTGCTATTGGAACATACACTGCAACCCTCGATCTGAACCATAATGATCCGACTCAGACTGCACCGGTTGCTATTCCAATCACACTGGTTGTCAAGAATTCAACTGCACCGATAATTACAAGTCAGCCAATTAATGCGACTGTTGAAGTTGGACAGACTGCTCAGTTTATTATAACTGCAGCCGGAGAAAACCTTCAGTATCAATGGCAGCTTAACGGAACTGATATCACAGGGGCAAACAGCGCAGCTTATACAACGCCTGTAACTGTTCTATCAGATAACAATAACGTGTACCGTTGTGCAGTAAGTAACAGCGCAGGATCTGATACGAGTTCAAATGCACACCTTTACGTTATACCGCACTCTGTTGATCCACCCGTGATCCTTACTCAACCTGCTGACATAGCTGTTTTTCAAGGCAGCAGTGCTGCATTTGCGGTTGTCGCATCAGGTTTCAACATGAGTTACCAGTGGATGCGAAATACCATTGCAATTTCAGGTGCTACAAACAGTTCCTACAATCTGTCAAATGTGTCAATGAGTGACAGCGGGGCAAAATTTTCATGTGTTGTTACAAATGCCGCAGGCTCTGTAACAAGCATTGAAGCAACTCTGACTGTAAATGCACAAAAGAATATCCAATTACAGGTCATCTCTATTGGTACATCAGCAGGATCAGTATCTCAAAGCGCCAATTATACAGCCGAGAATATTATTATAGGAAGCAGTGTAAACGGTGTTGTTGAAGGTAACAGATTCAGACTCTTTTTAAAGTAAATTAACAAATAAAATTATTTTAATGATTAACAAATTAAAAAATAAAGGAATGAATATGAATGCAAGGAAATTTACAGGGTATACTTTCTTGTTGGTACTGTTACTGGCTTTCTTCGCGAACTCTTTCGCAGCAAGCTTCACTGATAACCACAATGATAATTCAATCAGCGGCTGGACATCAACACTAACCAGAACCTGGTCAGAATCAAATGGAAAAATGCGTCCAGCCGATGGAGCAGCGACAGGAATCATTGTCAACAATAATACTGTTGCTGCAAATGGAACTCTTGAGGTTACAATGACTTCTGACCAGTGGAATGGTCAGCAGGGTGGAGTTATTCTTCGCTATGCATCTAATACAAGTTACTACTTTGTTGCAGTCAAGCCTGGCAATCAATGGGATAATTCCATTAAATTCTGTGAAAATTCACTTGATGCAAACAGTGGTGTTACCGTTGCATCAAACATTCCATCTCTGGGTACAACATTCACTCTGAAAATCGAAATGAGTGGATCTTTATTCAAATTCTACATTGATGGAACATTACGCGGCCAGATTACAGATGCATCAATTGTAAACGGAAAAATCGGTTATGGTTCTAATTCATCATGGAACTCATATGTGGCATTCGACAATATCACATGGACTGAAAGTGGAGTAAGTCAGTTTACACTCACAACTGCGGCATCAGGAAGCGGAACAGTTGCTGTTTCACCTGTTTCCTCAACGGGAAAATACGATTCCGGTACAGTTGTCACACTTACAGCAACTCCTGCTTCAGGAAATACTTTCAGCAGCTGGAGCGGCTCACTGACCGGTTCAGTCAATCCTTCAACATTACTTATGAACAGTAACAAAACTGTCACTGCAGCATTCACTGCAATTTCGACATACACAATAACCTATAACGGTAATGGCAACACTGCGGGTACTGCTCCTGTTGATGCAAACAATTATGCTGCCGGTGCATCAGCTACGGTTCTTCCTGCAGGAACACTTGCAAAAACCGGATATACATTTGCACGCTGGAACACTGCTGCCAATGGCAGCGGAACAAACTATACTGCGGGATCAACCCTTACTATGGCTGCCGCGAACGTTACCTTATATGCTGTCTGGACTTTAGTTCCAACATTTACAGTAACTTACAACGGCAATGGCAATACAGGCGGTACTGCACCTGCTGATGTTAACCAGTATATTGCAGGCTCAGCAGTTACTGTTCTTGGTGCAGGTACACTTGCAAAAACCGGATATACTTTTGCACGCTGGAACACTGCTGCCAATGGCAGCGGAACAAACTATGCCGCAGGTTCAACCCTTACTATGGCGACAGCAAACGTTACCTTATATGCTGTATGGACTTTAATTCCAACATTTACAGTAACTTACAACGGCAATGGCAATACAGGCGGTACTGCACCTGCTGATGCTAACCAGTATATTACAGGCTCAGCAGTTACTGTTCTTGGTGCAGGTACACTTGCAAAAGCAGGTAATACTTTTGCCGGATGGAACACAACCGCAAATGGCAGCGGAACAAGCTATGCTCCGGGATCTATACTTACCATGGCTAATGCAAATGATACTTTGTATGCAGTCTGGACATCTATGCCGACATATACTGTAACTTATAACGGTAATGGTAACACAAGCGGAATTGCACCTGTTGATGCAAACAGCTATATCGCAGGTACACCGGCTACAGTTCTTGGTGCGGGAACACTTGCAAGATCAGGGTACAGTTTTGCCGGATGGAACAGCTCTATTGATGGTAACGGAACAAACTATGCTCCTGGAGCAATTGTCACCATACAAAGTGACACAACATTATACGCAGTATGGACAGCTTCAACTCCGAACAGTGAAAAATTAGCTATAACAGGTAAACTTTTCGGCACAAACGGAGCAGCATTAAATGATACTGTTGATGTAACTGTAAGTCTATATGATACCGCAACAAATGGAACAGTCAGATACGCAGAAACTTTTTTTGCAGCAAATTCAAAATCAGTTTCAGTTGAACACGGATATTTTGTTGTACGACTTGGTGAAGGTACAATTATAACTGGTGTTAATTTACAGACAATACTTTCAACATACGGAAATCTCTGGGTTGAAATAAAGATCGGTTCTGATGTAATGCCAAGAACACCGCTTACAAGCGCAGCATATTCATTATCTAACTAATGAATTCGCTGAATGATTTCATTAAAAGTGGTGCGGATAACCGCACCACTTTTTTTATAGCCTGAACCAAATTCACTATGTTTTTTTAATTAGCAGATAAATAATCCGTATTATTCAATATAAAAAACATCCTCTGTCTGGAAAGCCAAGATTATATTAGTATTTATATGTTTCAGTTCTGACCATTAAACAGTTAAATGACCTTGAAGCCTTATCGCATCAGGAGAACTGCATCCATGAGATTTCCGGCAACAGTACTGATTCTTCTCTGGATTTTTGTAGGTATAATTAATTCTGCAAATCCCGCAAAACTGTCTCAAAACTATCTGAAACAGGAAACTGTTGATACAACAGTCATGAAGGGATTCTATGTGCTCACTGAAGCTGCAGGTGTGGCTGGTGTTGGCTTCAGGCAGCAGGAGGCTATAAATACAGCAAAACGCCTTGCAAAAGAGCTCCGTGAAAAAGCAAAAGGTGATCCAAATGCACGATATGTACTCTGGAAGGTCGGTGAGCTTGAAGCTCAGATCTATCTTGAGGAACGTGATCTTGAAATACAGAAAAAACTTCAGCGGCAAATAACAGTAAACGAATATGTTGATCGTTATAATACAGAGGTAGGCAGACCGCGCCCCGATTTCTCAACAATGAAGAAAATTCACACTCAGCTTCTGGCCATTGATCCGCCCAAAGGCAATGAGCTTGCAGACTCCTACAATAAACGCTACAAATCAATATCACGCGAAGTAATATTCTCAATTGAAAAGGCTGTGCTTGCCGGTAATGATACAAAAGCACGTGAAGAACTTGGTTATTGTCTGCGAAACAAGAATTACCTGTCAATAAGTGACGAACAGTACTATCAAATAGAAAGCCGCGTTGACGGCCTTACAAAAGCATACATAGAAAAACCTCTTATTGAGAAAGAAACAGACAGCGCTGAAAAAACTATCAGAATTAATGATTTCAACTCCGCACGTACACTGATATTTTCAGCCCAGTACAGGCTTAAAAATTCAAATGAATACTATCCACAGGACGTAAGCCAGCGCCTGTCTTTTCAAATAAATAAAATCAATAAAAGACTTTCTTCCAAGGAAGATTCACTTGTAAATATAAATCTGTCTATTCTAAGTAAACAGGGAATTAAACCGGCAGATGAATATCTTCAGAAAACACTGAAAGCCTATGGTGTGGCACGTGAAAAAACATCATACGTTGACAGCATGATACTCATGATCAGTTCACCTGAAAAAAACAAAATGGCTGCTGAATTTGAAGGACTTGAACAGACAGATGAGCCGCAGGAATCTTCTGTTTTTGATAATATCCGTGAATCTGCCCGCCTGAAAGCACAGGTAAAAGCTGACAGCATGCGACTTGCTGACGAAGTGGCTTTGCGGCGTCTGCAGGCGGAACGTGCCAGAAATGACAGCATTCTCGCAGTACGACTTGATGCAGAGCGTGCAGAGCAGAAAAAAAATCAGGAGCGGGCGATTTCAGTAACAATGGAAATATATCGCCTTGTTGACCAGAACCGGCCAAATGAAGCAGAATCCATTTATCGGGCTCAATATCTACCCCTTAGTAAATACCTGCCCTCTGATATGTTCGATGTCCTTGATATGACACTGAAAGCACTTAAAGAAACCGCGACTTCTCAAAAAGTCACCTATCTGACACCGGCAGCCACCCCCTCCCCGGCGGCACCAAATAAAACTGTAAATAAACAACCGGAAACCTATCAATTAGTATCTCAAATTCCCCCTCAACCTCAGCCTCAACCTCAACCTCAGCCTTCCGCCGCACTGTCTCCTGAACAGACCCTGAAAAATAACCAGGATCGTGCACAAAGGGAAATAGTCGGTATTTATTCAATGATCGAAAACAATCAGATTAATCAGGCATACAACAAATTCCAGTCAATTCGCAC
>Ga0209373_10004657_pt1 | contig 11688 bp, 9 predicted proteins | sample Higcelweek5metaG_FD_187173 | JGI IMG/M metagenome (GOLD analysis project Ga0209373, IMG submission 187173) | Freshwater pond sediment microbial communities from the University of Edinburgh, under environmental carbon perturbations - High... | ecosystem: Environmental > Aquatic > Freshwater >... | reverse complement strand
TATGTCGGAAATATTTCTCAGGAGAGATTAGCTGAGTTAAAAGACTTGGGGTATAACATCTCTGACATCATCGGTCAAGCGGGAATTGAATCTCAAATGGAGAGATATCTTCATGGGCAAATCGGACAGAAAGCATATAACATTTGGACGGAAGATCAAAGCGAGGGTGCTTTTTATTCTGAGGATATGGGAATAGATCCGGTACCCGGTGCAGACGTATATTTGACGATTGACTCAAATATTCAGCAGGTTGGAAATGATGCAATTAAACAATACATCAAAGATGCGGCAAATGATCCTGATCGAAAACCGGGATATAAGACTGCTTCTGCCGGCGCATTCGTTGTCATGAATGTGAAGAATGGTGAAATTATTGGAATGGGTTCTTACCCTGATTTCGATCCGAATGATTTTGTCCTTGCAATGGAGGGAGATGCTCAAGCAAAAGAACAACTCGAATATTATCTTGGCGTCGGAGAGTATCTGGAGTCAGGTGTTACAGAAAATGATTTACCTCTTTGGAATCGAGCAATCATGTCGCCATATACTCCGGGATCAACATTCAAACTGGTAACGGCACTGGCTGCTCTTGAAAACGGCATCATCACACCAAACTCCAGCGTTTATAAGTGCGAGAGTCCGGTATTAATCGCGGAAATTCTTTGGACATGCCTTGAGCGTCCTAACGGAGGACACGGCAATTTAACCCTCAAAGCGGCACTGGCAACATCATGCAATATCTATTTTCAGAAGCTTGGCGTTGACACCGGAATCGACAATATTGACGCAATAGGAAAACTACTCGGGCTAGGTGAAATGACCGGTATTGATTTACCCGGAGAAGAACCGGGTGTACGTGCCAGCAGACAGACAAAGTATCTTCTCCATGAATCCGAATTTGATAAATTATGGATGCGGGCCGATACCGCCCAAACTGCAATCGGTCAATTTGATAATAACTATACAATTTTGCAACTTGCAAGATACACTGCAGCCATTGCAACAAATCAACTCGTAACTCCACATGTTATACGTGAGGTGGTTGCGGAAGACGGAACAATTTTATATTCCGGGTCGAAAGACGTGATTCAACTCGACTTTTCCGAAGAAAACCTCGAAGCGATACGGACCGGTATGCGAGCGGTTGCAAATGTGCAGGATCCGAACGGTAATTGGGAAGGTACAGCCTACGAATATTTCAAAGATTTTGAAATAAATGGTAAACCTAACCAGGTTGCATGCAAAACCGGTACTGCAGAAACAGGTTGGGAAAATATTAGACATGAATATTCTAACGGTCTGTTTATTTGTTACGCGCCGGCCGATGATCCTGAAATTGTTATTGCACTTGTTGTTGAAAAAGGTGAATGGGGATCTTCAACAGCAAAAATCGCAAAAAAGATACTTGAAGCCTATTTTGAGGATTCCGGTGACAATGAAGTTAAGCCCGTTCATCCGGTAATCGGTGATGATCTTGTTGAGGCAACCACTTAAAACACGGGCAGCCGGAATATTTTAACGAATCAGTGATCACAGTGCATAATTATATTGAAGTTTTATCTTTTAGTTTGTACAATGATCTTGCGAAATAGTTAATAGGAGGGCCAAAATGAATATAGTCCTCATGGCCGACAGCCGGAAAAACGAACTCCTTGTCAATTTTTGCATTGCATATCGGCAGTTATTATTAAAGCACTCCCTTTTTTCATTTCTAAATACTTCGACACTGTTGGCATCTTCTGCCGAACTGACTGTGTTCGGGATATCAACAGATTATTCAGGTGGCTTTGATCAGCTGGCTTCCCGGGCGATGTTTAATGAAATTGATTCGGTCATATACTTGCGCGATACTCAGTCTGCCGGATATGACGATTCAAATCCTCTTTTGAAGGCCTGCGATTATAACAGCATTCCATATGCAACTAATCTTGCGAGCGCAGAAATTTTGATCCTTGCTATTGACAGAGGAGATCTGGATTGGCGTGATCTGGTTCGCGAGAAAGAATAGTAATAATTGATTATGTTTAACAAAAAATGCACTTTCGAATTATTATTGTTTCGAATCAATAGAGAACCATAAACAATGTTATAATTCTTTCTTGAGATATTATTCAAGGGGGAAACATGGAAATACGATGCTATCCGTTTGGACCAATCCAATCGAATTTATATGTTGTTATCATCGAAAAGGATGCCTTCATTATTGATCCTTGTGTGCCCTATGAATCATTAGATATAGGGGACTATAAAGTTCGCGGGGTCTTTTGCACTCATGCACATTATGATCACATTCTTGAAGCAGATAGTATTATTGCGCAATCCGGCAGTAATTTGTTTGCACATATTAATGATATTCCGGCTATCAAAGATGCCAAAAAGAATGGATCATCTTACTTTGGCAAATCATATTCAGTTAATTCCCCGGTATGTGAAATTAAGGACGGCGATGTTTTAACGTCGCTTGATTTTGAAATGTCTTCGAATGAGCTTTTTACGATCCGGATAATTCATACTCCTGGACATACAAAAGGATCTATTTGTATTTTATTCGAATTTATGGATAACAAAGGTCCTCGAAAACATCTGTTTTCAGGGGATACGGTTTTCGCGGGGACTATTGGCAGAACAGATATTGGTGGTAGCCTTAAAGACATGAGAAATTCGATTTCAAAGATTGCTACACTTTCTAATGATGTAATAATTTATCCGGGACATGGAGAAACGACCAGTGTCGAACAGGAAAAACGCTCCAACCCGTACTTTACAGCCACTTTTTACAATGATATCATTTAGGCATTGTCGAAAGGGAGGGTAAAAAATGCTCGATCTAAAGGAGTCGATATCGGCTATTCATAGCGAGTTTATGAATCAAATTAGCCTGGTAAGTAGTTCTTCCGAAGCGGAGAACCTTAGAGTTCGCTTTCTGGGGAAGAAAGGCGAACTTACAGCAGTTCTGAGGGGGATGAGTTCTCTGACTCCGGAAGAGCGTCCTGTTGTCGGCCAAATGGCTAATGACGTTCGTGAAGCGATGGAGACTGCTTTTTCTGATGCTTTACGTGCAATATCTGATATAGAGAAATCAGCACGATTGAATGAACAGAAGATTGATATTACACTGCCGCCTGTCGCAAGTGAATTGGGTTCCAGACATCCCTTATACAAAGTTATTGATGAGATTTGCGGGATATTTCTGGGTCTTGGTTACACAATTGCCGAAGGACCCGAGATTGAATATGACGAATACGCTTTTGAACGCTTGCGTCTTCCGAAGGGTCATCCGGCAAGAGACACGCAAGACACCTTCTATATTTCGGAAAATATTTTGCTCAGGCCGCAGACATCGCCTGTTCAAGTGCGTGTTATGGAAAAGTTAAAGCCGCCGATTAAGATCATATGTCCCGGTAAGGTTTATCGAGCCGATACTTTAGACAGTACCCACTCTCCGATATTTCACCAGATCGAAGGACTTGTTGTTGATTACAAGGTTACGATGGGTGACTTAATCGGATCGCTTCAGCTCTTTTGCAAAAAACTGTTCGGAGAGGATACCAGAATACGCCTCAGACCGCACCACTTTCCTTTTACAGAGCCTTCCTGTGAGGTAGATATATCCTGCTGGGGTTGCGGTGGAAAAGGATGCAGAATTTGTAAATCAGAGGGATGGATTGAAGTTCTCGGAGCCGGTATGGTTCACCCCGAAGTTCTGTCCGGATGTGGAATTGACCCTGAGATATACAGCGGATTTGCTTTTGGTATCGGTGTAGAGAGAACCGCTATGGGCAGATTTGGCATTGATGATATTCGTCTGCTCTACGAAAATGATGTACGTTTTTTACGACAATTTAGATAAATAGAATCACATTTGACTGATTTCGGAGGAAGCTTCATGAAAGCACCGCTTGAATGGATTAGGGAAATGACCGATATAAATGTTTCTGCGCATGATTTTGCCGATAAAATGACTTTGTCGGGATCAAAAGTCGAGGGAATCATTGATCCCGGTCAAGGATTGCGAAAAATAGTAGTTGGTGAAGTTGTATCAGTTACATCTCATCCGGACTCGGATCATTTGCATATATGTTCCGTAAATACGGGCAGCGAAGAATTGCAGATTGTTTGCGGTGCACCTAATGTCATAGCAGGCATGAAATGTCCTGTGGCAACAATCGGGGCAGTTCTCCCGGGCGGGTTTGAGATTAAGAAAGCAAAACTTCGCGGTGTTGAAAGCTTTGGTATGTGTTGTTCCGCGCAAGAACTTGGGATGGACCCCAAAGACTATGCAGGGGCTACTACGGACGGATTATGGAGCCTGCCGCAGGATGCCGCTGTAGGTATTCAATTGAGCACGTATCTTGGATTGGACGCGGCAGTTATTGATTTTGAAATTACTTCCAACCGTGCTGATTGTTTTTCAATTGAGGGCCTTGCACGCGAAGCAGCGGTAACATTTAGCATTCCTTTTAAGAAAGTAACACCCTCGGTCATCGAAAACGGTGCGCTGGAGGCTTCTTCTATTGCACGTATTGAAATTAAGTCACCGGATCTATGTTTCAGATATTGTTCCCGCATCGTAGAAAATGTCATCATCGCCCCATCACCTCAATGGATGCAAAATAGACTGCGTGCTGCAGGTGTTCGCCCGATAAACAATATTGTTGATATAACGAATTATGTTTGCATTGAGCTTGGACAGCCGATGCATGCATTTGATCTTGAATATCTTTCAGGTAAACATATTATTGTCCGGACTGCAGAAGAAAACGAGAAAACAGTTACCTTGGACGGTGTAGAAAGACAACTTGATCCGTCAATGCTTGTTATTGCTGACGAAGAGAAAGTCTGTGCCATAGCCGGAGTAATGGGAAGCGAAAATTCAGAAGTTAAGGACAATACATGTTCAATTTTATTTGAATCGGCAACTTTTCATCCGATATCTGTTCGTAAAACAGCTCTGAAAAACGGTCTGCGCACAGAAGCGTCGTTGCGATATGAAAAGGGTCTTGATCCTGAGAATGCACTTCGCGCACTCAATCGTGCATGCGAACTTGTTGAGATTCTGAAATGCGGTCAAATCAGTAAAGGGCTAATTGATATTTACCCGACAAAACCGGAAACAAAGCAAATCGTTTTTGAACCGGAAAAGATTAACGCGCTTCTCGGAACGGATTTGTCGGCTACTTTCATGAAGGAGACACTGGTCTCGCTTGGCGGCGCCTTTTCTGGAGAATCCGGAAAAGTTCTGTATATTGTTCCGACATTTCGTCAGGATCTTGCTTGCATGGCTGACCTTGCCGAAGAAGTGGCACGGTTTTACGATTACAACAATATTCAACCGACATTATTATCCGGAAAACAGACGACACTCGGTGGAAGAAGCCGTGAGCAGTTGATCATCGAAAAGGCTAAAGACGCTCTTGTGTCACAGGGGCTTTTCGAGGCTATCACGTATTCATTTGAGAGCCCAAAAGAATCTGACCGGCTTCTGCTTCAAAAAGGTGATTCACTTCGTAATCAGGTGATCATTGCCAATCCGATCGGAGAAGATTTTTCGGTAATGAGGACTTCGATGGTTCCATCAATGCTAAGAATTGCAGGTAGGAATGCAAGAAGGTCTGTCACGAAAGCAGGGATATTTGAAATAGCATTTGTTTATCTGCCTGTTGATGATGCTGCGTTACTTCCCGACGAGAAACAGACGCTGTCCATTATTCTGTTTGATGTAAATGAGGATTACGATTCGGCAGGCCTGTTTTTCCGAATGAAGGGCATCATATCCTCAATGTTTTCTCTTTTGGGCATTGAAGATTATGAGTTTGGCAGTGCTGCTGGTATTTCATATATTCATCCCGGCCGTGCTGCAGATATTATTGTTTCCGATCAAGTTTGCGGTCATTTCGGATATGTTCATCCGGATGTAGCCTCTAACTTTGAAGCGCCGAATTCTTCTGTTATTCTTGAGCTTCAAATGAATCCAGTGATTGCAGCGTCTTCGGAGCGCCGAACATATACTGCACTTCCCAAATATCCCGGAATATCCAGAGACTTGGCGATGACTGTTAATAGCGACGTTTCTGTTGGAAGCATCGAAAAACTCATCCAAAAGAATGCAGGTGAATTCCTTGAATCTTGTACGCTTTTTGATGTATATCAGGGAAAACAAATCGATGTAAACATGAAATCGGTTGCATTCAGCCTGTTTTTCAGGTCTTCTGACAGGACACTTAACGAAGTGGATATCAAGGATGCGCTGTCCAACATTGTTTCGCATCTTAATGATGATCTAAATGCAAGGCTTAGATAAAATGATGAAATTTAATGCCAGGCGCAGATAAAATATTATTGGCGCAAAACTTAGGTAACGTTATTCAAGTATTCTTGTCGGTTTATGGTTCTCATTGTCGAATATGAATCGATAAAAGCATCTCACCTCCTGCTAACATATCTGCAGGAGGTGATTTTTATGTCTCATACACTTCAAACGGCCATTGCATTTCCGGTTGCGTTCGGGACAATTGCATTATTGCTAACAGCGGGTCCCGTCCTTTATTCGGAGGCAAGCCGATCCGCTCAAATTCATTATGATTTTTTGGAGAAACAGACTAAGAACGTACTGATATACAGTCAGGACCACATTACTTGTGATGGACGAGACATTGATGTTGCCCTTACTTCTCCGGAACGGATGCATCATCTGGTTCGCGCCGTTTCTGACACGATTACGCTGATTGGTGAGGGGGTGGAAGTCTTTGAAAAAGATACAAGTCAGAAGTAAGAATTTAAGAGATGATACATTTTCGTTCAAACAGAATAAGTGCAGAGAATCATCAAATAGCAATAATAAACGAGGAGGTGCAACAGTCTTTCTTTGCATAATCATGTCGGCACTTATTTTATCTCAAAGCGTACTGCTTGCGGGTGCGGTTACTCGTTCGTCTGAAGCGGAAATGCGTAGATGCATTCAACTTCAGACCGAGCAGATATTATGCGGTTATGATGATAAGTTGCTTAAGTACTATGGCATGTATGTTATTGATCCATCGATGGTAGATAAAAGTGTGTTTGACGAATGCAATCGTATTTTCGATGATTATGATATTAGTCTTGAGCCCTATACAGAACTTTCTCCGGAATTAATCGGATGCGGTATCACTGATTTCATGAAGCCCAGGTTTCCGACGATCGTCGGCTATCAGCTGCTAAAAAAGCTAACGAGTGTTCTGCAAACAATTAACAAATCCGATTTGTATAATGTCGGAAAAAAAGAGCAAGACGGTAAGTGGAGTGGATATCTTAAAGATTTCATTTCCTCAGCGGATAAGTGGACCGGAGTTCTTGAGAACGCAGAAAATTTTGTCGATATAATTGATTTTACAGGCAAACTTAATGATCTGAAAGATTTCATTAAGGATATAAGGTATGTAGCCGAGAAGTCAGCTACCCAAACGATACAGAGTGAAAATTCAAGCGGATTCACACTTGATTTATTTGATCCAGATAGCATTACAAATCTTCTTGAAATAGTTTCGGAAAAGATGAACGGAGAATCGTCTGCTGCTGCAGAATATTTGTACCTTAATCAATATTCGGTTGGTTTTTTCGATTCTGCAGTACAAAAATGCTCGTTTGACGGAAAGAAATCAGAGGAGAGTAATATTTATGGGATTCCGTTTTCGGAGATTCACGGATCCAATCGAGCGGACATCGAGTATCTCTTAACCGGCAGCGAAGAAGAAAAATCTGCGATCTTTTATGCGAAAACATATGTTTTTGCGGCTCGTGCCGTGCTTAATATTGGTTCGTTTCTGTTTGACACTGAAAAGCTAAATCGAGCGCAAGGGATCGCTGAAGTCATATCAACAGCCATTGCCATAATTTCGGTCGGTTCAGTGTGTGTTGACCCACAAGTTGTAAAATATGTCATTCTGCTGACCTGGGCAATCGCTCAGGCGTTTATGGATGTCGGAAAGTTAATTAACGGAGAAGAAATCCCTTTGATTGATAACAGTAAAGTATCTGCTAATGAGAAATTGGATTCTGTATTATCAACGAAATATAGGGACTACATCGGTTTCTTCCTTCTTTTTGTCGACCCTGAGAAAATTCTTGAAAGAATTAAAACGATTTATGAGAAGGAATGCGGAGCAACGGCATACATAGGAATATCAATGTCTGTCGACAGTAAAGGTAAGACATATCTTCTGAGGGATACGTACGATGTTTACAAAATATAAAAATAAAAGACTCTCAAAGCTTGGATCTATAATTCTTGAAATGGCAATTGCAGTTCCGACATTTATCGTTATTTCAACGATAATTTTAGTATCGATAAACTGCAGAAATGCTGATATTGCTTTTTCTCAGGCAGTCGATCAGGTTTCCGGAGAGATTGCAGTGTCGATTCCTGTGATTGGAGCCGGGATTGATGTCGTAACTGAGATTTCAAATATTGTATCTCCCGGAACGGAAGGTGATGAATCTGATGTCGCTGATTCTTATAAAGAAGGGGCACTTAATGCCGTTGGAATAGCATCTGCAGTTTCAAAGTACTTTGGCATAGACGGGGCGGATGTTTTAGGTACTATTTTGTTTGGCCAGATGATCAGAGACAGGATTGTTGAAGCATATACCGAATTTAGCGAAAATGACATTATTAAGGACATTATCAGGAATGTGAGTGTGGCAGTGGACTACGACGCCGATAACCGAGTTATCTGGATAAGGACATATTATGAGTGGGTAACGCCTTTTGGAACCTATGATAAAATGATCCAATCAGCAGCGCCAATATATGGAAATTTGTCGATCGAATTTCATGACAATGCAACTGATGAGCAAGCAGATGAAATATGGATGGAGTCAAATTTTGTCCGTGGTGATTACCTTAGGAAACATTTCGGCGGAAACCTTCCGCATAGCTTTCCTGTAATTTCCGCTTGGAAGAACGGAACGGCAACATCAATCAAAAGTATTGATTTGACAGCGCCCACATATAGTGACGAAGAAGCATTGTTCAAGAAAGTTGGTGAACACATTAATGATTTGTCAGAATTTCAGGGTACAGATCAGCCCTGGGGAAAAGATCAGATTACGATTGAAAGCGGTGATATAGTAAGTAGAGTTCTGGTCATTGTGATTCCATGTAATTCAGATGAATCGATCGTTTCGCAGTTAGAATCCTATAAAGATTATGCCAGTTCTAAAGGTGTAACACTTGAAATAGAGAAATATGGAAACTCATACAAATATGTCGAGAAAAAAGATGAAGCAGATACAAAGACAACCGAAATGGATCCGGCAGCATAGATTATTGCGACTTATGTATTCCGGAAAATGCGTTTATAATAGTAGTTCAGGATTGTAACATCATTTTTCATGCTGTATCATAGTGATGTTAAACGGGGGACGCTAAAAGTTCCCTTTTAATCTTTCGGAGGTTGTGTTTTGAAAAAAGGTAATGATCAGGTTCGCACCCCTACTTATATGCGTGCAAGCAGAGGTGAGACTCTTGGAAAAAAGGATCAATCAGTAGGCGATGTTTTAAGGTCAGCGAGGAAAGCACTAATTGTTCGTCAAATAGTTGTTTTCATTTTGTTGATTCTTGTCGTTGCCTGCATTGTATCTTTTTTTGCATTTGGATATTTTGAAAAAGTAATAGACTATATTGCCAGTCGTTTGGTTTAACAGTTGAGGTGCTGTCATGAACGATAAATGGAAAGACCGTTATACCGACGAGTTATTCGAAGCAATGTTGTCACTTGAAAACAAGGAAGAATGCTATCGACTTTTTGAGGATCTGTGTACAGTTTCTGAAATCAAATCATTGGCGCAACGTCTCCATGTTGCCTCGTTACTGAGTAAAGGACACACGTATACGGAAATATTTGAAATCACCGGGGTCAGTACGGCTACAATTAGTCGAGTAAATCGTTGCCTTGAATACGGAGCAGACGGATACAAGACAGTATTAGGCAGAATCTCATCTGAGGAAACAAAATAATTATTTAACCTGAAAGGACCACAAATAAATGAGTTTATTAACAACTGTTTTTGGAACACACAGTTCACATGAAATCAAAAGATTAATGCCGGTTATCGAACAAATCGAATCACTTGAAGAAAAATACACGCAAATGTCCGAACTTGAACTTATAGGAATGACAGCCGTTCTAAAGAGTCGTCTTGCGGATGGAAAATCACTTGATGAAATCCTTCCGGATGCATTTGCGACGGTTAGGGAAGCTTCAAAGCGCGTTCTCGGCCTTAGACCATATAAAGTTCAACTCATTGGCGGAATGATTCTTCATCAAGGTCGTATCGCCGAAATGAAGACCGGTGAAGGTAAAACGCTTGTAGCAACACTTCCGGTATATTTAAATGCATTGACCGGAAATGGCGTGCATATTGTTACCGTCAATGATTACCTTGCCAAACGCGACAGCGAGTGGATGGGTAAAATATACAGATATCTCGGGCTTTCCGTGGGTCTGATCGTTCATGATTTATCAAATGATCAACGTAGAGAGGCCTATGCATGTGATATAACATATGGAACCAATAATGAGTTCGGTTTTGATTATTTGCGAGACAATATGGTCGACAGGAAGGCAAAGATGGTTCAAAGAGACCTCAACTTTGCCATCGTCGATGAAGTGGACAGTATTTTAATTGATGAAGCCAGAACTCCTCTTATTATCTCAGGAATGGGAGAGGAATCATCTGATCTCTATGCGAGAGCTGACCATTTTGTTAAGGGTCTTAAGAAATACGTTGTTATTGAAACAGATGACAAGGTAGATATGGATGAAATTGTCGGAGATTGCGACTATGTTGTTGATGAAAAGGCTAAATCAGCTATTTTAACTGCAAACGGAATTGCAAAAGCCGAGCGATATTTTAATGTTGATAATTTATCTGACCCGGATCATTTTGAAGTTCAGCACTATATCAATAACTCACTTAAAGCAAATGGAACGATGAATCGAGATCAGAAATATATCGTTACTGACGGAGAAGTCATCATTGTTGATGATTTTACGGGACGCTTAATGTATGGTAGACGATTTAGTGACGGACTGCATCAAGCCATTGAGGCAAAAGAGGGCGTCAAGATCGAAAGAGAAAGCAAAACTCTTGCGACAATTACATTTCAGAACTACTTCAGAATGTTTAAAAAATTATCCGGCATGACGGGTACTGCCTATACGGAAGAAGCTGAATTCAGGTCAATTTATAATCTTGACGTTATTCAGATACCTACCAATATGCCGTTAATCAGAAAAGATGAAAATGATGCGATTTTCAAAAATCAGAACGGGAAATATACTGCTGTTTTACAGATGGTATTGGAAGCACATCAGAAGGGCCAGCCTGTTCTGGTCGGAACTGTAAATGTCGACAAATCTGAATTTTTCTCGAAGATTTTCACTAAGGCCGGTATGAAACATAATGTTTTGAACGCCAAGAACCATATTCGTGAAGCTGAGATTGTTGCTCAGGCAGGCCGACTTGGCGCAATTACGATTGCAACAAACATGGCAGGTCGTGGTACTGATATTCTGCTCGGCGGTAATCCTGAATATCTGGCGAAGCAGGAAATGAGAAAGATCGGATACTCGGAAGAACTGATCGATGCATCTACAGCACATAATGAAACAAGTGATCCGGCTATTCACGAAGCGCGTCAACGTT
>Ga0209373_10004655_pt1 | contig 11691 bp, 9 predicted proteins | sample Higcelweek5metaG_FD_187173 | JGI IMG/M metagenome (GOLD analysis project Ga0209373, IMG submission 187173) | Freshwater pond sediment microbial communities from the University of Edinburgh, under environmental carbon perturbations - High... | ecosystem: Environmental > Aquatic > Freshwater >... | reverse complement strand
GTGTTGAGCGAGAAATATCTGCGCTCCCCCTTCTGCATGCATGAACTGCACGCCATCTGGCGGCGCAGCCGCACGGATGGGGAGTTCATTGACCGGGTGCGGCTGTGGGCGTTACCCACCGTGCCGATCTGGACACCGAAGGACTGGGTGAGGTCGAACCAGCATTGGTTCAAGGAATTCAATGACTTGGCAGGATGCCTGGAACCCGGCCAACCCCCTTCCCTGCTGGGCGAGCATGGCATGCGGCGGCTATTGTCGATGCAGGATTTCTACACCAAGGCCGCCGACATCCTGGGCACCCTGGCCGACCATGTGCATAAGCGGGAATGGTCGGATTTCCTGGACTATGTCTTCCAGGACGCGGATTGAGCGACAAGCGTAGGTCGAGACGTAGCGCGGATTAGCGTCAGCGTAATCCGCGGAGCGACGGTGCCGGGGTTTCCGCGGATTACGCTGACGCTAATCCGCGCTACGCCCTAGCAACCGGTCAATCTCCCGCCGCAGGCCCTGCAATGTGCGGCGTTGGTCGTCATCCAGCACGACCGGTGCACTAGCCAGGGCCTTGACGCCCTTTTCCACCTGGGTCAGGGCCGCGCGTACGGGGTCGGGGCGGTCCTTGGGTGCCGGGACCCGTACCCCCTGCCCTTCCGCCTTGGGTGCCCGCGCCTCACGCAGGGCCTTGACCGAGGCACCCTGGCGCAGCAGGGCCAGAAGGTGGGCGCGTTCGGCCCCGTCGGCGGCGAGCGCCAGTTCGACCATGGCGTTGCGCGACAGGTGCAACGTTGCACATTCGGCCAACATCTCGTCGGGCAGGGTCAGCAGCTTCAGCACACGGTTGACCTGTGTCCGGCTCCAGCCCAGGGCACCGGCGGCGGCTTCCTGGCTGTAGGCGTGGCTTTCCATCAGGGCCTGGATGCCCCTCGCCTCCTCCAGCGGTGACAGATCCACGCGCTGCAAATTCTCCACCAGCGCGATTTCCTCGGCATTGCCCGAGGTGACGATGGCGTGCAGGGTGGGACGGGCCAGAAGGCCAAGCGCCCGCCAGCGGCGTTCACCCGCCACAATCTCATATTCGCCGCGCGCATCGGCCAGGGGGCGGATCAGGATGGGTTGCAACAGGCCCTGACGCTCGATGCTGTCGGCCAGTTGACGCAGTGCATCCTCATCAAAATGGCGGCGCGGCTGGTCGCTTCGGGGGTGGACGCGGGCATGCTCCACCTCGATCAGGCGCGGAAACTCGCGGGAGATCAGGGAGCCGTCGCCGCGTGCCGCGACATCATCCATGGCGCGGCCAAAGGCCGTCTTACCCTTCTGCAGCTTCACCGGCAATCTCCCTGGCCAGATGGAAATAGGCCTGTACCGGATGGTCCGGCGGCAGAGCCTCGACGGCGATGACATTGTTATAGGCGGCCTGGTTGATGCCCGTGCTCATGCGGATCGGGTTGAACACGCGGCCCAAATCGCTGTCGCCCGTGAAGCGGGCGCGCAGATCGGCCAGAACTTCCCGGTCCACCGTCTGCCGCTCCGCATACATGGTGGGCAGCACGCCCAGCACCGTCAACTCATGGTTCGTGAAGCGGCGCACGCGCCCGATTGTTTTCAACAACAGCGGGATGCCCAGCAGATCAACGGGCCTTGTCGCCACCGGGATCAGCACATGATCGGCGGCGTTCAACGCGTTGATGGTCATGGAACCCAGGTTGGGCGGCGTGTCGATCAGGATGAAATCATAATCGCCCAGCAGTTCGGCCAAGGCTGCCTTCAACCGCGTCTCGCGCCCCACCAGACCGGCGGCACTGTCAAATTCCGCCAGCGCCAGGCCGGATGGCAGCACATCAAAGGTGCGCAGCGTGATGATGGTATCGCGCACGGGCCGGTCATCGACCAGGACGGCATGCAGCGTGGCACCCTTATCCTCCAGCTCGATAATATCGCAGCCCACCATGGCGGTGGCGCTGGCCTGCGGATCGGCATCGACCAGCAGCACGCGAAAGCCCAGGCGCGCGAAACTGGCCGCCAGATTGACCGAGGTGGCCGACTTGCCCACCCCGCCCTTCTGGTTGGAACAGGCGATGATACGCGCCCTGCCCGGCTGTCCGCCGCCACCGATCAGGCGCAGGACGGCATCGGGCACCGGCTCCTTGCCGCTTTCCCAGCGGCTGATCCGCGCCTTGTCATAGGACCGCGCCAGCGCCTCGTTCAGGTGCCGCGCGCAGCCCTCCTGCGTCAGCCCCTTGCGCTTGCGGAACGCCTTCAACGCCTCTCCCGCCATCACCCGACCCTTCACCGGTAATACCAGGCGCAGAGTGGGGGAGGGGAGGGGGATTTGTCAATCAGGTTGACGGTGTGGCGTCAACTTTTGACCGCCGCGACGGGGGTGTGCAACGTTGCACGTCGCTGCTACCGCCCGAAGCGCCGCAGGTCAAAGGCCGACAGGTTCGGTGCCTGATCCACGGTCAGGGCGGCAATCCGCTCCCCCGTCACCGGCCCAAGGGTCAGGCCCAGATGCTGATGCCCGAAGCCATAGAACAGGTTGGATGCCCGGTCCGACCGACCAATAGCGGGCAGATAGTCGGGCAGGGTAGGGCGGGACCCCACCCATTCCCGCGCGGGCAGGGGGAAGGGCAGGCCCAGATCGCGGATGCGGGCGCGCAGCCGTTCCCATTTGGCCGGATCGGGCGGGCTGTCGGGGTGGCTGAACTCCACAAAGCTGGAGGCCCGCAGATAGTCGCGAAAGCGCGTGACGATCAGGGACCGGTCCTCAAACACCAAGGGGGGCAGGTCGGCGGGCCAGCGTCCGACCTCCGATTGCAGATGATATCCCCGTTCCGCGATCATCGGCACCTTATGGCCGATCCCTTCCAGCAGCGGCTTGGACGCCACCCCCGCCGTGATAACCACCCCGTCCGCCGTCAGCACCTGTCCATCGGCCAGGGCCACGGCGGCCTTGCCGTCGGTCAGGGGCAGGTGGACCGCCCGGCCCGGCACCACCACGCCACCACGTTCCACAAAGTGCCGGCGAAGCGCAGTGAACAGCAGGTCGTGTGAGGCGATATGGCCGCTGCCGATGAAGCGGATGGCGCCCGCCGGTGCCCGGCCCAGCAGCTGGGTCAGCCGCTCCCGCTCCCCCGCATCAATGGGACGGAACCGGGCGGTGCCGGTATCGGCCCCCTGCCAGGCGCGTAGGCCCCGTGCGGCGCTGTCCGGCCTATCCCAGATGACAAAATGCCCGTCCTGGATCAACAGGTCGGGCTGGCACAGCCCCTCCACCAACCGTTCCCAGGCGGGCATCGCCGCCCCCACCAGGGTGGACAGGGCCGCCTTGCCAACCCGGAACCGATCCGGTCGCGCCGCCGCCGCCAGCCGCACGCCAAAGGGCAGCCAGTGCTGCACATCGCGCAATGGCAGCGACAGGGCGTCATCCCGGGCCAGCAGGCGCTTTGGCACGGCGCGCAGCGTGGCGGGGCTGGCCAGGGGCTCCACCTGTTCCACCGCGATATGGCCGGCATTGCCCCAGGAGGCGGGGGACACCGACGGCGCGTCATCCAGCAGCACGACCGACCGGCCCAGCCCCTGCAGCGCCAGCGCCACGCTGTACCCAACAATCCCGCCGCCGACCACCAGGAAGGACTGCATCCCCACACTCCCCTCTTTTCTGTATGGATATTATATAGTATACGATTTTAAGCGCAATGCAGGAGTGACCCATGGCCAAGCTGACCTGGACGGGCGTGTACCCGGCCGCCACCACCCAATTCGCCGAAGACCTGTCGGTCGATTATGACGCCACCGCCGGGGTCCAGGATGCGCTGATCCGCGACGGTGTCGATGGCTTGATCCTGCTGGGCACCTGTGGGGAGAATAACTCCCTGGAGCCGGATGAAAAGCGCGCCATCCTGGACCGCGCCCGCACCGCCGTAGGGGGCCGGGTGCCGGTGGTGGCCGGCGTGTCGGAACTGACCACCAAGCGGGCGGTCGCCTTCGCGCGCGATGCAGAGGCTTTGGGTGTGGATGGCTTGATGCTGCTGCCGGCCATGGTCTATGTGCCCACCGAAGAAGAGCTGTACACGCATTTCAAGGCGGTGGCGGACGCGACCAGCCTGCCCATCATGCTGTACAACAACCCGCCCGCCTATCGCGTGTCGATCTCCGCCCGCGTGCTGGCCAGGCTGGCCGATATTCCCAATATCGTGGCGGTCAAGGAAAGCGCGCCCGACCCGCGCCGTTTCACCGACCTGATCAATGAATTCGGCGACCGGTTCGTGCTGATGGCCGGTCTGGATGATGTGGCGCTGGAGGGCATGATCCTGGGTGCCCATGGCTGGGTGTCGGGCCTGACCAGCGCGTTTCCGCAAGAGTCCGTGGCCCTGATCAAGGCGCTGCAAAAGGGTGACATTGCGGAGGCGCGGCGCATCTATCGCTGGTTCATGCCGCTGCTGCATCTGGATGCCGACCATGATCTGGTACAGTCGATCAAGCTGGCCGAACAGATCATGGGCCGGGGCAGCGAACGCGTTCGCCTGCCGCGCTTGCCACTGGCCGGCGCGCGGCGCGCCCAGGTCACCGCCATGGTCGAAAAGGCCGCCGCAACGCGACCGGTTTGATCGGGCAGATTTGTTGGTAGGATGGGCACCCAAGGCCGGCGACCGCCGGCCCGCGGCCCCATGGCCGCGTAAGCCAAGCTGCCGGATGGCAGCGCCCGGCGTTTGAGGGAACAGAAAATGCGCCACACCTTTTTCTGCATCGACGGTCATACCGCTGGCAACCCGGTCCGCCTTGTCGCAGGTGGGGCACCGTTGCTGCGCGGAGGCTCGATGGCGGAGCGGCGGCAGGATTTTCTGGAGCGGTTCGACTGGATCCGCACGGGCCTGTGCTTTGAACCGCGCGGGCATGACATGATGTCGGGCGGGTTCCTGTACCCGCCGACCCAACCAGACGCCGATATCGGCATCCTGTTCATTGAGACCAGCGGCTGCCTGCCCATGTGCGGGCATGGCACCATCGGCATGATCACCTTTGGCCTGGAAAACGGCCTGATCCTGCCGCGCACACCGGGGACGCTGCGGGTGGAGGTGCCGGCGGGCATCATCGACATCACTTATGGGACGCAGGGCCAGCGCGTCACCTGGGTCCGCATCCGCAATGTGCCGTCCTATGTCGCGGCCTGGGGGGTGGAGATCGAGGTGCCGGGCTTCGGGCCCCTGTCGGTCGATGTCTCCTATGGCGGCAATTACTACGCCATCATCGAACCGCAGGGGCCGTATAAGGGCCTGGACGATCTGGGTGCGGCGCGCATCGTGGAACTGTCGCGCAGCATCCGCACGCTGATGCGGGAAAAGCTGGAGCCGGTGCATCCTGTCGATCCGCGCATCCGGGGCGTGTCGCATGTTCTGTGGGCCGATGGGCCGAAAGGGCAGGGGGCCGATGGCCGCAATGCCGTATTCTATGGTGAACGCGCCATCGACCGCAGCCCCTGCGGCACCGGCACCTCGGCCCGGTTGGCGCATCTGGCGGCCAAGGGGCGGCTGAAGGTCGGCGATGCCTTCGTGCATGAAAGCTATATTGGCAGCCGTTTCACGGGCCGGGTGGAGGCCCTGACCGACCTGGGTGGCCATCCCGCCATCATTCCCTCCATTGAGGGCAGTGCGGTTTCCACGGGCTTCAACACGATCTGGATTGATCGTGAGGACCCGTTCTGGGCTGGCTTCACGGTGGTGTAGGTCGGTATGGTTCCCAACCGAGCGGCGGGGCTGGACACCCCGCCCCGCAACAGGGAGAGAAGAAGAATGAGCATCGGGGGATCAACCGCTGAGGCCGAACTGGCCAGCCTTGCCGCCATCGACCGGTCGGGCCAGCGCCCGCCCGCCATCCAGCCGGCCGAACATATCGCCCGCATCGAAAAGGCTTCGTGCCTGATGGAGGAAATGGGGGCCGGCACCCTGCTGATCAGTGCGGGGGCCAGCCTGCGCTATTTCACGGGCGTGCCCTGGGGGGCCACGGAACGGCTGGTGGCGCTGCTGCTGCGCCGGGGCCGTCGCCCGGCCATGATCTGTCCTGCCTTTGAACTGGGCTCCTTGAAAGAGGTGCTGGCCATTGATGCCGACATCCTGCTGTGGGAGGAGGATGAGTGTCCGGCCGAACTGTTGGCCAGTGCGGTGGCGGGGTATGAAACGCTGGCCCTGGACCCGGCGGCCCCGTTCCTGCTGTTTGCCAAGCTGCGCGCCATCACGCCGGCGTTGAAGGTGGTGGACGCCACCCCCATCGTCGATGGCTGCCGCACCCGTAAATCGGCCACCGAACTGGCGCTGTTATCCTATGCCAAGGGCCTGACCCTGGATATCCATCGCCGCGCCGCATCCATCCTGCGTCCCGGCATCCGGGCCAGTGCGGTGAAGCGCTTCATCGATCAGGCGTATCGGGCAGTGGGGGCCGACAATGGCTCCACCTTCTGCGCGGTGCAGTTCGGGGTCGCCAGTTCCTTCCCCCATGGCATTCCTGGCGATCAGGAACTGGCGGAGGGCGATATCGTCCTGATCGATACGGGCTGTCAGATCGACGGCTACCATTCCGACATCACCCGCACCTATGTGTTCGGCGAACCCACCATCGAACAGCGTCGCATCTGGGCCATCGAGCATGAGGCACAGGCCGCAGCCTTCGCTGCCGCGCGGCCCGGCCAGACCTGCGAAAGCGTGGATTATGCCGCCCGCGCCGTCCTGGAACGCTATGGGTTGGGGCCGGATTACAAACTGCCGGGCCTGCCCCACCGCACGGGCCATGGCATCGGCCTGCAAATCCATGAAGGCCCCTATCTGGTGCGCGGCGACAAGACCATCCTGGCACCCGGCATGTGTTTTTCCAACGAACCGATGATCGTCATCCCCGGCACCTTCGGCATCCGCCTGGAAGACCATATGTACATCACGGAGGACGGTGCCGCCTGGTTCACCGAACCGTCGCCGTCTATCGACAAGCCGTTCGGGTGAGGGCTAACGCATCTATTTAATGGTACTTTTTGGGCTCATGGGTGGTGATCAGGTATCAATGGACGGATACTTATTGCTGCTCCCCTATGGACCCGGCGTCGTCGTCGGGAATGCTTGCCAACAACTAATAACAAGGACCCGATCCATGCGCACATCGCTTCTGCGTCCCCGCCTGCTGGCCGCTGCTGGTCTGGGCCTGTTGCTGCTGACCGGATCGGTGCAGGCCGCACCGGTTGATGATCTGCGTGTCGTGCTGGCGGATTATGACCGCTATCTGGAGGCCAATGACCCTATCGGGGCCAGCCAGCGCGGGGATATGAATGCTGCAAAACGCTGGCCCGACAACAGCCCCAAGGCGGTGGCGGATCGCGCCAAGGCGCTGGCTTCGTTCCGGGACCGGCTGGCCGCCATTCCGGGCGCGGGCCTGACGGGGCAGGATGCGCTGAATTACGCGCTGCTGTCGCGGCGCGTGGCGTTGGACCTGGAGGGTGTCGCGTTGGATGAGGAACGCATGCCGTTCAACAATGACAGCGGCTTCTTCTCCGCCCCCGGCTATGTGGCCGGGGCCATGCGGTTGAAGAACGCGGCGGAGGCGGAGGCCTATCTGGTCCGGCTGTCATCATTGCCGGATTTCTACGCCACGGAAACCGCCAATATGCGTCGGGGGTTGAAGACCGGGTTTACCCAGCCGCGCCTGATCGCCGAAGGGGCGGTTGCCATGACCCGCACCCTGGCGGCCATGCCGCTGGACGGGCATCCGCTGCTGGCCCCGCTGAAGGCACTGCCGCCGACGGTGCCACAGGCGGATCGTGAGGCACTGCTGAAGCGCGGGCAGGATATTCTGCGCGACCGGGTGCGGCCTGCCGAACAGGCGCTCGCCAGCTTCTTTGAGAAGGAATATCTGCCGAAATCCAAGCCGGTGATCGGGGCGTCCAACCTGCCCAACGGCAAGGCATGGTACGCCTACCGCGTGAAGCGGGAAACGACGACGTCCATGACCCCGGATCAGGTCTTCGCCCTGGGCCAGACGGAGATCGCCCGCATCCGGGCGGAGATGGACAGCATCATCAAGCAGACGGGCTTCCAGGGGGATTTCAAGGCCTTCCTGACCTTCCTGCGCACCGACCCGCAATTCTATGCCAAGTCGCGCGAGGAACTGCTGGAGAAGTCGGCCCGCATCGCCAAGCGCATTGATGATCAGCTGCCGGGCTATTTCAGCCTGCTGCCGCGCCTGCCCTATGGCGTGCGGCCGGTACCGGCGGAGATTGAAGAAGGCTATACGACGGGTCGTTACTTCCCCGGCAGCCCGGAACAGGGCATCGCCGGCGGGTTGATGATCAACACCTCGCACCTGTCCATGCGCCCGCTCTATGAACTGCCGGCACTGGTGGCGCATGAGGGGGTGCCGGGTCACCATTTGCAAATCGCCCTGTCCCAGGAACTGACCGACGTGCCGCAGTTCCGCCGGCAGGAGGATACGACCGCCTATGTGGAGGGCTGGGCGCTCTATACCGAAAAGCTGGTGGAGGAGATGGGTATCTACACCACGCCGTACGAGCATTTCGGCAAACTGTCGATGGAGATGTGGCGGGCCTGCCGGCTGGTCATGGATGTCGGCCTGCATTGGAAGGGCATGGGCCGGGAAGAGGCGGCAAGCTGCCTGCGCGACAACAGCGCCTTGGCCGAAAAGAACATCCAGAGCGAGACCGACCGCTACATCGCCTGGCCGGGTCAGGCGCTGGGGTACAAGATCGGGCAGCTGACCATCCTGAACCTGCGACACAAGGCGGAGGCTGCCCTGGGGCCGAAATTCGACGTGCGGCAGTTCCACGCCCTGATCCTGAATGACGGGCCATTGCCCATGGTTATGCTGGAACAACGCATCGACGCCTGGATCGCGCAGTAGGTCAGGTCGAGGCGGAAGCCTCGCCCTGACAGAGAAGGATTGAAAGCCTTGCCTGTCAGGGCTCGCCTTCGGCTCGACCTGACCTACGTGAGGAGCACCCCCTCACATCTGCCGGAACAGGTGCAGCCAGGCGCGGCTGACGGGGAGGGTGTCGGCGCGGGTTTTCAGGTGGATGGTGGCCGTCTCATTCTCCGCGCGCACCACATGGCTGATGGATCGCAGGTTGACGATGGCGCTGCGGTGGACCTGGGCGAACCGGTCGGGGTCCAGCTGTTCGGCCAGTTCCTTGATGGGGGTGCGGATGATGGCCTCCTGCGGGGTGCCGCCATCGCCACGCCAGCCGACATGGGTGTATTTGTCGCCGGCCAGCAGGAAATCCACATCCTCCACCGCGATCAGGCGCACGATGGGGCCGACAGAGGCGCGCAGCCAGGTCAGGCGTGGGGCAGCGGCGATGGCGGGGCGCAGCTGTGCCGCCAGCCGCGCCAGCAGGTCGTCGGGCATCACCGCCGGCTGCGCCACCCGCAGCCGTTCCTGCAAGCGGGCGACGGTGTCGGCCAGACGCGCCGCCTCCACCGGTTTCACCAGATAATCCAGGGCACCCTGGGCGAACGCTTCCACCGCGTATTGATCAAAGGCCGTGACGAAGACGAGATGCGCCTGCCGCCCGATGGCACGCGCTGCCTCCACCCCCGACAGGCCGGGCATATGCACGTCCAGGAAGCAGATATCGGGCCGGTGCCGTTCGAACAGTTCCACCGCGTGGCGCCCGTTGCGCGCCTCCGCCACGACCGTCAGGGCGGGCCAGGCGGCGGCCAACTGCCGGATCAGGGTGTCGCGCAGCAGGGGTTCATCTTCGGCGACCAGGGCCGTGGGTCCGCTCATGCCGCCATCTCCCGCACGGGCCAGGACTGGGTTGCCACCACGCCGCCGCCCGTCCGTTCCGTCAAAGACAGGGTGGCGGTGGCACCAAAGCAGAGTGCCAGACGTTGGCGCAGGGTGGAAAGCCCGGTGCCCAGCCCGCCGGTGCCGGCGGCACCCAGGCCCAGCCCACTGTCGCTGACCGTCACGTACAATATGTTATCCCGCATCTCGGCGGTGATCTCGATGGCCCCGCCATCCTCCGCGGGGTCGATGCCATGGCGCACGGCATTCTCCACCAGGGTCAGCACGGCCATGGGCGGGCAGGGCATTGTGTCGGTGCCGGGGGCCAGTTTGATGGTGAAGGACAGGCGGTCGGGCATGCGCATGACCATGATGTCCAGATAGGCCCGGACCAGCCCCATCTCATCCCCCAGCGTGCCCATGGAAGCGTTCAGGCGCGGCACGGCGGCGCGCAGATAGGCGATCAGACTGTCCAGGACGGGCAGGGCCTGCGGCGATCCCGTCTCCACCAGGGCCCGGACATTGGCCAGCGTGTTGAACAGGAAATGCGGCTGCACCTGTGCCTGCATCAGGGCCAGACGCGCATCGGTGGCCCTGCGCTCCAACTCGCTGCGCTCCGGGGCAAAGGACAGGGCCTGATGCCGGGCCATGGCTTCGCGCTGCCGCACCAGCGCGCCAAGCGCCACCCACGGCCCGATCAGCAGGCCCAGCATGATCATGACGAACAGCGATTGCAGGCGCGGCTTATCCTGCCAAAGGGCGGGCCCCACCTCTGGTCCCGTCAGGATGTAGATCACCACCATGGTGGGCGGCACCGTCAGGGCCACGGCCAGCACCTGCACCACCCAGCGCGCGATCCAGCGGGGCAGGCGGCGGGGAAACCGTTCCCAGAAGCCGAAGGCCAGCACGCACATCAGGCAGACAACAAACATCCGCAGCGGCAGCAGCCAGACATGGTTCTCCCAGGCTGGCAGCAGCAGCAGGGAGAAGATGCCGGCCAGGATCGCCGCCACCCGCAGCCGCCGCCAATGGATGATGGCCAGCAGCCTGTGCCCGATACTGCCGGCCGTCGTGTCCATCCACCCGTCCTTCCCATCGCCCCGTATCACAACCGGGGCAGCCACATGCCCATGGTCGCGCCAAAGATACCAAAGGCGGTCAGCAGCGCCAGTACCGACAGCAACCCCGCCACACCCAGCCGCAGCACAGAACCGCCCCGGTCCATGGCGTGGAAGTAGAGCTGCAGAACCGCCAACGGCAGCAGATATTGCGCGAAGGACAGCGTCTCCGGCAGGGGGCCGGTAAAGGTTTTGGGGTCAAAGCCGACGGGTGCCTGGAAGATCAGCATCCACAGCATGAACATGACCCGGAAGAACCAGACCCCGCTGACCGCCAGGAACAGGCGCAGCGCCCAGCGGCGATGGCCATCGAACTGCCGCCGCCGCGCCAGCCTCCAGGCCATGCCGGCGCAGATCAGAATGACCACGCCATTCAGGCTGATCCCCACATGCATCAGTGTGCTGCCGACCGTGCCGCGCAGCAGGATCAACCCGATCCCGCCCAACGACAGGATGGCGGCGGCGATCATATAGGTGCGGCCCGTCCAGCGGTGAAAGGCAGGCCGGTGGCGGCGGAGCGCGGGCCAGAGCTGCAAGGCCCCACCGACAATGATCACCACCGCGAACAGCATATGCAGGGCGTACATGCTGTTGCCGATAATGTCGCCTTGGACATACCCCTCCACCGGCCCGCCCTGCGGCCCCTGACCCGTCAGCCATTCCCGCCCATGGCTGGCCATGACATAGAGGGCGAAGATCAACTGCCCGGCGATGGCCACCAGCAGCCAGAGCAGCCCTGCCCGTCCCAGCCAGCGTTTGGCGGTGGCGGGATCGGGGCGGGCGGTTTCAAGGATTG
>Ga0209373_10004654_pt1 | contig 11691 bp, 9 predicted proteins | sample Higcelweek5metaG_FD_187173 | JGI IMG/M metagenome (GOLD analysis project Ga0209373, IMG submission 187173) | Freshwater pond sediment microbial communities from the University of Edinburgh, under environmental carbon perturbations - High... | ecosystem: Environmental > Aquatic > Freshwater >... | reverse complement strand
TCTGTCCCTGAGATAACTGCAATGTCACCTGCCTGAACAAGAGTGGCAGGGCATAGAGCTGGCCCCTCATAAGTCTGGAGACTTGATACCTTCAGCTTTACCGGATTTTGATTTTTATCAATCAGAACCAGCTCATCCTTGGAACTGACATTGCCATTTGCAATCTTTCCAATGGCAAGACGTCCTGTATAGTCAGAGTGACCAAGATCGGATACCAGCATCTGAAACGGCTCCTCTGGATCAAAGGTCGGAGCTGGAATTTTATCAATGATGGTTTTGAACAGGGGCTTGAGATCAGTTGACTCATCAGTGAGTTCATGTTTGGCAATACCATCCTTACCAACAGCATATAGTACCTGAAAATCAATCTGCTCATCAGTTGCATCAAGATCTATGAACAGATCATAGATCTCATCCAGAACCTCTGTGATTCTGGCATCAGCACGGTCAATTTTATTTACCACCACAATAATTCTAAGTCCTGCTGCAAGTGCTTTTTTAAGCACAAAACGGGTCTGAGGAAGAGGCCCTTCTGATGCATCAACCAGAAGGATTGCTCCATCCACCATAGAGAGTGCCCGCTCCACCTCAGCACCAAAGTCAGCATGTCCCGGAGTATCAAGGATATTTACTTTGATGCCATCAAGCACCACTGAGCAGTTTTTGGCAGAGATTGTGATTCCCCGCTCCTTTTCCAGATCCATTGAGTCCATGACCCGATCGTCTATCGCTTTACCCAGCCTGAATACTCCGCTCTGTTTGAACATGGCATCAACAAGGGTGGTCTTTCCATGGTCAACATGGGCAATTATGGCAATATTTCTGATATTTCTGTTCTGGGTTTTATTTCGTGCATTTTCAGCTTTATTCTGTGTCATCTCTTTTTGTTAATCCTTGAATGTTATTATGGGACAGCCTCTTCATATAAAGAACCCGTTTTTATATATGTGTAATGGTAAAAACGCAAGAAAAAAAGAGTATATGGCTAAAAGAGCCCAATATCAGTTTGACCTTCCTGAAATATTAAACAGAAGGTAACCACTATTGAAATCAGGGCCACCTATGGTAACGCTGCTGCCGTTTTTCAAAAGAATCTGTGTTGTAAAGAGCTGTGAATTGTTTTTCATAATACGTATTGTAAATTTAATTCTATCGCCGTTCACTCCTCCATGGACTATTTCAAGCATTCTGTCACCTGGCAGAGAGACGGCTCCTCCGGCGCTGGTGGCAATGGTCATCTCTTGAGAGTCAATAAGTTTGTACGAAGTGTATTTAAACACAGACTGGAGCTGACTGGCCAGATCTTTCAACTCAGGATCTATGTGTGAAAGATCTGATGCAGCATGAATTACCCTTATGCTGCATGTAATTGTGCCATCAGCATCTGCATCTGTGTGGTAAAGTAGCAGCATGGTTACCATAAAGAAAAATAGAGTAAGAGTGGCGTGCAAAGATGTTGAGTTTATTATGGATCTCATTTTTAATTTCATGATTAGCCTTTTGTTGTCAGATCAAAATATAAACTTTCAGAGTCAGAGAAATTAGAATCAGAAAAATTTCTGTATATATCCAAATATTCTTAATATATACAATAGATGATCAAATCAAACCTCTTTATACCATATGATGGTCATTTTTTTATCTGCGCTCTCCAGAATCATCAGAGACGATATATCGCCTGCAACTGAAGTGACCATGGTAATGGATGGGTCAGATATCAAATGGGATGAAACTGTGGCAGGGGTATCAGATAGAAAATCATAGCGATCAAAGTAAAGGGCGCTGAAAAAAATAACTGCAGCAAACAGACCCATCTGCAAATATCCTCTTCTGATCTTAAGGACCAGGGCATTCTCCAGCAGATTACATATATTATCAAACAGGGTATTGCGTTGACTTAAAGTGGGAAAAATCTTGACTTCAGATTCAGAGTCTCTTCTCTGACCTCTCTGCCTTTGATTGTCAATTCTCTCCATTATTCTGGATTTAGTGGCACTGAGATCAAGATCAGATAGGGTTATATTGATATTTTTTTCAAACATATGATCAACTTCACCATACGCTTTAGCTAACTCTCTACATGACTTACACCTATCAAGATGAGTTCCAACCTCCTGATACTTCTCATCGTGAAGCTCCCTGTCAACAAAACAGCTTATGACCTCAGGGTTGTATCTATTGCATATGGTCATATTTATCTTCTCCCTATTTTGAGCCATGAAGCTCTCTCTTCAGACTCCTATTTCTGATCTCTTATCATGTTGACAAACGAGACTCATCATTAACTGCTGACCATAGAGAGCGCAAGAAACTTGCGAGCATAATAAAGCCTTGACTTTACTGTTCCTGAGTTGATCCCAAGGGTCTGAGCGATCTCTTCATAGGCCATTTTTTCAAACACCTTGAGTACAAGCACGGTTCTTACCTTTTCAGGAAGCTGTGCTATCTTTTCCATCAGTATCTGTTCCGACTCATATGCCATATACTGAGATTCCGGTGTATCTGCTGTTCCATCACCATCTGTACAGGAGAGTACCTCTTCAGCCTCAATGGGCTGGTGATGCCATTGAACTCTTCTGCTCAACCGCCTCTTCCAGTTAAGACAGAGGTTAACCGTAATCCTTCTCATCCATGTCATCAGCCCTGACTCCTCACGGAAGGTGTCGATGTTCTGATGAACATTTAAAAATACATCCTGTACAATCTCAAGGCTCTCTTCTCTATCAAGGGTTATACCGCATGCAATAGCCATAAGTCTTTTCTGGTATATTCCCACAAGAAGCTCAAAAGCTTCGTTATCTCTCTGCCGCAAACCCTGGATCAGCTCTTTTTCATCGGGTTTCATTGTAAGATTTCATCAGTTGGATTATACAGTTTGTTTGTGAAGAGGCTTCAGTTTCGTACCCATACTCTTCTGGTCTCCCAGTAACCTTCCTGTATCATCACACCGTGATATCTTCCGGGAATCCAGTATCCCCGACGGCTGTAGTGTCCAGGAATCCACCTCTCTTTATAGACTGGTTCAACCCATACCCTCTCCACACTCCATCTTCCTCTGTCACCTCTATCATACCCGTCATCATCGCTATCATACCCGTCGTTCACATAGATGCGCTCATACCTGGGTGGGGGAGTTATCCCATTTATGATGGCTGTACCCAGAATGGCTGCTCCAGCTCCAATAATAACACCCTCAAGCAGGCCACCATGATGATGACCTCTATGGCCAGCATGGGCAGATCCAGCTGTTGTGATTACTCCAAAGATAATGATAGTTACTAATATGGTTATTTTTTTCATGATATTGACTCCTTTAATAATAATGCTGTTTGTCATTTAAGTTCTTAGAACAACTTCAAGTTCAAACTGGCAACTCCAACTTGTAAACTTGACCCAGCACTGCTCTCATATCCTTATTGACACACAAAAAAAATATTTGTTCAAAGTTTTTTTTGAAAAAATTAAAATCTATTCAAACAATGATCTAAAACATCAACCAGACAGAACCAATGTTATTCATTGCGAATCATTGATATATCAATGATTTTTATTAAAAATATCAATTCCATTCATCTGCTGTTTTATCTTATAAATAATTGTTTGAAAATTATAATTCATTGTGCTATAAAAATCGTCAACCAGACTAAAAATCAATTGATAATATTGATAAAAATGCGTTTTTTACATCTTTTTTTAAAAAAATGTTCAGCATCTTCAATTAGGGGCTTGATCATATCTTCGACCAGCATTGTATTATATGATACGTAATTACTGATGATCATTTCAAGTGTGGCACATCTTATGATCAATCCCTCAATTAGCGATATCTGTGAAAAATTCTGAACATATTTTTTTTTGGAGCGACTATCAATGTAAGAAATCTGAAAAATACCAATGGAGGAAGGAAACATGACCTTAGACATTCATCCAGCCGTACACGATTTAAAAAGCGACTATGAAAAAGGGAAACTGAGCAGACGTGAGTTTATCCGCTTTGCAACACTTCTGGGACTATCTGCAACAACAGCTGGTCAGATGGCAGGTTTTGCATTTCCAGTCACTGCTTCAGCAACCACAGTGAAGCGGGGAGGCAGGATCCGTATTGCTGCCCCAGTTCATAAGGTGACCCACCCTGCACAGTTCTCATGGATTGCCCCGACCAACCAGCTTCGTCAGGTAGCCGAGTACATGAGCTACACAGACGAAAATAACATCACCCACCCATATCTTCTTGAGAGCTGGAAACCAAGCGCTGATCTTAAGACCTGGACACTTAATGTGAAAAAGGGGCTCAAGTTCAACAATGGCGATGAGTTCAATGCAGATGATGTTATCTTTACATTCAACCAGTGGCTTGATAAGAGTGTCGGCTCTTCAATGCTTGGAATGATTGAAGGCTATCTGAGTACTACAGGCATTGAGAAGATTTCTGATAATAAGGTCATCCTTCATCTTAAAAATCCTGAGATCGGAGTACCAGAACATCTGTTCCACTATCCTGCAATGGTATTGAACCACCGCACCTTTGAAGGTGACTTTATTAAAGCTCCCCACGGCACAGGGCCATATATTTTAAAAGAGTTTGTTGAGGGGGAGAGATGTGTTCTGAGCAGACGAAATGATTACTGGAAAAAGGGTACAGATGGAAAGCTTCTTCCCTATCTTGATACCATTGAATTTGTGGATATGGGAACAGAGATGGCCCCAATGATTGCCGCAATGCAGAGCGGTGAAGTTGATATGATTGACCTTGGCGACCAGAGTGGGCCGGAAGTTTATCAGGCTCTTAAAGATAATCCCAAGGTTAACGTCTATCCTGTAGCGACAAATCAGACAAGGGTTCTGAGGATGAGAGTGGATATGAAGCCCTGGTCTGACAACAAGGTTCGCCAAGCACTCAAGCTGTGCCAGAACCGTGAAAAAATTCTTGCCCTTGCCTATTTTGGTCAGGGAATGGAGGGTCAAGACGTTCATGTAAGCCCAAAACATCCTGAATACTGCCCGATTGAGACCCCTAAGTATGACCCTGAAAAGGCAAAACAACTCCTTGTAGAGGCAGGCTATCCCAATGGACTGGATGTCAACCTGGCTGTTGGAAGCGGATGGAAGGAGATCGTAAGGTATGCTGAAATCCTCAAAGAGGATGCTCTGCCTGCTGGCTTCAGAATCAACATTCAGACCATGCCCAACTCACAGTACTGGGAAAAATGGACAGAGGTAGATCTTGGAATCACAACATGGGCGCATCGCCCCCTTGGCACAATGGTTCTCAATCTTGGCTATGTTGCAGACGAAAAGGGTGCCCCTGCACCATGGAATGAGTCCCGCTGGGTTGATAAGGAGTTTTCTGAACTTCTGACCAGAGCCAACGGAACCCTGGATACTGACGCCCGGCGTAAGATATTCTGCCAGCTTGAGAAGATCCAGCAGGAGAGAGGCTCTGCTGCAATTGCCTTCTGGATCAATGTCTGGACAATTGCTGCCAAGCGTGTTCAAGGTGTTATATCCCATCCAAGCCTCTATCTAAAACTTGATGAATTCTGGGTTAATGGCTGATCCTGTCTAAATCATGGATGAAAGTCTTCTCAACTGGTTGTGATTATGGGACTTTCATTCTTCGTTGTGGCCAAGAGCAATACCTCGCTAAAGGCCGTGCCGGTTTTATATGAAAGTCTCGGGATACAAACTGGTTGGTACCCGTAGAGACGCAAGATCTTGCGTCTCTACATGCGTCTCTACAACTTTCATGCTTCGTTGTGCTCTGTCAGGGCATGGCCGTTATTAGGATATATAAGGATTATGGCAAAATTTATTATCAGACGTTTTTTTCTGCTGCTTCTCACCATGTTTCTTGTATCCATTGCAGTGTTCATGATTGTTGAGTCCTCTCCTGGCAATGTGGCAAAAAATGTTCTTGGAGCCTTTATTACTCCTGAACAGGAGGCATCTTTTCTGGCACAACAGGGGCTGGACAAGCCCCTGTTGGAAAGATACTGGTTCTGGCTTATGGGAAGCGACCGGGCAGCAGAAAAAAAGAGCGGGCTTGACCTTGAGCGCATTCAAACTGATGCAGGCTTTCAGGAGTGGTGGGCAAAAGGCGAAAATGAGACTCTGATGCGCTGGAATCTTGAGGGAGAAGAGCTGATCGTCTATGTCAGAAAACCAGATAATACCATTCAAACCCGTAAAGACAATGAACGGTGGGTAAGAACTGAAGATGGCAGCTCCATTTTCTGGGGGATCGACAGAAGCAACCACGCTGTTCTCTGGGTAAAAGGTGCTTCAAACGAAGTGTGGAACTTTGTTGTAGGTACAGGCTGGATCAAAAGCAGAGGCGGCCCTCAAAGCTACATCCCTCTTAGAAAAGGTTTTTTAAGAGGAGATGCAGGTGTCTCACTGAGAACCGGCAGACCTGTAGGGAAGAGCCTCTTTATACGACTTAGAAATTCCGCTGTACTTGCCGGAATCGCCTTTGTCTTTGTTATGCCCCTTGCCCTTCTGCTTGGAATGGTTGCAGGAGTCAATGAGGGGTCGTTCAAGGACAGATTTCTCTCCATAGCTGGTATGATATTTTCCGTTATACCTGAATTTGCGACAGGTATTTTCCTGATCCTTATTATGGCACAGTGGCTGGAGCTTGTTCCTGGTGCTTCGGTATTTGGCGAAAAAGCGCCCTGGCAACGGCCTGACATGCTCATCCTTCCGGTACTGACCCTTACCCTGATTGAACTTGGGTATGTGCTCAGAATAACCCGTGCAAGCATGGCTGAAGTGATGAGATCTGCCTATATCAGAACTGCCTTTCTCAAGGGGTTGCCCTTCTGGCGGGTAATTTTGTTCCATGCTGCCAAAAATGCACTGATTGCCCCCATAACGGTTATCATGCTCCATGTAAACTGGCTCATGGGGGGCATTGTTATTGTGGAGGTGGTATTTGGCTATCCAGGGCTTGGACAGTACCTTTTAGATTCAGCTCTCTACAAGGATGTCAATGCTATTGAAGCAGGTACCATGATCATGGTTCTTCTTGCCGTTGGCACACAGCTCTTTGCTGATGTGCTCTACACCTTCCTGAACCCCAGGATAAGGTACTCATGAAGGATAATCTTATGGAGAAAATCGAAAGTGGCTCTGAAGAGAAGAGAAACGTGGAAAACGATGAAACAGCTGGCACTAGTACACTATCTGTACTGAATCAGATTGATGTTACAGATAAAGATGTGAGAACTACGCCAGGTAGGAAAGAGAAGCTCAAGGATGGCCTTGCCACTCTTTTCTCTTCCAAAACCGCTACAGTCGGTCTTGTTATGGTTCTGTTCTGGATTCTGGTGGCGCTGTTTGCCCCATATATCACCCCATATGGCCCCATGGAGCAGGATTGGAGAGCCTCCAATCAGGGGCCATCTATTGCCCATCCTCTGGGGACAGATGAGCTTGGAAGAGATCTCTGGTCTCGCCTTGCCCATGGTGCGCGCATCGTACTTGTCATCATGCCTGTGAACGAAAAAATCTGGATTCCAGGTGGTACAGCCATCTGGGGAGTAGTGGCAGCTCTATTTTGCGGGGCATCACTTGGCCTTATCAGCGGGTACAAAGGGGGGTGGGCAGATGAGATAATCATGCGTATTCTCGATGCAATGATGTCCATCCCTGTGATTCTGCTATACCTCATCATTGTGGCAGCTCTTGGATCCTCTGCCGTAAACGTGGTGATTGCCATCACAATTGTAGGAACCCCGGGCGTTGCCCGTCTGGTGAGAAGCCTCACACTTGATATACGGACAAGAGACTATGTGAGAGCTGCCGAGACAAGGGGAGAGACTCTCTGCTACATTCTGTTCATGGAGATCCTTCCAAATGCCAAAGGCCCCATCATAATCGATGCCATGCTGCGGGTAGGTTACGCCATTTTTGCAATGGGAACGCTTGGCTTCTTAGGCCTTGGGATGCCGCCACCATCCCCGGACTGGGGAAGCATGGTTGCCAAAGGCAGAGAGTTCATCCTTATGGGAAACCCCTGGGCATCTCTGTGGCCATCACTTGCCATTGCCTCTCTTGTCGTGGGGTTGAACCTTCTTGCTGATGGCCTTCGTGAAGAGTCCATTAGATATCAGTAAACATGGTGTTTAAAGGATTTTATTTATGAACAACCAGAGTATATCTGCATCCAGACCGATTCTTGAGGTGAGAGATCTTGCAATATCCTATAAGACACGCAAAGGGGAGATCCCTGCTGTTCAAGGTGTAAATTTTACAGTAGAACATGGTGAAACTCTTGGAATAGTTGGAGAATCAGGGTGTGGCAAAAGCACCATTGCCTTTGGCATCCTGGATTTTCTGGGAGCCAATGGCCGTATTTCAGAAGGAAGCATCAAATTCATGGGGCAGGAGCTGGTGGGACAGCCCAAAGATGAACTCAGAAAGATCAGAGGGAACAACATCTCAATGGTATATCAGGATCCGATGCAGGCTCTCAACCCCTCCTTGAGAATAGGCAATCAGCTTTCAGAGGTACTTACCACCCACAATAAGATATCAAAAAAAGAGGCCTGGATAAAAAGCGTTGAGATGCTGGAGAGGGTCTATATGCCAGATGCTGCAACTGTGATGGAGCGTTATCCCCACATGATCTCAGGTGGTCAGCAGCAGAGAGTTGTAATTGCAATGGCAATGCTCAACAGTCCGTCTCTGCTTATCATGGATGAGCCGACAACCGCCCTGGATGTAACTGTGGAGGCTGCTGTGCTTGACCTTGTTGAAGATCTGAAAAAAGATTTCCATACTGGCATCATCTTTATTACACACAACCTTGGAGTCGTTGCCAGAGTAAGTGACAAGCTCTGTGTCATGTATGCAGGTGAGATGGTTGAAAAGGGATCTGTTCAGACCATCTTTGAGACACCTGCACATCCATATACACGGGGATTGCTATGCTGCGTACCAAATCTCACAGATGACCTCTCATTTTCCCGTCTCTGGTCAATCAGGGGACGAGTTCCCAATCCATCAGAGCGATCCCCTGACAGGTGTATTTTTGCACCACGATGTGACTGGATGAAGTCAAAGGGTATTGAGGAGAGGTGCAAAAGAGATCATCCTCAACTGATCACCATTGGAGATAACCATCAGACACGCTGTTTTCTCGGCGATAAGACTCTTGAAGCGAGTATGACAGATTATGCAAGAGGAAACCGGGAGATCCTTGAGGCATCCTGCGAAATTGAAACCATACATGGAGTGGGAACTGCTGGTAAAGCTGATAGCGCCCTCCCCTCTTCAGAGCATCCCCCCCCATATGTTGAAGCAGTCGACAATATCGCAACAGTCAGGAATCTGAAAATCTACTACGAGCATAAGTCAGGCTCAATACGAAGCTCTCTTGGAGTTGAGGCCAGAGAGTATATCAAGGCAGTGGACGATGTCTCCATTGTTGTACCAAAGGGTTCGGTTCTCGGAATAGTTGGAGAGTCAGGATGCGGTAAAAGTTCATTTGTTAGAGGGCTTGTCGGACTTGAGAAGGTGTCAGGTGGTAAAGCTGAACTCATGGGATTTGATATCACAGTACCTGTTGCCAGCCGCAGCCACGCCCTGATCCGGGAGATGCAGATGGTATTTCAGAACCCTGACTCAACCCTTAATCCATCATTTACAGTTGGCCAGCAGATTGCGCGCCCCATAAGACGCTTTAAAACAGTTCCTGAAAGAGAGATTCAGGCAGAGGTGGAGCGCCTCCTGAAGGCTGTGAAACTTGATACCTATTATTACAACCGCTATCCAAGACAGTTAAGCGGTGGTGAAAAGCAGCGTGTTGGCATTGCCAGAGCACTTGCAAGCCAGCCAACTATGGTGATCTGTGATGAGCCTGTATCTGCACTTGACGTGTCGGTTCAGGCAGCAGTGCTCAACCTTCTCAATGAGATCAAGGATGAACTTGGTACAACCCTTATCTTTATTGCCCATGATCTTAGCGTGGTGAGGTTCATCTCTGATTATGTGGCAGTTATGTATCTTGGTCAGATTGTGGAGTTCGGTTCGGTAAGACGCATCTACCCTCCCCCATATCACCCCTATACCGAGGCACTTCTGTCGGCAGTTCCAATACCAGATCCAAAGTTATCAAGACGCAAATTCATAAGACTGTCAGGAGATGTGCCAAGTGCCATGCATCCCCCCTCAGGATGCAGGTTTCACACCCGCTGTCCAAGACGGAACGCTCTTCCAGATAGTGGGAAAATATGCGAACAGAACGCTCCACCCTGGCAGATTGGTAAGGGTTCTCACCGTATTATGTGCCACATCCCCATCGAGGAGCTGGCAGAAGTTAAGGCAGTTCTGCCCCTTGGAAAGGGTTATCAGTTGTAAATAGGTAGGAAACTATGATATCTTTCCAACATCATGAATAATCGGCACGGCCGGAGCGAGGTATTGGATCTCGGCCACAACGAACTATGAAAGTCTCATACTCACAACTAGTTGACATGACTTTCATATAGACACCCTATCGTGAATAATCGATCCCCGAAGCTTAAAAAGTGAGGGGATTTTTTTCGCTGCACCAATTACAAGAGAGGTTGGAGAATCAGAAAGAATGGATCAGATGCTTAAAGATAAAACCGCAATCATAACAGGGTCTGGCAGAGGTATTGGTAAGGCCGCAGCATTGATGCTTGCAACAGCAGGAGCAAATGTTGTCATAAGTGATATTGACCCTGGACCAGCAGAAGAGGCAGTGGCTGAAATCAAAAAAGCTGGTGGAGAGGCCATCTCCCATGTGGGTGATGTCACTTCAGATGATTTTGCCCAGAACATTATCAACGCTGCCGTTCAAAAGTGGGGTGGAGTTCACATCATTATCAATAATGCTGGCTTTACATGGGATTCAATGATCCATAAGATGACGGACAAACAGTGGGATATGATCATGGATCTTCACCTGAAAGCCCCTTTCAGAATCATCCGTGCTGCAAAACCCTGGTTCTGTGACGCTGCCAAAAAAGAGATAGAGCAGTATGGCAGGGCTGCTGCCAGAAAAATCATCAACATCTCCTCTATTTCAGGAACTACTGGCAATGCAGGGCAGGCCAACTATTCAGCAGCCAAATCCGGCATGATAGGTTTGACCAAAACCATCAGCAAAGAGTGGGGCAGATACAATGTGCAGTGCAATGCAATCGCCTTTGGAGCCATTGAGACAAGATTGTCAGCTCCAAAAGAGGAGGGCTCCTCTGTTAAAAAAGATGGTGAGGTTATCTCACTTGGAATACCCAGACAGCTAAGGGAGATTGCAACCATGATGATTCCACTTGGAAGGCTGGGTTCACCTCAGGAGGCAGCAGGTCCGATCTTCTTTATGGCATCCCCGCTTTCCGACTATGTAAGCGGTCAGGTTCTGACTGTATCTGGTGGGTTATAGCCACCTGATACAGTCAGAAGAGTTCCACCACAGGGTTTGCTAAAAGCTCTTCAGTTAAAAATAGTAGAGTGGCAGATATGGCTCTCTGCCACTCTACTTTATGTCTCAAATCCTACTCAGAGCCTGATCAAGATCTTCAATCAGATCCTGAGGATCTTCAAGACCAACAGATAGACGGATCAACCCATCATCAATTCCTGCAATCTTTCTCTCTTCAGAGGTCAAGTGCTCATGGGTGATTGTTGGCGGATGCATGCAGATGGAGCGGCTGGTACCAA
>Ga0209373_10004653_pt1 | contig 11693 bp, 8 predicted proteins | sample Higcelweek5metaG_FD_187173 | JGI IMG/M metagenome (GOLD analysis project Ga0209373, IMG submission 187173) | Freshwater pond sediment microbial communities from the University of Edinburgh, under environmental carbon perturbations - High... | ecosystem: Environmental > Aquatic > Freshwater >... | reverse complement strand
GGTTGTAGCCCTTTTCGCCCATACAGGTTCAATCATATGCCGCGCCGGGAGTCTCGTGCGAAGAAGCGCGGCCATGCTCGCCTCTCAGTTCTCTTTCTTATAGTACGTAAAGGGATACCCATAGAAGCTCGTCGATGGCTCCTTTGCTATCTCAATCTTCTGCAGGACAACGCCCGCGTCAAATGCCATAACGGACAGTCTATGGGCGCCCTCCGCCAGCGTAATCGGAACGTGAATCCTCCGGCCATTGTCGAGAACGTACTGACACCAGTCGGCATCGTCTGTATCTCCGGCCGCGAAACGCTCCGGCAGTGTATCGAGAGTCACCGGTGCCTCGTCGTCGACGCGGACCGCAATTCGGAGCCCCTTGTTCTTCACGGGATTATTGGTCGGTGCGATAAAGAGCGTCGCGGTATAGTCTCCGCCATTGCTCACATAGAAGCGGTACTCGAGCTCCGGTCCTTCCCCGGCATTCTCATAGGAGACGGCCCAGGGATAGGGTTTCATTGCGACAGCGCTCTTGCCGTAGTCGGCAATCCGGATCCACGATGCGCCGTTCTTTTCGCGCATAACCGCGTATGCATCAGCCGGCATCGATATGACTCCCACAGACTCCGCGAATTCACCCGGAGCGAGTGCCTTTGTTCTCGCGGCAACCGCCTTCACGAGAACACGAACCTCTCGGGTCCCCTCGCGAATGACCACGAATCCTTGTCGATCTTCCGTGACTGCCGCAGCATCAATTCGAACTTCGACCCGCGACGCGGCCGTCCCATCCTTCGTCTCCGACAGTAGAATCCATGGATCGGTCACAACCATCTCAACCGACGGCAAATCTCCGCCAGTCGCTAGGAGAAGAATCTCGCGAACCTTCTCTTCACAGGAGGAGAACGGCGTCATCTCTGCCTCACCCTCCGTGATCGGATCTCTCCCCTCCACGGCAACGAGAAGCTCCCCGGCCCCCGTCATCTCCGGCAGTTCGACCGGTGCGGGATACTCCGAGCCCTCATCGTTCCAGACCTGAAAATTCACGTGCTTCGACGACATCTCATGCCGCCACTTGCCGCCGGACATCTCCTCGTTATATCGACGAACCAGTTCCTTGTCCGTCGCAACACAGGAGAGAATTCTCTCCCGGATCACGTCGGCGTAGCTTGCCTTCCATGCGTAGAGCTTCTCCCACCAACCGGTGAGAATCATCATGCGACGAAGGTTTGCCGAGGCCAGCGCGGGAAACTCGACAAGTCCGTAGAATGCATCGCGTCTCTCTTCCGGAATGAACGTGCGAATCTCTTCAACGCGCGCCTCTATTGCCGACGCCCGATCCAACTCTCGAAAAGCTTCGCGATCCGCACCGAAATCAAAGGTATCCGGATGCGTCGCCTCCGGCCGCCGGTCGCCGTTCATTCGCGTATACGCGTCCAGGATCGCTTCGATCTTCTCACATACCGCCTCATCGCATGCCGGCGCGAACTGTTGGCGCGCCCATGCGGCAAGGAATTCGCGCGTCCGGTTCGGCTCGCTCCATTTCCCGAAATCATACGCCAGCGACAGGAAGTACGACAGCGGCAGTTCAACCGGTCGCAGGTCGCCGACATTTACAACCCAGAGATCCTTAATCCCGTAGGCATACGCCGAGGTAAGCTGCTCCCAGGCCTTCGTGATCGGCGTCGAGTTCACCCACTCGTACGAGATCGGTCCGCCGTGATAATCGAAGTGATAATAGATTCCCCATCCGGCCTTGCGGTCACGGTTCGCCGCGGTAGGCAGAGTCCGCAGGTTCCCGAAATTATCGTCGGACAGCAGAAGCATCACATCGTCGAGTTCTTCCCACGTTGCGAGCCCCTCTGACTTACTATCTCCGTAATAATAATCCTCGACTTCTTTGTAGAGCGCGAGAACTTTCTGTGCGTCGGGAAGCCCGCCATCGCTCAGGATCTTCTTCTGGTCCCGGATCGTCTTTTTCAACAATTCGATGTTATCGCCGAGCGTCGCGTTCTCCCCGAGGATCTTGCTGTCGCGTTCGCCGCGCATGCCGATCGTGACAAGTGACGTATAGTCCTTATTACGCGCCACGCCGTCGCTCCAGAAATCGTAGAGTCCGCGTTCGTTGTTGTAATAGCTCCAATCCTTGCCGTAGCCGATCTCATTGGAATCGGTACACAGGTGAGAGAACTCCTCTCCCGCGCGAAAAAGCGGTTCGTGGTGGCTTGTTCCCATTGTGATACCGAGCTGTGTCGCCAACTCTGCCGTTGCGGTCGGAAACGCCCGGCCGTCTTCACTGAACACGCCCGTCCACATCGCCGGCCACAGGAAATTTCCCTTGATACGAAGAAGAAGCTCGAAAACCGTCTCGTAAAAATTCTCGTTGAATCCGCCGAATGTCGTATGAACCCAATTTCCCAGAGAAGGCCATTCATCATTCAGGAAAAATCCGCGCAACCGAACCGACGGCTCCGGAGATTGATAGTCCAAATCTTCGCGCGATACTACGATTTTCTCGCGTTTTTCGACGGATACATCCGCCCAGTACTGCCAGGGTGACACGCCGGCTAATTCCGACAAGCGCAACAGGCCGTATTCCGCTCCGACCAGATCACTTCCCGCCAGCACGATGATCTCCCGACCTTTTCGCGGCAAGACCGTGCAAAGGAAACTCTCGCGTTTCCCCTCGAGCGACTTGCCTTCAATCGCGCCGTTGCGGACGAGGCGATCAATGAATCCTTTGTCCCCAAGAATTCCCGCGACAATAACCGTCTCGGCATTCGCCGACGCCCCGTTATCCGGATCATCTGTTCCCGCCACGCGAATATCGCAAGGCCGGTTTCCCGTTATCGCCCGAAAATCACGCGCGACGTACGAGGCGATCCTCGAGAGGCCAGGGTTTCTGCGGTCGACCGCGATCACGGTCTTCTTGCCGGTAGCTGCCAAAATCATCTCATCCATATATCCATCTCCCATTTTATCCGGACAGGAAGAGGGGGTGCCCATCGCTGAGAACCCCCTCCATTTGGTACGGTTTCCCGTCCTTATTCTAGCATGTTTTTCTTTACTGCTTGTAGGCCTCGTTATACAGAGCAACCATGTCTTCGCAGCTCAGGCCCTGGCAGGAAGCAACATACTCTTCCCACTGGGTAGCGATATCCTTCTGGCCTGTGACGAAGCTGAGCGTCCACGCATTGATGTTATCGATCAGCGGTGTCTTCCAGAGGTTCAGTTGCTCGTTCTGCTCTTCCGAGGTACGAACACCGGGCTCAAGAGGCTCATAGGATCTGTATTCTCTTGTACGGTTTACGAAATCACGGATGACCGGGATGAAGTTATCGGTGTTCTCATCTGTGGTGTGTCCATACCAGAAGTTACCGCCGGCATATCCCCACTGGAGACGGATGTCGACATCTTCTTCGGCACCGGAGATTCCGAGACCGCCGCACTTGAAGCCGGGAAGGAGAGCCTTGACGGTCTCACCAGCGTCATTGGTCGTGTACTCGAAGGTCTCACCCTCGACGCCCCACTTAATGAGCGTATAGGCCTCAGGAGAATACCAGAGCCAGTCAACAAAGCGCATCATCTGGATGAAGCCTTCTTCACCGAGATCGTCAAGAGCGTTCTTGGAGATCATGACGCCGTTCTCAAGACGGGAGTTGGTGGCAACATAGTCCTTGGATCCCTGCGGATAAACCGTGACATAGGTAGATGCGTCCGGATTGATATCCTTCTGGATCTCCTTGAGGCTGTCCGTAAAGGTAGCATACTGTCCACGGTTAACACTGATGATAACCGTCTCGCCGTTGTAGAACTTCGCCGTAGCTGTCGCGTCTTCCTGTGTGAAGGTCTCAGGATCAAGGATGCCTTCCTTGATGAAGCGGTTCGCAACCGTGACAAATTCTTTGTAATCATCTGTGATCGGAGAGAAATACCAGGAGTCTGTGGCGGAGTCATACTTCATTCCGTCTTCGATTCCCCAACCGGCTGTTACGCCATACGACGCGCCGATCAATTTCAGGAGGTTACCGCCGTTGCCCTGGCCGGATTCAGATCCGCACCACAGGTCAGACCAGATGTAATCGTCCTCTGCGCACATGCCTTCCTTGACCATGTAAGCCTTAACGCCGACAAGAATGTCGCAAAGGTCGTTCCATGTCCAATCCTTCTCGAGCGACGGGATATCATATCCGGCGGCCTTGAAGATATCTTCACGGATCAGGAGTGTGTAATCCTGAATGGGAGCCTCATGCATACCGGGCAGACGATAGTACTTGCCGTCAGCACGCGTGATGGAGTCGAGCTCAGGCTGCATGCTGTAGGTCTCGACGAAATTCTGATAGTACGGCATGTACTGCACGTAGTCAGAAACCGCGACAACGGCACCGCCGTCAATGAATGCGGACTCGTCATAGATCTTGGGAACAATGTACTTGGAAGCGCCTGCGTTGATGTCGAGCGTAACGCTGTCCATGTACGTGGAGCTGTCATACGAGGTGACATCGAGCGTTACGTTCGTAAGCTCAGAAATCTTCGCGAAGACACCCTCTGTCTTCCATGTGTCAACCATCGGGTACCAGCTGGCATCGCTGAAGTACATCGAGTAGTTGACCGCTTCGTCAGAATGAAATGTTGCGTCGAGACCGAAATCATAAGGAAGATCCGGTTCCGTGGGTGCTGCCGTCGTCACCGCCGCATCCGTCGCCTTTGTGGTTCCGGCTGTGGTGGATTCTGTGGGCTGTGTTGTACCGCATGCGGCTACACTGAGTAGCATCATCGCGGCAAGGGCTGCGCTCAATAGCTTCTTTTTCATTAACCTTACCTCCTGCGTGTTAACTTCATTGCTATCTGCACCGGCACACACACCCTTCATTGCGTGACTCCGGTTACATTCTTTTCAAATGGCGTCTTATTCCTTGACGCCGCCAAGCATCATGCCCTGTACGTAGTACTTCTGGACAATCGGGTAGATCAGCACGACGGGGATGATCATCAGGATCATCGCGCATGATCGGATGTTCATTGCAATCTGTTGCGAGTCCGCACTTGCTACACCTGGATCTGCCGTTGATGTCGCACCAGCAATTAGAGTCTGTAAATAATACGCGACCGGCCAAAGAAGTCGGTCCTGCAAATACAATTTGGCGTTGAACCAGTTGTTCCAGTATCCGACGGCGTAGAAGAGCGTCATCGTCGCGAGAATCGGCTTCGAGAGCGGCAGTACGATTCGTGTGAAAACACCGAACTTACTTAATCCGTCTATCTCTCCGGCTTCCTCCAGTTCTTTGGGGGTACCGGCGAAGAAGGATTTCATCAAGATGACGTAGTAGGTACTGATCAGCGCCGGCATGATGAATCCGCCCATGTTATTCTTGAGTCCAAGATTCACCATGAGAACATACGTCGGAATCAATCCACCGCCGAAATACATCGTGAAGATAATAAACGGAGTAAAGAACTTATTCGCCTTAAGGTGTGACTTCGAGAGCGGATACGCCATGAATGAACTCATAACCAGCGAGGCTATCGTTCCGACGATGGTATAGATAATCGTATTCTTATAGCTATTGGTGAAGTCTCCCTTGGCCAGGACGGAGAGATATGTCGTGATATTAAACCCAATCGGGATAATTCCAACTTCACCCTTGATGATCGCCGCCTCGGAAGAGAAAGACTGTGCTAGAAGGTAAAGAAAAGGGTATAGGGTAATCGCGGAAATAATGACCATAAAGATCACGTTTAGTACCTGGAAAACCTTATACCGGGTCGACTCCTGCATTTTAACGGTGCGAAGCTTAATCTGCTCCGCGGATTTATAGACACCCAGGCCGACGTTCTTTCCCTTCTTGCCGACGAAGTTGTCCTGATATCGCTTCGCGCTGTCGCGTGCTGTCGCCGCTCCGCCCTTCAGCTCGGCGTCCTTCTCCATATCTACCTTATGTTGATTCTCATTCATCTTCGTTCCCACCTTTACCACAGTCCACTGCCTGTTGATTTCTTCGATGCAAAATTGGCTACGGACAACATGGTCAGATTAATCAGACCCTCGAAAAGCCCAACGGCAGTACTATAACTGTAGTTGCCGGAATCGATACCCATACGGAAAACGTATGTCGAAACGATGTCCGCTGTATCAAAGATCATCGGGTTCGAAAGGAGGTAGACCTTCTCAAATGAGGCTCCGGATCCGACAAGACCACCGAAATCAAGGATCAACAGGGTTGTAATCGTCGGTAGAATACAAGGTATTGTGACGTTCAGCATGCGTTGGAAATGTCCGGCTCCGTCTACGGCCGCCGCCTCATACAGAGAAGGATTGATGTTCGACATCGCAGCGAGATAAAGAATCGTGCCCCAGCCGAGATTCTGCCAAAGACCCGAAGAGACGAAGATGGACGGAAACCATTCGGCCGTCGACAGGAAAATGATTGGCTCATATCCTAATGATTCGATCAGATGGTTTATCGGTCCGTTCGCATCAAGCAACTCACGAATCATTCCAGCGACGATAACCATCGACATGAAGTGCGGGAGATAGGAGACGGTCTGTACGAACTTCTTCCAGCGTAATTGGCGTATCTCATTCAGAAGAAGAGCGAAGAGAAGTGTGAGCGGAAAACGGAAAGCCAGATAGGAGACATTTAGGATCAGGGTGTTAAAGAAGGCTCTCCAGAAGGATTTGTCCTTAATAAACTGATTAAAATACTTTAACCCGGTCCATTCATCGCCGAGGATACTGCCGCCGCCTCTATACTTACGGAACGCGATAATATTGCCGAGCATCGGAACATATCGGATCACAATATAGAAGATGATAGGAAGAACCAGCAACGCATAGAGCTGCCAGTTCTGGTTCATATGTTTCCCGAATCGGTTCTTCTTGCGAAGACCGATCTGCTCCGGCTTCAGAATCTTCGTTCCCTCGGCGCCGAGCTTACCCGCGCCCGAACCATCGCTCATACCCATCAGCTGTTCTCCCTCGAATGACTCCTTGTCTGCCTTCATGCAAGTTTCGATTTCTGCTCGTCGTCTATCCCTGCGAATAGAATCTGTGCATTGCATGTTTCCATACTTGCATGCTAGTTGACTATTAGCCACAGATTATCACCACTTCTGTGCTCTGTCAATGGAAAATTCTGCTGATTCGAAGAAACCCTAATCAATTTGCACAAAGAAACAGGCTGTCACAAACGATCTTGTTTGTAACAGCCTGCTAACGAACCGACGAGAAAACGGACCTGCAAAAGGAAGATGATATCCTCGAATTACGACAGCAATCGTAGACTTTCTGCCGCCAATCGTTCGCCGAGCTCTTTTTTTCGTTGCGGATGAAGCTCATAGGGAGCACCGAGATCCTTGGCAGAAACCACCCCGCACGAAGAGACCGTCTCCGGTGCCCGCAGCTGTTGTTCCTGAATGCTCGCCCATCCCTCTCCGGCGCCCGCCTGCGGGTCCAGATAGTCGGCAAGCTCCACGACGACAATCGGAATCTCAAACCCGAGCGCCGAGCGCCACTTCGAAACCATGATCGCGAACTTCTCCTCGTAACGCTCCGGTGCGCCCGCATTCGATTCTCCCTGATACCAGAGAGCGCCGCGGAAGCGAAGTCCAAGAAGCGGCAGGATGGAGGCCCGGAAGAGTCCCGACGGCAACTTCTGCGCGAGGAAACCCTCGACGCCGCGTGTAGCCGCACGTTTCTCATACGCGAAAAACCAGGTACCGCTTATCTCAATGCGCTGTCCTCCAACCGACAGATAGTATGGATGTTCCGGGATAAATCCCCCGAAGTCATTTTCCGTCACCAGTCGAATTGCGATCAGATTCTTGCCCTTTCGAAGAATCGACGCGTCGAAGAAGTACTTGCGCGGCGGATATCGATACCCCGTCTCTCCAACCTGCACACCATTTATGTAGGTTACATCCGAGTCGATCAGCTCACCCGCGTAGAGCAGGGCTTCACCCGAAGGCTCCTCCTCTAGAGTAATCTCCTTATAGAACCACGCGCTGCCCGAGAAGGGTTCCCCATCAGGGCCCTCGAAAACCTGCGGCAGAAGAATTTCCTTTGCCGCTTCCGGTATCTCCCCTGCCATTATCGCCCGGCCTTCAGCCTCGATCCCCGCATACCACACCGCGATGCGCGTCTCCCGCTCCTCGAGGAAAGCCTCGAGACTTCCGGGCGCTCGAAACGCCGCGAGCTCCTTCTCACAGTCGCAGAACTCTCCGAGAGAATCCTCCGGCATCCACGCCTCAATCGACGCGCCACCCTGCGCATTGAGAATCAGACCGATCGGTACGTTCAGCTTCTCACGCATCTTGACCGCGAAAAAATACCCCGCCGCACTCATCTCGTCGATCTCGCCCGGGATCGCACCGGTCCAGCGGGAAGACGGAAGATCTGCCTCCATCGCGTCCCCGAATACATACTGCGGGGTCAGTCGGTACTGTCGAATCAGGGGATCATTTGCCCGGACGATCTCGTCGGCCGATTCGTCCAGGACGCGGCAGACGGGGAGCTCCATGTTCGATTGCCCGGCCAGGAGGAAAACGTCCCCGAACGCAACATCCCGAATCTCAATCGAGTCGGATCCTTCAACGCGAAGAACGAGTCCCGTCGCGACTTCGTGCGGATCGATACTGACGCGAAATCTCTTCTCCCGGACTTCAGCCGAGTAGCCCTTGCCGTCCAATGTTACTGTTACGTGGTCTTTCTTCGGCTCAATGCCCCAGATCTGATTGATCTGATCTCTCTGAAGAACCATCCCGTCGCCGAATATTCCCGCTACATGCATCCCCATAGATTCGCCACCTTTGTCGTTTTCCCCCATTATAGCACAGCGGATCTACGCGGATAACTAGCATACTAGTTCAATAGTCGTTGACGAATACGCGCTTTCCGGACTATACTGTCGGCAAAGCACAATGGGAGAATCTCCGGAAGGTGAGGCGGCAAGGCATGACATCTCATGAGAAATTCACTTCCAATCCTCTCTTCCGTCTCGGTGAGAAGCTCGCGGATCTGATGATTCTCAGCATCCTGTGGGCAGTGTTCTCACTGCCAATCTTAACGATGGGCGCTTCCACTTCCGCGCTTTACTATGCGATCTACAAGCGATTTGACATGGAATCCGAGACTCCCTTCCGGGATTTCTGGCATGCTTTTCGCGAGAATCTCCGTCAGGGGCTCGGCGTGTCCGCAACATACGTTCTCTACATCGCATTTGTCGCCTTTGACATCTATCTCGCCTTCAGTGGGACTGTCGCCTTTATGAACTCGGATATTATGAAGCAGATCTCGATCGCCCTCCTGTTGCCGATTCTTCTGACGTTGCCGTATGCCTTTGCGTACCTGGCGCGGTTTCAAACGGGAACGCTTACGATCTTAAAGAACAGCTTCACCTTTTGCGCGATGCACCCGTTGCATACGGTCGCAATTCTTCTTTTGCTCTGTGCGTCGGGTGCCGCGATGTTCTTCTTTCCCCCCTGTGCTCTTCTGGTCCCTACTCTTGCTGCTTATCTGATTTCGCGTCTTACCGAGAAGGACTTCCGGAGAATCATTGAAGAGAATCGCCGGCGAGAAGAAGCCCGATCGGCAGGGGATCTGGCGAGTATGGCCAGTCTAGACGAAAATGACACATCGAGCGCGACCGGAATTGATCCGGAGAGAGATTCGGAGGACGAATCCTATGAATCCTAGATTCCTGATGAGTATTGTCGAGATTGTCAGTATTGTCCTCTGCGTTGTCCTGATCTTTCTTGGACTTCTGCGCAGCGTGAAGGCTCTGTCTCGGGAGGATCGCACGAAGGAGATACCGAAGGAAACAGTCAAGAAGAATACGATCACCATCCTCGGAGGGATCTTCTTTTTTGTCGTATACCGGTTCTGTACCAACTATCTGAATCTTCCGGCTGGCGAAGCCTTCGCCCCCACCGCTATCGCTTTGTCCTCCCTTCTTCAGGGCGCGTATACCGTTGGTTTCACAGCCTTTCTTCCCTTCCTTCTCAACAAACTGCGCGCTCATGGAGCGAGAGATAAACGCGACTAAGCACTTATTTCACAATTTATACATCCGAATTATAGGAAACGTAGAAATCAGCTTGTTTGTGATTTCTATATCCACTAGATTCATACATAAATCCCACGAGATCAGCAATGTTCAGCGGCCTTGCTAAGATGGCTATGCTCCCTTATCTCGCAAGAAACTGCATATTCTTGTATTGGCGTGGCGAAAAGGCTTGACGCTATTCTAGTCATCTAGTATTCTAGTTATATCAGACGGGCCGAGGCCCTTTGCGAGGCAAATATATGAAGATGATTTTTCGTTGGTTCCCGAATGGAAACGACAGTGTGAAACTCTCGGACATTCGGCAGATTCCAGGCATGACCGGTGTCGCTACGGCTCTCTACCACATTCCCGTCGGAGAGACCTGGCCACTCACGGACATTCTGTCTGTGCGCGACGAGGTACACGCGGCCGGCCTGGAAATGGAGGTCATCGAGAGCGTCAATATCCATGAGGACATCAAGAAGGGTTTGCCGACGCGCGACCGGTATATCGCCAACTATATCGAGACCATGAAGAATCTGCATGAGGCCGGCGTCAAGTGTATCTGTTATAACTTCATGCCCGTCATGGATTGGGCGAGGAGTAATCTTGCCGAGGTGCTCGAGGATGGAAGCACCGCAATGGCCTATAACCATTCGCAGGTCCTACAGATGGAGCCACATTCAATGGCTGATTCCATGCTGCGCGGATCGAATGATTATGCGTTACCCGGCTGGGAGCCGGAGCGTTTTCCCGTTATGGCCAGGGATATCGAGTTCTATAAGAACGTATCGGTCGATGAGTACTTTCGCAACATCGCGTATTTTCTGGATGCGGTGATACCGCACGCGGAGGCGCTGGACATTGATTTCGCGATTCATCCGGACGATCCGCCGTGGCCGCTCTTCGGTCTTCCGAAGGTGATTACCGCCGCGGAGAATATCCGACGGTTCATCGCGCTCAATACGAGTCCCCGCAACGGAATTGCGTTCTGCACCGGAAGCCTTGGGGCTAATCTCGATAACGATCTCCCTGCGATGATTCGCGAGTTTGCCGGCGCGGGAAGAATCCCGTTTGCGCATCTTCGCAATCTGAAGCACACATCGCGGCAGGATTTTCACGAGTCCGCGCACCTCTCTTCCTGCGGAGATCTCGATATGTTTGCGATCGTGAAGGCACTATCGGATTCCGGTTTTGACGGATATATTCGTCCGGATCACGGGCGGATGATCTGGGGAGAGAAGGGTCGTCCCGGCTACGGCTTGTACGATCGGGCTCTCGGATCGAACTATCTATTGGGGTTATGGGAAGCAGTTAAGAAGATGAGCTGACACGAGTCCCTCCAAACACATGGCAGCTTCTCTGATACAATTCGACATAACTCTTTGATTGCAGAAAGACCGACGATCCGTGCTGGTTACACGGATCGTCGGTTCCTTGCAATAACGGGAAGAATCACCTTCATTTCGAGCAACGGAGGCTCATACTATGCTTACGCTTACTGCGAAGTCACTGTCTGACATGAACGGCTGGAAACAGGCGGGCGTTCGCCTCCCCGCGTTTGACCGTGACGCGATGATTGCGTCTACGCGCGAGACTCCGGTCTGGCTGCATTTCGGGGCGGGGAATATTTTTCGCGGCTTTGTCGCGCGAATCGGACAGGAG
>Ga0209373_10004652_pt1 | contig 11695 bp, 9 predicted proteins | sample Higcelweek5metaG_FD_187173 | JGI IMG/M metagenome (GOLD analysis project Ga0209373, IMG submission 187173) | Freshwater pond sediment microbial communities from the University of Edinburgh, under environmental carbon perturbations - High... | ecosystem: Environmental > Aquatic > Freshwater >... | reverse complement strand
ATTATAAAAGACGATTCCAATGTAAAAAAAGCCTAATAAAATGAGACTAACTGAAATACCAATCCACTTCAGCATGATATTCTTTCTCAATTCGTTATCTCTCACTAACTTTTCAGATTTCAGCAGGTTAATTTCATTCTCTTTTTGAATTATCTTGTATTTAGTTTGCAGTTCGGCAAATTGTTGATCTTTTTCAATCGTAAAAAGACTATCATTCAAATTATTATGTAGCCTATTATACTCATACGCCTTTTTGAAATTTCCAGTTTTATATTCCAGATCGGCCAAGCTTAAATAGGAATCGAGAAGAATGTCATTGAATCGGTATATTCTACTTGAATCAATGCAATAGCTTAACATTTTTTTTGCATCATCAAATCTCCCCAACTTTTCATAAACACTCGCAATACCTGTTTCAGCCATTACAAATCCATAAACGTAACTATCGGCATGAAACATTTCAGAAGCCAATGAGTAATATTTTTTAGCGGAATCTAACTGGTCTGTGAATTCGTACAATCCACCAATATTTAAGAACACGTATGCTTTTCTGAATTCGTCACCAAGCTTTTCAAAGATTGATTGCGCCTGATAAAAAGTTTCCAACGATTTATCGAACTGATTTGTATTTTTATAGGCCATTCCCAATGAATTCAGAATTGAAGCCATCCGAACGGAATCATCAATTTCGATGGCAAGATCCATTGCACGTGAAGCCTGTTCAATTACGTCAAGGTACTGTTTTGATACTCTGTAAAGATTCATCAGATTGGTTAAAACCACAATTTCCTCTGTTTTAATCTTCTTGGTCTTGTTTTTAACCTTATCCAATAACTCAATATCGAGAAGGTAATATTTCAGCGTATTTTCTTTATCGTTCTGGAAACTGTATATCAGTCCAATGCTATTCAGTGTTTTAGCAATCATCAATGTATCATGCATCTCTTCAAAAGCAGATAAAAGACTCTGATAAACTTTTTCCGCTTGCCTATAATCTTGTTTGTAATAATAATAATCGCCCAGATAGTATGTAAGGCTATTTTTGAGTTTCTTATTATTTTCTTTTTCCCCCAGAATAATCCCCTGATCAATAAGATATTTTGCAAGTTCCAGGTTTCCTTTATCAATATTTTGGGAAGTTAAACTGATATAATGTGACGGATTTCGATTATCAAAAGTATCGGGCAACATTGAGATGAGTGAATCGTTCACTGGATAAAGCGATTGAATCAAAAAGAAGAAAATGAAACTCAATACCACTATTTTTTTCATTCAGCCCTCCGAATATTTTTGAAACACGAATTTAGAAAAAATCAGCATTAAAGTTTAACATATTAAGATTTCGATTTAAATTTATCTGAAAAATGATCCAGGTTAATTTACATAAATTCTATCTTCACTTTTTGAAGTAGTAAATCATAAACTCATAAACTAAAAACCTAATTCTATGGATTTCGAAAAATTGGTTTCAACAAGGTATTCAGTCAGGAAGTATTCCCTGAAAAAAGTTGAAGATGAGAAACTTGAAAAAGTACTCGAAGCCGCCCGTAAAGCCCCATCGGCAGTTAACTTTCAGCCAATTAAAATCTATGTCATTAAAAGTGACCAGATGCTTACCAACATCAGAGAATGTTATCACCGGGACTGGCTCAACACAGCGCCTGTTATTATGGTGGTTGTTGGCCTTCACGATGATGCATGGAAACGCTCCCTTGATTCAAAAGACCACACCGATATTGATGTAGCTATTGCCGTTGATCATATTACGCTTCAGGCAGCTGATCTTGGATTGGGAACCTGCTGGGTATGCAATTTTGATGTTGACAAATGCAGGGAGGTATTAAAACTAAAACTGAATGAAGAACCAATCGTAATAATTCCATTGGGTTACCCGGAATCGGATGAAATACCGGTTAGGAAACGCAAAGCATTGGACGAACTGGTCGTTTGGTTATAAAATACTCAAGCTCTGAAAACTAAAGGTCACACCAAATCCGGCATACGGTTTATCCGATTTCGTGCCTCGCCATAGTCGCTAATCAGCTTTTCCATGATTGTTTTCACCGGAAGTATTTCATGAATATACGATGCGACTTGCCCAATTTCCAATTCACCTTCGGAGAGTTCACCCTCAAACATTCCTTTTTTGGCTCGCCCTTTCCCCAAAAGTTCTTTTAACTCTTCAGCAGAGGCTCCCCGCAATTCAGCCTCTTCCACTCTTTTAAAAAAATCATTTTTGATCAATCGTACCGGTGCAAGTTGTTTCAAAACCAATTTAGTTCCCCCTTCAGCAGTTTCGATAATGGAACGTTTAAAATCAGCGTGGGCCGATGATTCTTCCGAAGCAGCAAAGAGTGATCCAATCTGTACACCATCGGCGCCCAAAGCCATTGCAGCAAGCATTTGCTGACCTGTAGCAATTCCGCCTGCCGCCAATAAGGGTAACGATGTAGCTTTTTTTACTGCAGGTATCAGAGCCATTGTCGTAGTCTCTTCCCTGCCATCGTGACCACCTGCTTCAAAGCCTTCGGCAACTATCGCATCAACACCCGCCGCTTCAGATTTTTCGGCAAATGCGGCGCTTGAAACCACGTGGGCAACCAAAATTCCGTGATCGTGCAAAAACCCTGTCCATTTTTTTGGATTTCCAGCTGAAGTAAAAACAATCTTCACACCCTCTACAACCAAAATTTCCATCAATTTTTCCTGCTCGGGATAAAGAAGCGGCACATTGACCCCAAAGGGTTTTGATGTAGCCAGTTTGGTTTTCTTGATATGTTCCCGAAGTACGTCAGGGTGCATCGATCCGGCCCCAATAAGCCCGAGTCCGCCGGAATTACTAACAGCAGAAGCCAACCGCCAACCACTGCACCAAACCATTCCTCCTGAAACAACAGGATATTGAATACCAAAAAGTTTTTTAATACGCTCCATAATATTTTTTACATTTCAACTTTTTCCCTATACCTTTATTGCAAATGTAGGGTTTCTGAAAATCAAACTTTAAATATTATTCAAATAAAAAACGATTGAAACATCAGAGAAAACCTGAATGTAAATTGTCATTCTATTATTCAAACCTGTATTAAATTGTCAAATTCAATCGCCATGTTGCTTAGTTTTTTTGATATTGTTCATTCAATCATTTTCTTTCAACTCACGATATTAATAGTTGTATTGCTAGTTAAAGGTTGGACTCGCATTTCGAACAGATTGCTGGCATTTTTTCTTTTTGTACAAATGGTTGCTTCATTAAATGCAATCTACTGGAACCATTATCAGCCTTCTGCCACTTCAATAAACTATTTAGGCTACCTGGTCCAACCATTTTTCTTTACCTGGGGTCCAACCATGTACCTGTTTATTACTTCACAAATAAATACTTCGTTTAAATTGAATGTAAAACATCTGCTCCATTATATTCCATCAATTTCGCTAATGTTCTATTTTCTTGTTGCTTTTTCCATCATTCCGACTATTCACCGAAATGAACCAATCCAAAATTTCCGCATTATCCCTGAAGTTATTCTCCAGAATCTTGACTTAATGGTTATTATTCAGGTTGCCATTTATAACATCACCGCCATCTTCAACCTCGAACGATTCTTAAAAAACAAAACGTCCGGAGATCGTCGGTTTAACGAGATCATGAATTGGAACAAATTCATTTTGTACGGTTATTTTTTCGCTTGCATTATCTACGATATCTATCGGTTTACCTCACCTCTTTTCATGTCGGGGAATACGATCATGAACATTAGCTTTATCTCTTTTTTAATCTACTTTATAGCAATACTTTACAAATCAATTGTCAGCAATATTTTTTCCAGCGAAAAAATTCAGGTCAAAAAAAGGAATTTATTGCTCCCTGAGAATCAACTCGAAGATTTGACCACCGAACTTGAGTTGATTATGATGACCGAAAAACCATTTCTGAATTTCAACTACGGTTTAAAAGAGATGACACAACGAATGAATGTTTCAGAAAGGCTGTTATCTCAGGCAATCAATGAAAGCCGGGAGCAAAATGTGAATGACTTCATCAATAATTACCGTATTGAAGAAGCTAAAAAAATCATTACTGAAAACAGCGACCCAAAGAAAACCTTTCTTGAAATAGCTTTTGAATCGGGCTTCAACTCAAAAAGCGCATTTTACCTTGTATTTAAAAAACGCACGGGGATTACCCCCACAGAATTCAAAAATTCTATCAGCTACAATACCCGTAAAAATTGAAAAAAATGTGTCCAAAATCGTGTTAATGGACAATTAATCTATGCTACTTCTGTTATTTCGTGGCTGAAAACACTAAAATTTTTACGTATGAAAAAATCAATCATCGCCTTGTATGCAATTATCATTCTGCTTGTCCAGACTATTTTCTTTACAAATTCAGCATCAGCCAGAGAAAATCTTTATGATTGGTCGTTTAAAACAGGCCAGCGTGTTCTATCTTCAGTACATATCGACGAAAATTACCTTTATGTTGGCGGTTTCGATTCTGTATTTTATGCCCTCGATCTTAAAGGAAATTTGCAATGGATGTACAACTCAGGATTTCCAATTAAATGTAAAGCTCTCACCAGCGACTCAATTGTCTGTTTCCAAAGTGGCAATCAACTTTTTGGTCTGAATAAGACCAACGGAAATTTACTTTGGGTTCATCGACCTGCAGAAATCGTAGAAAAAGCACCTACCATACAGCTCGATTCATGGGATTTTAAAGATGCTTCACCTATCATTTCAAATGGGGTTATTTACTATTGCAATGAATATGGTTCTGTTTTTGGCATCGATCTATATACCGGAAACGAAGTCTTCAAATTCAAAACAGCAAACGGAATAGCCATCAGAACCAAACCAATCATTCAAAACCAAACCATCTTTTTTGGCGATCACGACGGTTATATATATGCAGTAAACTTGAGCGATGCTTCTCTGAAATGGTCGGTACGGACGAACAATGGCACCAGACCATACCCTGAGTTTGGTGGCATATTTGGCGATATGGTCATCGATGGTGAAAACCTTTCGTGCGGAATACGGAATTCGAATTTTCAGGTACTTAATGTCAACACCGGAGAACCAGTATGGAGTTATGAATCTGGTGGAACATGGCTCTCAGGGACACCTTTAAACTATGATGGGGCAGCATTTGTAGGCACCTCCGATTCTCACGAATTCATTTCTCTCAACAACCAAACAGGCAAACTAAATTGGAAAAGAGCAGTTACATTCAGCGTGTATAACGCCCCAATTTTAATTGACGATCAAGTCTTTGTTTTCACTGGTGATGAAAGATACCCGGTCAGCATTCCAGGTAATGGATCGATTGTTATTTTTGATAAAACAGGAAAAATTATCAATTCGGTAAAAATTAAGGGAAGTGTGTTTAATACCCCTGTATATCGAGATGGAAAGATTTACTTTGCCAGTTTCGATGGCAATATTTATTGTATATCAGTTGATAACCTAACAACCAATGCAAGTTCAATGATCAGGATGGATGAATCGGATACCGATCTGGGAGTAATCGACAAAAACAGCTCTGTAACGAAACCACTGTGTTATATCAAAAACGAAGGCAACAAGGCAGACACTCTCATGTTCTCGTTAATTATCAACGATTTCTCTCCCGATGCTGTAACAATGAACTCAAAAGAATATCTCATTTCAGGAAATGATTCGACACAAATATCAGTTAAGATCTGGCCCCGGAATGTTGAAAACGGAAACTATCAATTCATGCTGAAAGTTGAATCAAAGTCATCGCCCGAATCAATATTTGAAAAGAGAATCACATTTGCAAAAGATGTTGTTACTGGAATAGACGAAATTGATGGAAAATCAAAGCTCGTTCATGTTTACCCTAATCCTTTCAAAGATGTTGTCAATGTTGAATTTGAAACAGCAGATAGAGTAAATGTTGGGATTAAATTATTTGATATGAATGGAGAAACGGTTTATTATAAAAAAGAAGATTCCTGTTTACGGGGAAAGAATTCATTCCAGATTGAAACCGGTCATTTACCCTCTCAAACCTATTTCTTTCTGCTTTTTTCGAATGAAAAACCTGTGGGGTCAGGAAAACTGGTAAAAGAATAATGGTATAATAAACCCCATTGGGCAATTTCAATAAGCCATTCGATTTAAAGCTTAATAAAAATGATGCAGAATAACGGGATTTCGTATATTCGATGGTTGGTTAAAAAAAACTGAAACCATTTAATTGAGAGCTGAGAAATGAAGATATTCTGTATTGGACGAAATTATGTCGACCACATTAAAGAATTAAAGAATGAAAAACCTGATGAGCCTGTAATCTTCATCAAACCCGATACGGCCATGCTTCGGAGGAACAGGCCATTTTACATCCCCTCCTTTTCCAATAACCTGCACCACGAAATTGAGTTAGTGTTAAAGATTGAAAAAGTTGGGAAAAATATATCCCCCAAATTTGCTTCGCGCTTTTATAGTTCTGTCGGAATCGGGATCGATTTCACTGCCCGCGATTTGCAGGATAAACTTAAAGAGAAAGGGCTTCCCTGGGAAAAAGCGAAAGCATTTGATTACTCAGCAGCCTTCAGCGATACATTTTTGCCACTTGACGGTTTCGACAAAGAGAACATCCCCTTCCGCCTCGACATCAATGGTGAAACCCGTCAATGCGGAAATTCAGGTCAAATGATCTTTCCATTTGACGAGCTGATTGTACACATTTCAAAATACTTCTCCCTTAAAAATGGCGACCTCATTTTTACCGGAACACCATCAGGGGTTGGTCCCGTGAAAATTGGAGACCGGTTACAGGCTTATATTGGCAATCAGAAGCTGATGGATTTTATGATCAAGTAACTGGATGCTCGATGCTGGATACTCGATGCTGGATGCTCGATGCTGGATGCTCGATGCTGGAATTTGGAATTTCTTTTCTTCTACCCTTTCCTATATTTTTTCAAATTTATGGTAAAGTGGTTTGGCGAAAAAGATAATTGGTTTATATTTGCACCCACTTAGAAAAACAGACGGGTGTAGCTCAGTTGGTAGAGCACTGGTCTCCAAAACCAGGTGTCGGGCGTTCGAGTCGCTCCTCCCGTGCAAACAAAAACCTCGCAATTTGCGGGGTTTTTTGTTTTAACAGATTAAAAAACCTCCGGTTTTTGGATCCCGGAGGTTATAACAGACTATTTTTCTGCAATTACCAACAATTCATAATCATCGGTACTGAGCATTCGGTTTCGATCGAAAGCGCCAACGTCACTACCATATATATCAACCTTTGAAATACCCAATTGACTTAGCATAAAGCTGATTTCAGATGGAGCATAGTAACGCTCATTGCACGATAGTACCATTTCTTTCCCGTCATCGTCGTGGATGGTGTAGGCAGAGAAATCACGAAATTGCATGACATCAAAATTTCCATCGTAAATCCCCTGTGTTTCATTGTCCATCAACTCTTTAACCGAATGATAAAGTGGGAAAAGTGCATTCAGGCAGGTAAAGATGAATTTACCTCCGGGCTTTAATGCGTCGACGGCATTCCGCAAAATTGAAAAGTTCATTTCATCGGTTTCCATCAGAGGAAATGCACCTTCGCAGAGCATAATCACTAGCCCAAACTTACCAGGGAAATGAAAGGAGCGTGCATCGGCTTGCTGAAAATCGACTAAAACACCTGCTTCATGCGCTTTAGTTTTTGCCCGTTGCAACATGTTTTCTGAAAGATCGATCCCCTTTACGGTATAACCCCGGCGGGCTAGTTCAATGGAGTGCCGACCAGTGCCGCACCCAATGTCAAGAATGCTTATTTCCTGGTTATTTCCGATTTCCTTTTCCAGAAAATCAACTTCAGTCAATGTACCTTTTGTAAAACTTTCGTTGTCGTATTTATTTGCATAGTTTGAAAACAATGCTTCGTACCATTGTGTCATGATTGTAAAATTAAAACGTTAATCGCCCCTGAATCCCCTTCCGAGATCCCGATGTACATCGCGGATCGGGAGGGGACTTTAGTGTGTAATAAATTTGAATATGTTATTTATCAGTCGTAAAAATCCATTCAGCAATCACTAACTTTGGGAAAAGACAGAAATCTTTCTTCCAAAGTTTAAAAACAAATAAATTTTCACGATGATGTTGAGATGTGTTTCGCCGGGCTACAATGATATACGATTACTGCTAAACTTGAGAAGAAAGCCGTTACCCGACTTTTAAACCGATCTTAAAAATGCTAGTGTCATAAAACAATTTGTCATGTAAAAATAAAAAATATTTTTTAAAGACGATTTGAATGCCGATTTTTACAGCAAATTAATCGGTATATGGCAAACGACTGGAAAGATAGATTGGGCGTGGTTTTTTCAACCAACCCTGATTTTGGATACGAACACGATAGAAGCGAAGAACAAGATACCCTTCCTACCAATAAACAAGATCTCAGGGTCGCGCTCGACAAAAAGCAACGAAAAGGAAAATCGGTAACACTGATTACCGGATTTATCGGCTCTGAAAATGACTTAAAAGAGTTGGGTAAAATGCTAAAAACCAAGTGTGGCGTTGGAGGAACAGTGAAAGATGGTGAAATATTGATACAAGGCGATTTTCGGGTCAAGATTCTGGATATCCTTAAAAAGGAGGGGTACAAAGCCAAGCAGACTGGAGGATAAACGCAGCCCGGAAGTTAAAAGTCTGGAGTCAGAAGATCGAAGACGGAACAGAGAATGGGGGCGCAAAGAACGAAGAACAGGGCGCTGGGAAACCGAGAAAATGAGAAATGGAGAATTATAGACTTAAACTGATAAAAATAAACAACTTATATATTAACATCCTTCAACGCTGAGACCTATGCCTCAGCTTACATCCAACTCCAACACCCCATTATTCCAACATTCCATCTTTAAATCCTTTTACGCTTTCGAACGGGTGGATTCTCCTGAATGTCATCCGACTTTCTTACATCATTATTGACAAATTTCTTCTCGAATTGCGCGTGCCTGTCTTTTAAATCAGGCTTTTCTTTATACGAAATGGTTGATGGTCTTTTAACAAAAGCTTGTTTTTCCTGTTTTTTGGAACCCTGATACAAATCGAAACTACGTAAATCACACTCAGCAGGACCATTGTAGAGCACTATCTTCAGCGAAGAGCGAAGGCCAATGCTTTTGAAACCTTCTTCAGAATTACTGAAAACCCAAGCTTTAAAACCCTTAAAATTCTTTTTCATGCAATCGCCAATCATCGCGAAGAGCGGTTCAATCTGGCGGTCATTCTTTTTCTGCCCGACCGGAGGATTTACAATCAGAAGTCCGCTGCTTTTTTCTGGTTTTATCGAGGCAAAATCGGAAACCGAAAACTGTATACTTTTCTTTAACCCAGCATTCCTGGCATTTTCTGAAGCAATCTTCACATTGACAGAAGAGATATCTGAAGCATAAATGGTATGTTCGAAAGGCACTTCGTAATCAGCATTGTAAACCGAATCGAACAGTTCCTCATCAAAATCTTTCCACTTTTCGAAATCAAACGATTTACGGAAAATCCCGGGTGGAATATTCCGGGCAATAAGCTCTGCTTCAATGGGTATAATCCCAAATCCGCACATAGGATCGTAAAGATCGGATTGTCCGCTCCAGCCTGCCAATTTCAATATTCCGGCAGCCAGCACTTCGCAAATGGTATTTTCATTCTGACTATTCCTGTAACCACGTTTGTGCAACGATTCGCCGGAACTATCGATGGAAACTGAAATCTCATCGGCCGAAGCATGAACATTGATTCGAATATCGGGATTTTCAGCATTAACAGAGGGACGTTTTCCCAAATTAGCCTTAAACTGATCGACGATGGCATCTTTTGTTTTCAGGCTTACAAACATCGCGTTGTTGAAAGCTTCGAAATCGACAGTACTGTTTACCGAAAAAGTTTTCTGTACATCAAAATACGATGACCATTCGATGCCCCGAACGCTGTTATAAAGATCGTTTGTGCTTTTTATCTTGAATTCACCAATAATCTTAAGAATTCTAATTGCAGTACGGCAACAAAAATTTGCCTTATACATCGTCTCTTTCGTACCCGAGAACTTAACCCCGCGTGATTCAACCGTTACGTCGGAAGCGCCTATCCCTATCAATTCATCCTTCAACACATCCTCTAAACCAGAGAATGTTTTTGCCAACATAAAAAATTTTTCAGAACCCATAATTTAATTAAATTCCACCTCCGTCTTTAAAACTGGTGCTTCGTACTTTAAACTGAACAACCTTTGAATTGGGGGGCACATCATTGGTAACCCAAACATTACCACCAATAACAGAACCTCTACCAATTGTAATCCTTCCCAGAATGGTAGCCTGGGCATATATAATTACATCATCTTCAATAATTGGGTGACGTGGAACTCCCTTGATCGGGTTTCCGTTTTTATCGAGAGCAAAGCTCTTAGCGCCCAAAGTTACACCCTGATACAACTTAACATTGTTGCCAATAATACAGGTAGCGCCAATCACAGTTCCCGTACCATGATCGATTGTAAAATATTCCCCGATTTGAGCTTCCGGATTAATGTCAATCCCAGTTTCGGAGTGGGCCATTTCAGCAATGATCCGTGGAATAAGCGGTACACCCAACTCAACCAACTTGTGAGCTATGCGGTAACTCGAAATCGCCCGGATTGCCGGATAACAAAAAACAACCTCTCCCCTGCCATGTGCAGCCGGATCGCCAATAAAAGCTGCTTCAACATCGTTTGATGAAGACTTACGAAGCTGCGGGATATAGGAGATAAACTCGGATGCTAATTTCCTGGCAAGTGAAGAATTCGACTCAATATTCCGATCAATGCTTTTATTTTCGCTGCAACCAAAGCATAACCCTGCCAAAATCTGGTTGCATAACAAATCGAAAATTTCATCGACATAAACCCCCATGTAATAATGAATGGCGCCGGAATCGAGGGTTGTGCTTCCAAAATAACCAGGAAACAGTATCTCCCTGATTTTACTAACAATGATGCCTATCTTTTTTGTAGAAGGCATCGGTTCTCCAGCCTGATGCTCATGGCAAAGATTTCCATAAGAATCACACTCCGAAAGGCGATTTACGACCTGTCGAAGAATGTCAGAATGAGAATTATCGTTAGATGGTTTCATCGGAGCTAAATAATGTTGTACTTAAATATCTTTCTCCCGTATCGCAGATAATGGTTACAATTGTTTTCCCTTTGTTTTCGGGGCGTTTGGCTATTTGCAAAGCAGTATATACGTTGGCACCCGATGACATTCCGCAAAAAATTCCTTCTTCAACAGCCAACCGGCGTGCATATTCAAAAGCCGCTTCATTTTCCACGGGATAAATTTCATCAATTATTTCGGTATTCAAAACTTTAGGGATGAAACCTGCACCAATTCCCTGAATTTTGTGTGAACCTGGTTGTCCACCGGATATAACCGGAGAATCTTTGGGTTCAACAACCACAGTATAAATTTCGGGATTTCTGGCTTTCAATGCTTCAGTTACACCGGTAATTGTTCCTCCGGTACCTGCTCCCGCAATAAAAATATCAACTTCCCCTTCGGTATCATCCCAAATTTCAGGTCCCGTTGTTAAACGGTGATATTCAGCATTCGCCTCATTTTCAAATTGCATCGGGATATAGGAATTCGGATGTTGCTTCGCCAATTCATTGGCCTTG
>Ga0209373_10004649_pt1 | contig 11703 bp, 9 predicted proteins | sample Higcelweek5metaG_FD_187173 | JGI IMG/M metagenome (GOLD analysis project Ga0209373, IMG submission 187173) | Freshwater pond sediment microbial communities from the University of Edinburgh, under environmental carbon perturbations - High... | ecosystem: Environmental > Aquatic > Freshwater >... | reverse complement strand
TACTACTATTGCTTTTACTTTTAACATATTAGCTGCCTCAACTGTAGAATATGCTAATACACTTGTTGTATCGCTATTATCTTCTTCATAACAATCATTTAATATTTTATGATGATCTAAACTTTTCTCTGTTTCTTCTATTATTTTAAACATGGTCTTTACTGTTTCTATTGGATAAGAACCTACTGCTGTTTCTCCACTTAACATAACAGCATCAACACCATCTATTACAGCATTAGCTACATCTGATACTTCTGCTCTAGTTGGTCTTTGTTTTGTTTCCATAGATGCTAACATTTCTGTTGCAACTATACATAACTTTCCTTTATTTCTTACTTTTTTAATTATATTCTTTTGAACACATGGTACTTTTTCTAATTCTATTTCTACTCCAAGATCTCCTCTTGCTACCATTATTCCATCACTTACTTTTATAATATCATCTATATCATCAATAGCACTTTTACATTCTATTTTACTTATTATTTGTGTATGTTCATTTCTTTCTGATATTAATATATCATTAACATCTAATACATCATTAGAATTTCTTACAAAAGATAAGGCTATATAGTCAACACCTATTCTTGATGCAAATAATATATCATTCTTATCTTGATCTGATAAGAAAGTAGTTTGAATCTCGCAGTTAGGTACATTTACTCCTTTATTAGATTTTAATATACCACCTTCTAGTACTCTACAAATTATATCTTCATTATTTATTCCTACTACTACTAATTTAATATTACCATCATCTATTAATATTAAATTATCTATATCTAAACTAAATGATAATGTTCTTTCATTAATATTAATTATACCCTTGGATAAATCTGTTGGTTTAGGACTTAGTAATATTTGTTGACTATCTATTAATCTTACGCATGCTACTCCTAAATCTCCAATTCTTATTTCTGGACCCTTAGTATCTATAAGTATTCCTACATTTCTATTCATATCTATATTTAATCTTCTGATTTTTTGTATAATTTCCTCGGCAAAAGAATGAGATGCATGTGACATGTTTATTCTAACAACGTCCATCCCATTTTCTATCATTCTTTTTAGTGTTACTTCATCTAAACATGAAGGACCAATAGTACATACTAATTTTGTATTCTTCATATTATCACCTATTCTATTATATCATAAAAAAAATAATAAGTTATTCAAACTTATTATCTCTATATCTATATTTAGGATCTAATGTCTTTTTTCTTAATCTTATTGCATCTGGTGTTATTTCTACTAGTTCATCATCTTCAATAAACTCTAATGCTTCTTCTAAAGTAAATACTTTATTTGGAGTTAAAGTTAATGCATCATCATTTCCTGAACTTCTAGTATTAGTTAATTGTTTATTTTTACATGGATTTACATTTAAATCATCCATTCTGTTATTTATTCCAATAATCATACCAACATATACTTCTGTAGCTGGTTCTATAATCAATGTGCCTCTATCTTCTAGGTTCCATAATGAATATCCCATTGATTTGCCGGCTTCCATTGTTATTAATACACCATTTTTTCTACCTTGTATCTTACCAGCATAAGGCATATAAGAATCAAAACTCTTTACTATTACGCCTTCACCTTTAGTTGTATTAATAAATGCACTTCTATAACCTAATAATCCTCTTGTAGGTACTAAATATGTTATTTTAGTAAATTCAAGATTTGATTCAAGACTTTGCATTATTCCTTTTCTTTCGTTTAATGCATTAATAACTGATCCACTATATACATCTGGAACATTTATTATTACTTTTTCATAAGGTTCACATTTTCTTCCATCAACTTCTTTTATTATTACTTCTGGTTTGGATACTGATAATTCATATCCTTCTCTTCTCATATTTTCTATTAATATTGATAAATGTAATTCTCCTCTACCATAAACTTTATAACCTTCGTTATTTGGTAGTGGTTCTACTCTTAATCCTACATTTGTTTCTAATTCTCTATCTAATCTATCTTTAATATGTCTTATAGTAACATATTTACCACTTCTACCTGCAAATGGACTTGAATTAACTAAGAAGTTCATTGATAATGTTGGTTCTTCTATATGAATCATTTCCATAGCATCAACATTATTTTTATCACATATAGTCTCACCTATTGATACATCTGGTATACCAGCAACTGTAACTATATCTCCATAAAAAGCTTCATTAACTTCTTTTCTTTTTATTCCTTCATTTACGAATAACTTAGTAATTCTACAATTTTCAACACTACCATCATATCTTGATACACTTACTTCATTGCCAACTTTTATACTACCTTTTGTTATTCTTCCAATACCAAGTCTACCTATATATTCATCATATGATAATGATGATACTTGCATTTGTAGTGGATCATTTTCGTTTCCTTCATATGGCTTAACTGTATTAACAATTAAATCAAATAATGAAGATAAATCTTTACTATCATCACTCATATTTAATTTAGACATACCATCTCTTGCTACACCATATACAATTGGAAATTCTAATTGTTCATCTGTAGCATTTAAAGATAAGAATAAATCAAATACCATATCTACAACTTCTTCTGGTCTTGCATCTTTTTTATCTATTTTATTAATAAATAATATTGGTTTCAAACCTATATTTAATGATTTTTCTAATACAAATCTAGTTTGAGGCATTGGTCCCTCAGAAGAATCAACTAATAAAATAACAGTATCAACTGTTTTCATAATTCTCTCTACTTCTGATGAGAAATCAGCATGTCCTGGAGTATCTACTATATTTATCTTTATACCCTTATATCTGATTGAACAGTTCTTAGAGTATATAGTAATACCACGTTCTCTTTCTAATGCATTAGAATCCATTACTTGAGGTATTACCTCATCTCTTTCATTAAATACACCTGTTTGTTTTAGCATAGCATCAACTAATGTAGACTTGCCTGCATCAACGTGTGCTATAACTGCAATATTAATTATTTTTTCCATAAAATCACCACTTCTTTTTTTCGTACCGACTAATAATAGCACAAAACATATAAAAAAGGAACATTTTTTTGTTCCTTTTGTTATTTATTATTGATTTCCAATATGTATTGCTGCTTTTTTATCTCCCGGATATAAAACATCTATTCCATTTACTAATATTGGCGTAGTTGTTAACTCATATGGGATATATCCAAATATAGCATTTATTTCTCTTTTATCAAATGCTTTTGAATTTGATAATAATAATGAAAATATATTGTCAAAATAGTTTAATGATGGGCTTTGATTAGATGATTCTCTTATTTTCTTTACTAAGTCAAAATCAATAGTAAAATCACTCGTAACAAAAGGAAAAGGATATGTTATATTCTCCAATGTTATAGAATCTGATGAAGCAGTAAATCCTCCAGAACTATTTTTAGTTTTATCAAGAGGTTCAAATTCATAAAGAACATAATTATCAGATTTATAACCAGTTACTTCTACTCCACCAACATTTAAATTTTTTACATCCAATATAGTTTTCTCCGTATCATCTCTTAATGTAACAATATCATCTTTTAACATTAAATTTAAATTTTTTGTATTATTATTTGCAGAAAAGACCATAACAACTTCTCTTTTTTTAGAAGCAGTAAAAACATTACTAATTTCTATCTCTTCACCTGTAGTTATAATCATTTTATTTGTTATTGTGTCATAAACTCTATTTTGTGAATTTAACATGTGGGTATTAATTGAACCCGACAAATTATATACTCCATTGTCTTTTGTAACAATAACTGTCATTCCACCAATTTGAGAAGAAGAAACAAATATTGAATAAATTTCTTTAAGAGGATTTTTATCAACTGTACCTAGATGAAATCCCTGGCTATCAACTATTCGAAGCGTTCTAAATGAAGAATCGTCCTTCGCATCGCTATCTATTGATAAATTAAATATACTTAAAAATATATTTATAGCTTGTTTTATATTCATAATTACTCCTTTACTATAACAGATACTTTATGTTGAGGTAATATTACTGTACCATATTTGTTGTCTACAACTGGAGTATCTTCTAATTTTCTAGGATTTAATCCAACTAATTTAGTTAATTCATCATCATTTAAGAATCCAAACGCAACTGACATTAAACTATAAAATACATGAATAGGTGCACAATTATCACTACCTAAGTAATCCATAAATGTACATGCTTTATTTTGAACCTCGTGCATATCTATTTTTGGAACATAACTACTAATTGCATTGAATAGTTGCAATATATTTCCTCTTCCATCATTTTCTATATCTATATTATGTGCAGTTATTTTATTGTCATCAAAAGGATTACTAAAAGAGTTTCCATCTAATATTTTTTTTAGTTCTTTAGCATGATACTCCTTCTTTTCTTCTTCTGTCATATTATCTAAAGCGTGCTTTTCGACAATAAATACTTCTATACGAGGTTTAAGTTTAGCATCTAGTACTGTTGCATAAACTCTAATTTCACCATTTAGGCCAATATATTTTAACGATGAATTACCATCTTTTTTAATTGTTAAAACTATTTCTCCGCCATCATAATGCATTTTTATATCTCTACTTCCAATATATCCATTATTATCACAATATTCTTCTCTAAAAGTTACTTTAGCGTTTTTACTAGAAATAGAAAACAATTCATTAGGTCTTTGACTAGCTTTTAAATTGAAATTTATTTCTCTTTCAACAGTTGTTTCTCTTAGATCTATATTACTAATTGGATCACTTATTTCAAAATTACCAGACAAATTATTTGCTAGCACATTTTTTGTACTTACTTCATAATTAATATCACAAAAATAATGTACTCCTCTATCAACCTTGTCTTCATTTACTACTCTTTTCTTTGAAGGCACTATTTTAGCTTCTATTTTAGGAAAAGCATCAGTAGAGGCATGAATAGTATAAACATATTTTCTTGAATCTCTATCATATGAGTAACCCTTTAAAGCACCAACTGCATTACCTTTACCATCCAATATTGTCATTAATGAACATACTGGAATCTCATCATTTTCATCATATAAAACATTTAAACCAAATATACTTAAAAATACATTTACTGATCTAATCATTTCCATAAATTTTTCTTTGTTATATTCTATCATAATTTTTCCCCTTTAACGTTAAGTATTATATATTAAATTTTAATTATGTCAAGAAAAAAGGAACTATAAAGTTCCTAAATTATGCTATTCTTCTTTTTCTTTTTTTATCTTTTGGTGATAATACCATTCCATCTTCATTAATTATCGGAGTATTAGGTAATTCCCATGGGACAAAACCAAATATAGCCATCATATCATTTTTATTAAATGAACTAGTATGTTCTCCCAAAGTTATTGAAGCTATATTGTTAAATAAGAACAATTCTTCACCAAAACAACACAATCTTCTAAACTCTCTTATAAAGAAATTTGGATCTTTTATTGAAGACATTCCTTCTTCTTTACCAATTGAAACAGCTAATTTACATATTGATTCAATTGGAGTATCAACACCGGATATCTCACTAGTACCACACATATTAGGAGTTCCCTTTATACCAGTATAATCATATTCTAGAACACCATTTTCAAAATATATATTTATTTTATCTTTTCCACCATTTGTTGCAGAATATATATATCTATTAAAATCATTATTTTTTGATATAGCAACCTCATTTGTTGGAGTGAAAAAAATTATTTTTCTATTTCTATCACTAACATTAAAAGCAAATATTAATTCATTATTATGAAATACAAATAATTTATTATCAATTTGCACTACACCTTCAAAACCGGGATTAGGCATTACTATATCCATATTATTAGTAATTTTTTCATATTGTTTATTTTCTATACAAGAACTATTTTTATCAATTGTAGATGTAAATGAATATTTTGTTGAGTCTTTAAATTCAGTTAATATTACTTCACCAGATATATCTCCGCATCTTAAAGAACTAATATTAAAAATATAGTTTCCATCTTCTTTTTTTAATAAATATCCTACTGCTAATCCTTTTTCATCTACTATAGTCATTTGATCTAGATTAGCACTTTCTTTTGGATCACAATATAATGTATATCCAAATACACTCAAAAATATATTAGCACTTTTTATTATATTCATATTCATCCCTCAATAGAGGAGTATTATATACTTTTAAATACTTTTGTCAAATTAACTATTATTTATTAATTCTTTTAACATAGTATTTCTTATTTCTTCATTATTTCTAGATACTCCATATAATAAAGCATCTTTCTCACCAACAAAAGTTAACGATTTCTTTGCTCTTGTTACTCCTGTATATATTAATTTTCTATATAACATTCTTTTAAATGATATATCCATCGGCATAATTACTAAATCAAATTCACTACCTTGTGATTTGTGTATACTAATTGCATATCCTAATTTAACATCATCAAAGTTCTTTTTAGTAAACTCAACTTCTATTCCTTCAAAATCAATAACTGCATTTATATTATTATTTGTTTTAGTAATGCTGTCTATTATACCTATATCTCCATTAGATATATCTAAATCATTAATATTCTTTGTTTGTAATACTTTATCTCCTTCTCTATATATAACTCCTTCATATTCAAATTCTTCTTTTTTATCAGATTTAGAATTAAATATTTCTTGTAATTTATTATTTAAATTATCTATACCATTAGTACCTCTATACATAGGTACTAATACCTGTATATCATTATATGAATAATTCTTTTCTATTGCTTTTTTACATAATTCACAGATAATACCCTCTATACCATCTTTTGTTGTTTCTATAAAATTATAATCTGATCTTTTATCAGTAAATGATTCACTTAATTGTCCTTCTTTTATTTCGTTAGCTAAATTTATAATATATGAATCTTCTTTTTGTCTATATAATTCATTTAACTTAATTGTAGGTATTACATCGCTATCAATTAAATCTTTTAATATTTGTCCAGGTAATACACTTGGTAATTGATTATAATCACCAACTAAAGTAATTTTAACATCATCATTTAGTCCTTCTAATAAACTATTAAATAAAAATATATCTATCATAGATGATTCGTCTACTATTAGGAATTTAGCTTCACTCTTATTATCTTTATTTACTTGAAATGTATCTGTTTCTTTATCCCATTTTAAAAATTTATGTATAGTTAAAGCTCTAAAATTAGTTGTTTCCATTATTCTTCTAGCCGCTCTTCCTGTTGGTGCTAATAAAATTAAATCTTTTACTAGTTTATCTGTAGTAATACTTTCTAAACTCTTATATAACTCGACTATACCTTTTATAATAGTAGTCTTTCCTGTACCGGGCCCACCAGTTATTATACTTAAGTTATTTTCTAATGATGTTACTATTGCTTTCTTTTGTAATTTATTATACTTAATACCAAATATATCTTCTAAGAATTCTATATTTTTATCTGTATTTTTAATACTTATTGGTTTATCTTTAATAGATCTTAATACTCTTTTTGCTATGTTATTTTCTATATCATAAATTGTCTTTAATATATATTTATCTTCTATTACTATTACTTTGTTATCAATATTTAAATTTGACATATAAATTTCAAATTCATTAATATCAATATTAATATCTAAATATTTATAACTTCTTAAATATATCTCATTAAATGATGAATATGTATTACCACTTGATAAACATAAATCATACATCGAGAATAATATACCAGACTCTATTCTCTTCTTATCACTTTTATCTATACCCATTTTAATAGCAACTTTATCTACCGTAATAAAACCTATACCAATTATTTTTTCTATTATTTCATATATATTATTCTCTACTGTATTAATTGTATTTGATTTATATATTCCATATATCTTTACCGCTTCATTTAAACTAAATCCTTTTTCTTGTAAATACATAATAGTTTTATAGCTCTCTTGTTCATAATATAAAATATCATATATCATCTTAGCTTTATCTTCTTTTAAAGATGGTATTAAAAACAAGTTATCATAACTTTCTAATATTAAATCAATTGTGTTATCTCCTAATCTTTCAACTATTTTAGTTGCAGTTTTTACACCAACTCCAGGAAATAAATCAGATGATAGAAATGAAATAATACTATTTTTTTCTTCTGGGACTAATTTTTCATAATATGTTACTTTATATTGAAATCCATATTTAGGATGATTATTTACAGATCCATAGAACTTATAATCACAATCATTTAACAATTCATGAAAGTTACCACTAAAAGTAATAGTCTTATTTAAATATAATTCTAATTCAGAATCACTTGCTTCTCTTATTTTAAATATACCAACCATAAAACCTTTATCAGTCTTATAGAATACTTCTCTTACACTTCCCTTAACATAAGAATCCATAAACCCTCCTTATATAAAAATACACTTATAGTGTATTTAATTTTAATATTGTAGCTCCATCATTATAATAACATAATTTATATTCTAATACATCTTTATTATTCTTTATAACTTCATAAGTTACCTTCTTTACAACTAAAGATCCCTTACCATGTATTATAACTACGTATTTATTTTTTAATTTAATATTATCTCTTATAAAATCATATATCATTACTCTTGATATATCACCAATCTCACCATGTAAATCAAGTGTTGGTAAATTATCTGTACTTATTATTCCTTCGAACATTTATTATATACTTCCTTTACTTCTTTTAAAGATGGCATTGAATTTCTTCCGCCAACTTTTGTAACAGATAAAGCACCAGCTATATTTGACATCATTATTATTTTTTCAATATCAAATGCATTTAATATTCCATATACAAATGCACCATGAAATATATCACCAGCACCAGTTGAATCTAACTGTTTTACTTTCATACTAGGCATTAACTTTATCTTATTATCTTTTTGATATATAGCACCTTTTTCTTCTAAAGTAATAACTACATTTTTAAAATCTTTAAATAATTTTTTAAATACTGATTTCATACTATCAGAGTCTTGAATATTAATACGAATATTAGTATATTCCTCAGCAAAAACTTTAGAACAAACTACATAATCAGATAATTTAGCTAACTCAACTACATTATCATTTACCCTACCAGCATCCATAATGCTAATAGCATCTGGATTAGATTTTAATATCTTTTTACTAAAATTTAATTCTTCTCCATCCATTAATATAATGTCTGGAGTTAATTCTATATTCTTAGATAATTCTTTATTTTTAAATTTATTAGTAAATACTGTTCTAGTACCATTCTTTTGATTATTAATAATAAAACTTAATGTAGTTCTAGATTTAGAATCTAATTCTAAATAAGTAGTATCTACACCTATATCTTTAAATTCTTTTTTTATCTTCTTACCATAATCATCATTACCAACAACACCAGCAAAATATGTTTCAATCCCCCATTTGCCTAATAAGTAAGCAGCATTACTAGCAGGGCCTCCACCACATTCAATAGTGTTATTTACTCTATATTTAGTATTCTCAACTGGATATGCTTCCATAGGTACAGTTATATCATACGCAGCATGTCCTATACATAAAACTCTCATATTATCACCTATCTAATTATAGCATAAAAAAACATATAATTTTATATGTTTTCTAAATATTCTTTTATACCTTTATATGGTAATAAAGCACATTTCTTTCTATTGGGTTGCTTATATATTTCATCATATGCATTAGCTTCTTCTAATAAATCTTTATTGTATTCAGATTCATTAATCATATTCTCATAATTACTAATAATATTTAATGCATCTTTAATACTCTTACCAATTAATAATTTAATCATTATAGATGTGGCACTTGTAGATATAGCACATGCCTCACCCTCAAATCTAATATCTTCGATAATATTATTATTAATCTTAATTTGTAAATCAATATTATCTATACAAGATTCATTATTTACATTTATTTTTACATATGAATTATTATCTACTAATCCCTTATTATAAGGATTTTCATAATTATCTAATATAATTGTTCTTTTCATATTACTATCCATAAAATCACCAAGTTAATTATATCACAAATAAAAAAAATGAACATTAGTTCATTTCCTTAACTCTTCCTTCTGAATATTTCTTATATGCTTCATAATATTCTGGATGTGGGAATCTTTCATATAAGTCTGAATTAGAACTTATTCTCTTTCCATTTAAGAATCTTGCTATGCTAGGATCTTTTGTAATTGTATCTGCAAATTCCTCAAATCCAACTGTATAACAAGGCTCTAAATTAATCGCAGATAAAACTGAATCTATATATTCTGCACCACGATAACTAGATCCTTTAATTATTAAATCTAATTCTCCAATACAAGATAAATCTGCAAGTACACATTTTAATGTTTTTGCTAATAATGGATATTCAATTATTTTGTATTCTGTATTAGCTAATTCCATTTTTGATACTACTTGTTTTTTAGGATCAACAGTATTAGATATTATTTCCATCGGTTCTAATTCTGTTCTTACATAATCACATGTAATACCATCTTTAAGCAATACTTCACTTCCTGTTGGATATGTTATTTCTTTTTTTGCCATAGTTTCTGTTACTACAAGTTCAACAAGATCATCTATATGCTTATTATAAAATTCTTGAAACGCTAAATTTACATCTGCTTGCTTTCCAATGTATTTTCTAACTAAAGTTTCAATTTTTTTATCATATTTGCGTTTTAATTCTTCCTCTGGTGTATGTTCTTCATATACTTTTTTAAGTACTTTTGCTACTAATTTTCTTATCAAAGACAAAACTGTTGTTCTTGAAGGTGAATTTCTGAATATTTGATATTCCTCTTCAAAAGCTTCTTCTATTGAAAAACGTTCAGCAGCCATCGGATCCCCTATTATATCTTTTCTCATTGCTGCTTTTACTTCAGCACCTTCTTCATAATGTTCATCAAACTCAGGTCTCATTTTTATTTTTCCATAATTATTTGTAACTTCAGTAATAATTCTCAATAATTCTTCTTCGTTTAAAGATACTGTATAAAATATTACTTCTCCCCCATTGATTTGATATACTAACTTACTTGTGTCTGTTTTATTTTCTGAAATTGTCATCCCAATTCCTCCCTTTTTAATGGGTATTTTATCATTATTATTTATTATATGCAATATATTTTAATAAAATAAAAAATCAATCGTTAAATTGATTTATATACATATGGTGCCGAAGACAAGAATTGAACTCGTGACCTACTGATTACTAAACAGTTGCTCTACCAACTGAGCTACTTCGGCATCAATAAAAGTATATCATATATATTTTATTTTTCAAGATATACTTGTTATCTTTTTTTAGATATTTCGTAAGTTCCTACAAGATCAAATCTAGTTCCAATATTATTATCATCACATATTTCTACAGGGCCTAACCAACTTTGTTTTTGAGACCATGTACCATTAGCGTTCTGTCTTATAATATGATATGGTGTTATAAGTCCTTCTATTTTATAAACTTTTGTAAAATCAAAGAAAATCCCAATTTTATATGCATCTTTTTTTGGCAGGTTTCTTCTATCAATATCCTTTACATCAATACCCAAAAAATCACAGTCAGATTTAAATGCTTTTATCAATGTCTTTTCATCATATGGTTGACTATATTCTCCGCTTAAAAAACCAGGTTCAAGGAAAGGATATCCTATATTCGATGGAGTATATTTTCTTCTAATTTGCATTGCATAACCATA
>Ga0209373_10004648_pt1 | contig 11706 bp, 5 predicted proteins | sample Higcelweek5metaG_FD_187173 | JGI IMG/M metagenome (GOLD analysis project Ga0209373, IMG submission 187173) | Freshwater pond sediment microbial communities from the University of Edinburgh, under environmental carbon perturbations - High... | ecosystem: Environmental > Aquatic > Freshwater >... | reverse complement strand
AGTAGTTTGCCGAGGGAGAAGCGGCTTGTCGGGTGGCTCGACTCTATAAAATGCGACGCCGGGGAGCTTTACTTGCTCGGCGACGTGTTCGATTTCTGGTTCGAGTACAAGTGGGTGGTGCCGCGCGGCTACGTCCGGTTCCTCGGGAAACTGGCCGAGATGGTCGATTCCGGCGTTAAAGTGTTCGTTGCGCCCGGCAACCATGACCTGTGGCACCGCGACTACCTCGAGAAGGAAATCGGCGTCGTCATGGTGGAGCAACCGCTCGTCAAGGAGTGGGGCGGCAAGCGTTTCTACCTCCACCACGGTCACGCACTGGGATCTTACGACAAGGGGATGCTGCTCCTGAACGCTGTTTTCTCCAGTAAAATGCTCCAGTTCTTGTTCGCGAGGATCCACCCCAACGGGGCTTTCGCTTTCGCGCACCGCTGGTCGAACCACAACAGGAAGGCGAAAGTGTACGAGTCGGACAACTACCTGGGTGACGACAACGAATTCCTCCTGAAACACTCGAAAGACGTGTTGAAGCACGAGCATTTCGATTACTTTATCTACGGCCACCGGCACCTTTCACTCGACATGGAGATCGAGCCGGGAGTGCACTACGTGAACCTGGGCAACTGGATAACACGTTCGACCTACGGCGTGTGGGACGGCGAGGAATTCCGCCTCCGGGAGTATTAACGGCAGGTGTCGGAGGCCGTGCGGTTGTACTTGATGTTGAGCTGCGACGCCTGGATGATTGAGAGTGCGTAGAGTTTGAGGCTGTCGGCCACGCCGGGCAGCTCGTTCCTGTAATCGCGGGTATCGTTGTCGCGGTATTTGTAGAGCGATTCGCCGCCGCTCTCGCGGAACACGTAGAAGTAATCATCGTTAATGCAACCAATCTTGTAGTCGGAGGTGAAGAACATGCACGGGCGTTTCTCCCTGAGGAGATCCACCCCCGGCGTGTTGTTGACGTACGATTTACCAATGATGCCCATCACCGTGGGGAAGATATCGCATTGCCCACCGTACCCGTGCACTATTTTTGCCTCGGGCAGGAGTTTCGGGGCATAGATGATGAGCGGCACGTGGTTGTACGACAGCGGCATATCGTAAACGTTCTTGTAGCGTATCTGCCCGTGGTCGCCCACGAGGATGAAGATCGTGCTGTCGAACCATGGCTGTTTCTGCGCCTTGCGGAGGAAATCGCCGATAGCCCAGTCGGCATACTCAACCATCTCGTTGTCTATAGTTTTGCTTCGTGGGGCAAATGGGATGTCCTTAGGCAAACAGTAGGGCATATGGTTGCTGTTGGTGAGCAGGACGCCGAAGAACTTCTGGCCTTTTTCGTGGGTTTTGTTGAATACCGAGATAGAGCGGTTGAAGATGACGTGGTCGGGGACGCCGAACGCGTTGACAGAAAGGCTGTCAGGGTAATTCTCCCGCGAGATGATGGTATCGAAATCGTTGCCAAGGATGAAGTCGAAAATATTGTCGAAACCCTTGTCGTGGGTCACGAAGAAGAGGTTGCGGTATCCCATGTTCCGTGTTAACCCCGGGAAACCAGTATATTTATTGGTGTTGTTGGCACACATGTGCCTTACACGGCTCAAGGTGGGGTAAGCCCACATGGTGGAGAATATGGCGTTGTGCGTGTGCGTGCCAATAGAGTAGATATTATCGAAGAAAACGCCCCTTCTGGCCAGGCTATCGAGTTCCGGGGTGATGTTATCCTTGTTGCCGAAGTGGGACATGTTCACCGAACTCTGGCTCTCCATGAAGATGAGCACGATGTTGGGCCTGAAGTTCTCGCGTGTCCGGACCACGTTTCTCGATAACGGCGATGCGAAGCAGGTGTCCGTGATCCCCATGAACCTGCGGGTGTTCGCGGTAGCCGCATCCCCGGGCATGAAGTCCATCTTCTTGTTCATCAAGTAGCTCTTCGTCAGGGTGAAAACAGGGTTCAACGCCAGCTGGTTGATGTACGAGTACCTCGTTTTCATCGCGTCGATAATCCTGACGGGAGATTTGAAGTTGGCTTTCACCCCGTGGAAGAGGAGTGCCAGCATCAGTAAAATAGTGCCGGCGTGGATCCAGATTTTCCGAGGTTCCTCGTACACCGCGTACTCGGGCACAAGAAACGTTTTCTTCAATTTAAGAATCACGAGGGCGAAGAGGAACGACGCCACGAGGAATATTACTCCACTAAACAGGTAGCTTGGTTCCTCGAACATGACCTTGAAGGTGGTAATCCCCCCGTCGAGCCACTGGAAAATGGTGACGCTTACGCGTGCGTCGTAGTACTTGAAATAGGGGATATCGACGCTCGCGCAAAGGATGGCCGACGAGAACAAGACGATGGAAACCACCGTCACCAGGCTGAAGTACCACGGGCGGTGGAACCGGAGGAGCTGGGCGACCACCAGCATCAGGAAGGGGATGATCGTGAGGTACGTGGCTGCGACGGTGTCGTACCGCCAACCCATGAAGAACGCCCACGAGAGGCAACTTGCCATTTCATTTCCAGGAACTTCGGAAAGCTTGCCGGCCGTCATCAGGATGAAGATCACGCGGAGCAACGCCATGAGGGACACTGCCGCGACATACAGAGACGCGGGGTAAGTAAAATACTTGGGTAAATGCTTAAATGTCATATGTTGTTTGGGTGAAAAAATGTATTTCAAATTGAAATATGCATTAAATATGCAGGTTATTGATCGTATTAATGGTATAACGTGTGTTGTTTTCTAGCTGATATTCCCCCAGTTCGTCTGCTGGGCGGCGAGGAACTGGAGGTTCCGGGAAATGATGGGATTGTCGAGTTTCTCGAGGTCGGGATCAAATTCCAGTATTTCGGTGGCAACGTCGCGGGCCACTTGCAATATCTGACCGTCTTTGGCCAGGTTGGCTATCTTGAACGACAGGGGCAACCCGCTTTGTTGCGTTCCTTCCAGGTCGCCGGGGCCGCGCAGCTTCAGGTCGGTTTCCGAGATCTCGAAACCATCGTTGGTGCTGGTCATCGCGTTGAGGCGGATGCGGGAGTCTTCCGAGATCTTGAAACCCGTTACCAGGATGCAGAACGATTGCTCGGCACCTCGTCCAACCCGCCCCCGGAGCTGGTGGAGCTGCGAGAGACCGAAACGCTCGGCGCTCTCGATGATCATCACCGACGCGTTGGGGACATTCACGCCAACTTCTATCACCGTGGTGGCCACCATGATGTGCGCCTTGCCGCCCGCGAACTCGGCCATCGCCGCGTCTTTCTCGTCGTTCTTGAGTTTCCCGTGAACCATGACGGTGCGGTATTGCGGGAAGGGAAACAGCTTGGTGATGGTCTGGTAACCGTCGTTGAGGTTCTTGTAGTCGAGCGTTTCCGATTCCTTGATGAGCGGGTACACGATGTAGATCTGCCGGCCTTTCGCGATTTCGTCGTGGATGAATTTATACAAATTTGCTCGCTTCGTGTCGTACATATGTATCGTTTTCACTGCTTTACGGCCGGGTGGTAGCTCGTCGATGACGGACACGTCGAGGTCGCCGTAAATGGTCATGGCGAGTGTTCGCGGGATGGGCGTTGCCGTCATCACCAGCACGTGGGGCGGTATGTTGTTCTTTTCCCAGAGCCTGGCCCTCTGCGCCACGCCGAAGCGGTGCTGCTCGTCGATGACGCACATGCCGAGGTTCGCGAACACCACGTTGTTCTCAATAAGAGCATGGGTGCCGATCAAAATGTTTAGCTTGCCGGTTTTCAATTCTTCCGAGATAATGTCTCGCTGCCTCTTCTTCGTCGACCCGGTGAGCAACCGGACGTTGATGTCGAGGTCTTTCACGAGTCCCGTTATCGTCTCGAAGTGTTGCGAGGCGAGTATCTCGGTGGGAGCCATGATGCAGGCCTGGAAACCGTTGTCGAGGGCTATGAGCATGGTCATGAGGGCAACGAGCGTCTTGCCGCTGCCCACGTCGCCTTGCAGCAAGCGGTTCATCTGCCGGCCGCTGCCCATGTCTTGCCTGATCTCGCGGATCACCCGCTTCTGCGCACCGGTGAGCTCGAAGGGCCGGTTCTGGTAAAACGTGTTGAAATGGTTGCCCACCGTTGCGAACACATGCCCGTTGGACGTGCGGTTCACCAGCATCTTCTGCCTCACCACTTTTATCTGGGAATAGAACAGCTCCTCGAATTTTAGCCGGAACTCGGCTTTTTGAAGCCGCTCGCTGCTCTCGGGGGAATGGATCTCCCTCAACGCATCCTTGAGCCCCGGCATGTGGAACCGGGTGATGATGGCCGAGGTGAGCGTCTCGGGCAACGGGATGTTGCGGAGGTTGTCGAATATTGCCTTGACGATTGTTTGTAGCGTCCGCGAGCTGATGTTGGCCTTCTTCATCTTGTCCGTGGTGTTGTAGAGCGAGTTGAACGAGGTGCTGATGCGAGCGTCGAACTTCTCCAGCTCCTCTATCTCGGGGTGCACCACGTTCAGTTTTCCGTTAAATTCAGTAGGTTTTCCGAAGATGATGTATTCCTTGTTCAACTTGATGGTGTCTTTGACCCATTTAGCTCCCTGGAACCATACCAGCTCGAGGTAACCAGTGCCGTCGGTGACCACTGCCCTCAGACGCTGGCTGAACTTCTCGCCCACGGTTTGCATCTGCACGAACTTGGCCCGCACCTGGATGTAGGGCATCTCGCTCGTGAGTTCCCTGATCGCGTAGAATTTCGACCTGTCGACGTACTTGTAGGGGAAATAGTACAGCATATCGCGCACCGTTCTTACCTGTATCTCGGCAAAAAGAATCTCGGCGCGTTTCTGGCCAACGCCTGGCACGAATTGTATGTCTTGATCGAGGTAGTGGGGCATCAATAAATGTAAAAACAGGCAAAAGTACATTGTTTTTAACTCCCTTGTAAAACGAAATGCGGCATAAGTTCCACCTACTGTAAATATTCATATCTTTGCAGCAGTTCAAAAAAGAAGTATGAGCCACAAGGTCGCTTTTTTATCCGTGATATCGCTTGCCATCGTGCTTTCGTCGTGCGATGCCAGCCGCCGCGGGGGGTATTCCAAGTCGCAAAGGCACACCCGGCGGCAACACAAGTCGTCGAATAGCTGCGGCTGCACCTCGCAGAATATCCTTGTCCGTTCCACGAATCACGGCATACACCTCTCATGAACCTCTTCCAGGCTAGACGCACGGCTCGCTATTTCCTGACGTCGTGGCACAAGAACGGCCACGGGATTCATCCACCGTTCGTGTATAAATTAGTGGCCGAGACATTTCACCATGATGTCCCTATCAAGGTGAAGCAACGAGTGAAATATTATAAACAAGTATTATGGGATAATACGGCGATGGCAGAAACCCAGACTCTTGGAGCTCCGGGCAAAACATCGAAACCTGGGCGGAAAATCTGCGATATCGCACGCTCGTCATCGATACCTGATAAATATGGTGCCTTGCTTTGGAGGCTCTGCGGTGAATTCAAACCCCGGAAGATCCTGGAACTTGGCACATGCCTGGGTGTTAGCACAAATTGGCTCAGCAACGAGGCTAATGACAGCAAACTGGTGACCATTGATGGCAATCCGCGATTATCGAACGTCGCGGAACGATGTTTCCGTGATTTGAACATCGGAGGTTGCACGTTCGTGAAAGGTGAGTTCGGGCAGGTTCTACCCTCCGTGTTGCACGATCTTGGGCAGGTCGACCTGGCTTTTATCGATGGCAACCACCAGGAAGAACCAACGTTGCAGTATTTCCAGTCCATCTTGCCACACACGCATCAAAACAGTGTCATCGTGTTCGACGACATTCATTGGTCGCCTGGCATGGAGCGGGCATGGAACAGCATCCGGAAGCATCCTCGCGTTACTGTTACCATAGACGTGTGTCGCCTTGGTCTCGTGTTTTTCAATAACGACCTGAGCAAGCAGGATTTCGTCATCAGGTACTAGTGGCTCGAGTTAGTGTGCTGAAACAAGAAAAAGCCTGACACACAAAAAGATGCGCCAGGCCTCGCCCCCATGAATAGTAAAATTATTTACGAAGCAGGTAAAAGGTGCCGAACGTCGAGAATTGTCCGTTCTGCTTAACGCCTTTCCATATCGTCCCGTCTTTGAAGACGGCGTTTATTTTCCACGTGTATGTGCCTTGAGCTTGTTCTATGCCGTTTGCCGTGCCATCCCAGCCTTCGGCGGGTTTGCCTTCCGACAATAGCGTCGATTCCCACACTTTCTTGCCACTGGCGTTGAATAGCTCCACCCTGTATGTGGAGATATTCTCTCCGGAGGGAATGAAGAGTTTGTTGTCTGACGGGGAGAATGCTGTTGGCACGAAGATGTTGAACACGTTGACTTGCAGGTCTTTCTTCGCAACGCTCTTGCATCCAAATTCGTTCTGAGCCTCGAGTGAAACCGTGTACGTCCCATTCTCATCGAACGTGTGGCTTACCGAGTTCCCACGGAATGGTTGTTCATCAACCACCCATTTGCATATTATTTTACAATCAATAGCTTTCTTCCCACATCTCGAGGTGTTGGATAATGTCACGTTACCTGTTCCATCGTTGGTGGCATTGAAATCGGCTTCAGGTTTCGAGTAGATAACAATGGGAAGGAGCGTGGTGATGATACAGCCCGTGGTAAGGTGCATATCTATGGCCTTGATGGTGTCGTATCCCGGGTTTTTCCATTCCACGGAGATGAACCCGTTGCTTTGCACGTTGAACGTGTTGTGGAGCATGCTCCACGTGTACATCTTGTTGATATCTGCCGTCCTGTCGATGCGGTATTGTTTGAGCGTACCCTCGCACACTTTGGCGTCGCCAAGGATCAGGGGCTTTTCGGCATCTATAACCTTCACTGTTAGCTGTGTTTGGTATGTTGCATCATCGGTTTTCACTTCGGCCATGATGATGCCCGTGGTAGAACGGTCCCACGTGATGCTCGCGGAGTGGTCAGATAGTACTTCGATCTTCGCGTTCTTGGGATTCGTCTTCCATGTGACCGTGTAACGAGGAGCGCTGATGCCACTGATGTTGTACACGTGCTCCGATTGAACGCACACGAGCGTGTCTCCAGATATGTTGCATGAAAACGATGGCGTACTGCGTGCCGATTTTGTTGTGTTATCATCGGCAAAAGTGTCGGTTGCTTTTATCGCGGCGGTCTGTTTCGCGAGATTACCCGTAGTAAAATGTTTTTTATGCATCCCGTTGCCTGGTGCTGATTGTCTTGCATCGCTCGTGTTCTGCTGGGCAAACGTCGTGGTTGGGGCTGCGATGGGTTGCTTGCCTACGGTGTTTTCCTGTGTCGCTTGGAGTGTGGATTGATGATTGTCTACAACTGTTGTATTATCTTGTCCCGTGAAATACAGGCCGAGCAATGCCAATGCCGACACTGCAGCAGTATAGTACACGTTGATCCTCTTCGGGTTGAAAGTCATGAAATCTTTCACCCACAGGCGTTGTTGTATCTTTGCCCAGATCCCGGCAGGAACAGTTTCCCGGTCATCCTTGAATGTCCTGTTGTAGAGATGCTCAACGTTGCTGTTGTTGAGATCCTTCTCTATGTTGTCCCACGCGGCGCCGGGCGGAGTGACCTTGTCGCTGCCGAAGGCCTGGTGGAACAGGTTGTCGATGTTTGAATCATTGTTAGCCATGCGTTATCTTCTCGCTACTTAATTCGTATAATTTTTTCTGGATGAGCTTCCTTGCCCGGTGGAATTGCGATTTCGATGTCGATTCGTCTATCCCCAGCATCTCGGCTATCTCCTTGTGCTTAAACCCTTCTATCGCGAACATGCTGAATACGACCCGGTACCCCTCGCTCAGGCTGCTGATCACGTCCATGAGTTCTTCCCTCGAGTACTCGTAGTCATCTACGTTGTGCCGGCTGTTCTCGGGCTCGCGTATTTCCGTGATATCTTCCTGGTAGTAATGCTTCAAGTTTGCCTTGTAGTGCGTTATCGCGGTGTTCACGAAAATCCGTTTCATCCACCCCTCGAACGAGTGCTCGCGGGAGAATTGGGCGATTTTCGAGAACACTTTCACGAACCCTTCCTGCAGAACGTCCTGGCCTTCTTCCCGGCTCTTCGCGTAGCGCAGGCAAATGGCAAACATCGTGGGCGAGTACTTCCGGTAGAGTTCTTTCTGCATGTTGCGGTCGTTCTTGATACAACCAGTAATTATCTCGTCTTCAGAAAACATGTTTCAGCGTACTTGATTGTTAGACAATGCAGGTATGCAAATGGTTGCACACCCTTGTTAAGAAAATATTGGTGAAGGTGCTTCAATGTTGTTTCGCGGCGATATAATTTATTCCCCGCTGCCCGATTTCATGGGGATGGAAAAGTAGAAGGTGGAGCCCCTGCCGGGAACTGATTCGAGCCATATTTTCCCGCCCAGGATTTTCACGATGCTCCTGCAGAGAGCAAGGCCGATGCCCGTGCCCTGGAATAATTTCCCCTTGTTTTCGACCTTCGTGAAGTTCTTGAATATCTCCTCGTGTTTTTCTTTTTCGATCCCGATGCCCGTGTCGCTAACGAAGAATTCCACCTCTTGTTGCTTGCTTCGTGTTTCGATTATCTTGTAACCCCAGCGGACTTCGCCATCGCTGGTGTATTTTATGGCGTTGTCTATGAAATTGCTCATCACTTGATTTATGCGTGATTCGTCGGTGTAGGCTACGATTGCCTCGTTCTCCTCGTCAATTTCGGGAACAAGGTTAATGTTCTTCCCTTCGAGCGAAACTTTATCGTGGTGCAGATGTTCGAGTGCGAGGATGAATTTGTTCAAATGGACATTGTTGTTGTTGATGTTCGCATGTCCTGATTCAATTTTTGAAAGTTCGATAATGTCTTCAATCATCCTCACCAGCGTGTCTCCATGTTTGTTGATGAGGCTCGCGTATTGTATCTTCTTCTCCTCGGGCAGATCGGGGACGGTGAGCAGGCTGGTGAGTCCAACGATGGCGTTCATGGGGGTGCGGATCTCGTGGCTCATGTTGGTGAGGAAGGCCGTTTTCAGCTTGTCTGATCCCTCGGCCATGCGCAGTGCTTCACGCAGCTCCCGGGTGCGCTGGTCCACCACTTGTTCCAGGTCGTTCCGGTGCAGCTCCAGCTCCTTCCGCTGGCGTTCGAGCATCTCGTTCTGGTCGGTGATCTGCTCGTTTTGCACGAGTATTTTCCCCGATTGACGCACGATTTCCTCGTTTCTCAGCTCTAGCTCGAGGGTGCGCTCTTTCACTTTTTCCTGGAGGCGTTCTTTGTCTTTGATAACCCGGGATGTTTTGAACCTGACGTACGCGAAGATGAGCGATACCACTGCCATCAAGATAAGTGAGAGAAACCAGCTCGTCCTCCAGAACGGCGGCTTCACGATGATCTTTATCGTCCTGGAGTTGCCTGTCCACTTGCCGTCGCTGTTGCTCGATTTGATGCGGAGGGTGTAGGTGCCCGCCTCGAGTTGCGTGTAGGTGATGAACCGGCGCTGTGCCCCGGTGTAATTCCAGTTTTGATCGAAACCATCAAGCTTGTATGCATACAGTATCTTGCCGGGGCTGTGGAAGTCTATGGCCGCGAAATCGAACGAGATGACATTGAGGTTGTATGGTATGACGAGTTGGTCGAGTTGCGAGATGTGTTTCTCCATGACGAAGTTGCCGATATTGTCTCCTGCGTTCACGGGTTTGTTGAATACGTAGAAGTTGGTGATGTGGAGCGTTGGCGAGTAATCCGACTTGGCGAGTGACGCTGGATCAAAGGTGTTTACTCCCTTCATCCCGCCCGTGATAATGCGCCCGTTGCTCGCCTCGATGCATGCGCCAGGGGTGAACTCGTTGCTCAGCAAACCGTCGTTCACGTCGTATCGTCTGATGATTTCCTCGTTGCTTGGCAGGAACGAGAGCCCATTTATCGTGGTCACCCACAGGTTTTGCCCCCTATCTGCCACCACTTTACTTACAATGTCGCTCGAGAGCCCGTTGCGCTCGGTGAACGATGTCCAAGATTTCGTGTCGGTGTCGAATTTTATCAGCCCGTTTCCCTGGCTCCCCAGCCACAGGAAGCTGGGGTCGCTCTTCTGCGTGATGCTGAACACGGATATTTTATCCAGGAACATCTCAAGCTGGCGGTGTTCGCTGTTTAATCGCCCGATGCCGGCGCCATACGTGCCAACCCAGATGTCGTGACGCAGGTCTTCGTAGATGCACATGACCACGTCTTTCATCGGGTCGAGGCTCGCGTGGAAGCGGGAAAATGTCCTCGTGGAGTCATCGTACTTGTTGAGCCCGCCGCCCCAGGTACCAACCCACATGTTGCCCCGGCTATCGCGTGTGATGGCGTGCACGGCGTTGTTCGACAACGAGTTGGACTCCGGTGTTTGCCTGATGTTCTTGACGGAGTTGCGCCCCGTGTTGAGTATGTCGATACCCTCGCCATCGGTGCCGATCCACATGTTGCCGTGCCTGTCTTTTGAGATGGCCAATACTGTCTGGCTGTGAAGTTTGACCGCGGTATTGGTGCTGAATCGCGTAACCACCTGACGGGTGCGGTCGAGGAGGTACAGCCCGTTGTCGTACGTTCCGACCCACAGGAATCGTGGCGATTCTTCAAATATGGAAGAGATCTTGTTGCCATTGATGGCGGCATTCACCTCGTTCGACGTCGAGATCTGGGCGAAATTTTGTTTCTGCATGTTCAGCTTGTTGAGGCCTTTCCCCTCGTTGCCGATCCACACGATGCCCGATTTATCTTTGGCTATAGACAGTATGAAGTCGGAGTTGATGCCGTTTGGATTGTCGTGACTTGATTTGATATGTCGTATGCCAAGCGTGTTCGTGTTGATGATGTTGATGCCGCCGCCCCTCGTCCCTGCCCATATCACGGTGTCGGAAGCGTGGAAGAAACACCACACGATGTTGTGGCTCATACTTTTATGGTTGGCCTGGCTTGCCATTAGTCGCGTAAAGCGTCCGTTGCGACGGTTTAATATGTTGATGCCGCCACCGTAAGTGCCCACCCAGATGCGTCCGCCCGGGTCCCCGGTGATGCACATCACGGCATTGCTCGATAGCGAGTGCGGATCGTTCTCTCTCGTGGAAAAATGGGTGATAGAACGCGAGCCCTTCTTGAGAAGATTGAGCCCACCGCCGTCGGTACCAATCCAGAGGTTACCATATTTGTCGGCATACAGGGCTCGGACATTGTTGTTCGAGAGACCTGTTTTCACCTGGTAGTGCTCGAAATGCCCGTTTGCAGGGTCAAGTCTCGACAATCCACCCCCGTATGTGCCTGCCCAGAGCACACCGTCGTTATCTTCGGCAAGCGAGTAAACATCGTTGCTGCCGATGGAAGTGTTGCCGCCCGGGGTGTGCGTGTAGCTCGTGAACGAGTCGAAGTCGCGGTTGTACTTGAGCAGCCCGCCGCCGCCCGTGCCGACCCACAAGTTGCCGGTCCTGTCAACGTGAAGGCATTTGATGTAGTTGCTTGTCAGCCCGTTGGCGGTATGCTGGAAGGCTTTGTAAACCTTGAATTCGTAACCGTCGTAACGGTTGAGGCCGTTCTGGGTGCCAATCCACAAGAAACCCATTGAATCCTGGGCTATGCAGTTGATGGTGGGGTGCGACAAACCGTCTTGAACCTGGAGATTGTCGAATATATAGTTCTTCTCTTGCGAGTTGCAAATAACCGAATACGATACAAAAAGTATAGAAAATATTCGCTTAAACA
>Ga0209373_10004647_pt1 | contig 11706 bp, 7 predicted proteins | sample Higcelweek5metaG_FD_187173 | JGI IMG/M metagenome (GOLD analysis project Ga0209373, IMG submission 187173) | Freshwater pond sediment microbial communities from the University of Edinburgh, under environmental carbon perturbations - High... | ecosystem: Environmental > Aquatic > Freshwater >... | reverse complement strand
TGGCAATATCAGATCGATTCATAACATAGATATGCACACCATCCACATCATGCGCCAACAAATCAACTATTTGATCAATGGCGTATGCAACTCCTGCGTCCATTAATGCTTGGTCATCATCTTCATATTTATCCAGAATGACACGAAATTTATCAGGCAGGGATGCTCCGCACATACCGACCATTCTTTCGATTTGGTTTCGATTTGTAACCGGCATGATTCCCGCCTCAATCGGCACTGTAATCCCAGCCTCTCTTGCTTTCCTGACAAATTCATAGAACTTGCTGTTGTCAAAAAACAATTGCGATATCAAATGTGTCACCCCTGCATCCACTTTCTTCCTTAAATTCTCAATATCTTTTTCTAAATCCATACATTCAGGATGTCCTTCTGGATAACAGGCTCCACTAATTCCAAAAGAACCTTTTTCCGAAATATATGCAGTAAGTTCATTTGCATGTTCAAAATCAAACTTTGGTACAATGTCATTATTCCTATCGCCACGCAAGGCAAGTATGTTTTCAATCCCTGCTTCGCTCAGTCCCTTCAGAAGAACATCAACTTCTTGTGTATCATAATTTAAACATGTCAGATGCGCTACAGCCTCTGTATTATAGTTGTTTTTGATTTTTCCAGCGATATCGATAGTTGGATTTTTTATTTTCCCATCAGCACTTGTTACTGCACTTCCACCCGCTCCAAATGTAACGCTTATAAAATCTGGTTTCAAAGCACTTAGTCTTTCTAATAATTCGTCGATATTTCGAATTGCCGCCTCTTTCTTTGGTGGAAATATTTCAAAAGACAGAATAGGTCTTTTTTGTTTAAACATTTCTGCTATATGCATACTCTCTCCTCATTTACTCATAATTGATTTTATTTATAGAATACCACTTCTTTTATTTCCTCGCAAGAAAAAGACTAGCTTGCCGAATCACTTTACCCATCCCAGTAATTTGTTATTCAACTCCTTTTAGAGCATCCACCATATCTATTGTCCTTACTTTGCCTGATAAAATAGCATTTACAATGATCGATACTAAAAATGTGCCTGCCACAGAATATAGATAAGATGGAAACGATACTTCCGCTACCATGTCCATAGTATCAGGCATTAATGTACAGATTCCAACTAGCATTCCATATCCTGCCGGTAATCCTATCGCAATTCCAGCTGATGTAATCCAGATATTCTGTTTTTGTAAAATTCCTCTTATTTTAGCTGATTTAAAACCCAGTACTTTCAGCGTCGCAATCTCCCGCATTTTCTCAATAAAGGATAATACTCCAAGATTATAGAGCACTATCATTCCAAGTATTGCCGCTCCCGTAATCATAGAAGCAATCATGATAATCATAACCTCCATACTATTCTCAAAGGCAAACTTCATATCAGCAACACTCATGACTGCCTGAATATCATCCCGATCAGGTAAGCTTTTTGATACTGATTTGTTAGTCAATAATGATGTTGGCATGAACGAGTGATCCAATCCCTCAAATGTACTACGCTTCATTGTAATACCTTGCGCACTTGGATCTCGATATAGTTGCGTGACTCGTGTCTGTTCCCACTCATCGTCTCCCATAATGTGCCACTTTACATATTCGCCCACACTAATGTTGAGACTTTTCGCCATTTTATATGTTATTGCTATTCCATCAGATGTCAGTGAAATATTCTCCAATTTCATTCCCTGATAATGCATATAATTTCCTGTATCCAAAACTGTGAGTGTTCCTGTCTCTCTTGCTGTATCAGATAAAAATTCCACAGCATTTTCTTGTATCAGCTGACCTCTATATTCCTTTCCATAATCTACAATCGTATAGTAATCTGCTTCTTCAGAAAAAATAATTTTACTCTGTGCAGTCATCAAATCCTGATACATCCAATCTATCATGCTGATTACTGCATCATTACATCCAAAGGCGCACAGCATAAGCATAGTACACCCACACACTCCTATAATTCCCATCATACTTCTGACTTTGTTACGTAGTACGTCCCTAAAATTCCATTGTGTTGAAAAACTAAGTCGTAACCACCACCTGCTCTTTTCTAGCGATGTATGTGTAATCTTTTTGGGCGCTGCAGGTTTCAATGTGACTGCTGGCGGATCGATTAGTTCTTTTCGACAGGCAAGAAAGCTGACAAATGTCGAAATCAATATAGAAAGCGCATTTGCTACAAGCGCTTTATCTGAAAATACTGGATGTAGCCCCGGCATGATATAACTTCCTTCAAATGCAGAGAATACGAGTTTTGGCAATGTAATATACCCAATGACTGAACCAAAAATACTACCCATAAGGCTAATCCAAAAACCATAAGAAACATAATGTCTCGTTATTACTTTTTTGCTAAATCCCAATGCTTTTAATGTACCAATCTGCGTTCTTTGATTTGCTGTCAACCTTGTCATAGTTGTAATAATACCAAGCACGGCAATCAGCAGAAAAACAGCAGAAAACATCGCTCCCATGGTTGTGTGCTGGCTAATTTCTGCATCAAACATCTGATAACTTTCGCATTGGCTCCTATCAGTAATAACAACACTATCTCTATCAATTACTTGTTCAATTTTTTCTTTTAAAACATTCTGAACTTCGTCAGCCTCCGATTCCAAATCCAAAATCATTTGATTATAAACAATATTACTCTTTAGTGGATAGTGCACCTCAGATAAAAACGCTACTCCATAATTAGAATAGTTTGGCATCATAGTTTCTTCTGCTGATAAATAATATACGTATTCTGGATGTTGTACGATACCTTTTATAATACCATTGACTTCCATACTGCCAATCGTAATCTGTAGTCTATCTCCTGGTGACAAATTATGTGCCTCTGCAAATAATTGCTCAATCCATATTCCTTCTGTGTCTGGTTTGTATGGCTCACCTTCCAGTACGCGAAAAGCAGATATTTCATTCGTTGTCAAAAAGACTGTCTCCATCGAATACTTTTCTCCCGAAAGTTCAACATCGCCATCTAGAATGAGTCTTCGCTCAGCACGATTAATTCCTGCTATTTCTTCTATCTGTTTCTCCTCTTCTGAAGAAAATCCGTTTCCACGCAACCATAAATCTGCAAGATTACATTCTTTATAGTATTCATTTGATGTTTCCATTGCTCCAGAAGCTTCCGAATCCATCCCAACAAAAATCCACATGCCTAAAAAAGACATTAAAAATATAGAGATGAACTGCGTTTTATTCTGTATCAAGTCTCTCCATAATTTACGAAATAACATTACCAGCTCACCTCATTTGCGCTAATCGGCTCAGAATTTTCGGTTATACTACTGATATTACCGTTTTTAACACGGAATACCCGATTTGCCATATCTGCAAAACTACTGTTGTGTGTTACTATTACTACCGTGCGATTTCGTTCTTTACTCATTTTTTGTAACAGATCCAATACCTCACGTCCAGTTTCTGTATCCAGGGCACCTGTGGGTTCATCGCATAAAAGCAGTTTTGGGTTCTTTGCAAGTGCTCGTGCAATAGATGTCCTCTGCTGCTCACCTCCTGAAAGCTGAGAAGGAAACTGGTGCATATGATCACCTAGTCCAACTGACTCCAGTACTTCCTTAGGGTCAAGTGCACTTTTCTCTATATCCCGCATTAATGCTACATTCTCATATGCTGTAAGGGTAGGAATTAGATTATAAAACTGAAATACGACTCCTATATTTCGTGCCCTGTATTCTGTTAATTGATTATCCGAAAAATTTGTCAAGTCTTTATCATCAAACAAAATCTGACCTGATGAAGCAGAGTCCATACCTCCAAGTAAGTTTAGTAGTGTACTCTTTCCTGCTCCTGATGGGCCTAGAATAACTATCATTTCACCCTCATTAATCACAAAATTAACATCCTTGAGTGCATAAAAAACACGCTCCCCCATCTTATATTGCTTTGAAACATTTTTAAATTCAATTAATGGCTTCAAAATTCCACCTCACTTATCATTTCTTTGCATAGTAGCATGACTATTTTGCCACTGCTTTTTTTCCGATTCTATCATCTGTAATAGCATCTGTTATTACAATATCCCCTTTATTAATTCCCTCCAAAATTTCAACAAATGTGTCGGATGAAATACCTGCTTTGATATATTTCTTTTCAACCAGACCACCTATAATGACGTAGCAATAATCACCCAAATCATCACTGTAAAATGATTCAATTGGTATTAGAAGTACGTCTTTTTTCTCTTCCGTATAGATATCCACATCCGCTTCTATTCCCAAAATAATACTCTCATCTGGCTCTTCAATATGAACCTCTGCCGTTACCTTGGCTTTATCTGATGAATCCTCTACCGCAAGACGTTTAATCTCTGTTATGCTTCCGCTATAAACTTTATCAGCAATCGTAATATCGGCACTTTTTCCTATTTTAACTTTGCTAATATCATATTTAGATAGTTCAATCTTCACTTTCAGATTTTCTGAGTTTTCCATAGAAAATAGCGGTGTCCCCTTTGCTACTACTGCTCCACTGTCTACAAACACTTCTGTAATAACACCAGTAAACTCAGCATCAACACCCTCTTTTGCACATAATAAATTTTCTTCAGCTGTCTCTAATCTCAGTTTTGCAAGTTCATGCCCCTTAACCAATTGTTCCTTTTGGTCTTCATTTAAAATTAAATACTCAGAAGATGCTGCATCGGTTGTAGCTTGTGTCCAATTCCGAATAATATCTTCCATCAGATTAGAATCATATGTAATATGTTCATTCTCATCTGGTGTCATACTGCCACTTGGAAGTGTAGTTAAATCTTTCTGCAACTTTGTGACTTCTATATTTAAATCAGCAATTTCTTTTGACAAATTCTTATAAGCATCTGATGTCTTATCCGTGATGCTCGTAAGTTCACTTGACTTTTCAGCCACTGTCTTATTCTTTTCTGCAATCGATTTTTCAATACTGTCATACTGGCATTTTATATTATATGCTTCTGCATACTGCTCCTGTGATATAGAATCAGCATCTCCACGGCTCCATGCATACAGTATTTTATAGATTTCTTCATCAGCCTCTGCTTTACTATACTTTGCCGCATTTTTATCGCTCTCCTTAATCTTTGCACTCAATCCACTTTCGCTCACTTCGATATTTAAAAGTGCCTCATCATACGCTCTTTGCAAATCTGTCAATTCATAAGATACTATTCTACTTCCGGTATCGATAGTATCACCCACCTCAATCTCTATCTTAGAAACTGGAGCCGAGACACCTGCATAATACTTTTTTTCATTTTCGCCACATACCTTACCCGTTGCGTTAACCTTTTCGGCAACCGTACCCACAGCCGCCACACTTGTCATATAAGATTGCGGTCTCCCAGAAAATCCTGCATAAACAAAAAAACACATTATTATGATAATTACTGCACTAATTGCTTTCACAAAACCTTTCTTTTTTAAAAATTCCATCACTTTTTCTTTCATGACTTTTTCCTCCCATACTTTGTATCACAATTTATCATTATTTTCCAAATAGTATAAAAAAAACCTATATACAGCAACTAAATGCTGTATATAAGTCTCGTTATTTAATATAAGCCAGGTTATTTCCAAACCATGATGTTGACTTATAACGTAGTTTACGCTAACTACTCCCTCATATACCATTTAATCGTAGCATATTGTATCACCTTTGTCAAATATCTTGATCCGGAAAATCTATACCGTTATCCATAATAGTAAACATGATATCTACCAAACTACCATCAAACTGAGAATTCTTTCCTTTTTTTAGCTCTTCTCTAACAATGTGCTCTGGTAAACATTTTCGGTATGCTCTATCTGACGTCATGGCGTCATATGCATCTGCAATACCCACAATTCTCGCGCAGATTGGAATCTCTTCACCCTTAAGCCCTTGCATATAGCCTTTTCCATCATACCTTTCGTGATGATATAACGCTCCCTTTGCAACATCTTTAATCATTGTAACATCTTTTAAAATAAAACCTCCGATGGTGGTATGCGTCTTCATAATAGCAAATTCCTCATCAGTGAGTTTTCCTGGTTTATTCAGAATCTCATCCGGAATCCCAATCTTCCCAATATCATGTAATAACGCAAGATTATATAGATTCATTATATCTTCATCTTCCCAACCAAGACGAATTGCTATTTCACGTGCATATTTTGCCACTCGAATAGAATGCTGTCTTGTATATTCATCCTTGGCATCAACAGTATTCGCAATTGCCATAATGGCTTGTAAACTAATTGCTTCTATTTCCTTTGTCTTCTGGCTTACTAACCTTTCCAAATGATTTTTGTAATCAGACAATTCAATCTGCGTACCTATTCTTGCAAGCGCTATTTCAGGCACAAATGGCTTTGTAATAAAGTCTACCGCTCCAAGTTGAAAACCAGCAAGTTCATTTTCTTTATCCGAGTGTGCTGTCAAGAAAATAACCGGTATTTTATTTGTTTTAGGATTATTTTTAATCCTCTTAATCGTTTCGTAGCCATCCATCTCTGGCATCTCTACATCAAGCAAAATCAAGTCCGGAATAATTTTGTCCAATAACTCAAGTGCTTTTGCTCCTGATTTAGCAGGAATAATCTTATAAGCATTCTCAAGTACTTCACTTGCATAGGTTAGATTAATAACAGTATCATCTACTACCATGATTACTTTTCTAGTATTCATTCTGCATCTCCCTTCACACTTTTCCGACATAATTCCGAACCTCTTGGTACCACAAAATTCATCCCCTGCTCTACTAACTCACATACTAATTTATTATGATATTGTATATCTCCATCACAGTTAATCATGATATCCTTTTCATCTTTTCGCCTGACAGTCACTCTCTTAGCACTCTTAACAATAATATTATTTTCAAATTTGTCTAATTCACCGCGTTGAAAATACTTCATGATGTTTAGTAATTTTATATTAGCAATCTTCTTTAAAAGCAGAACCTCCATTTTCCCATCTACGGGGGAAGAATTCTTGAATGGACAATAAAATCCTCCCATGACCAATCCATTTCCAACATATACCATGCCATAATCGCCACTATAATCTTCGCCATCAATTTCAATTACATAAGATACGGAAGGATTCCATAAGAAAGTAGCCAAAAAAGCAAGCGAATATATAAGATTTGAGTTAAACGACATCAACAATTTCATATGTAAAGATGACTTTTCTACACGTGCAGCAATTCCCATTGAAATAAAAATTGTGGCATTAAAACCATCACATTTCATATAATCCATTGGCATTATATTGCCTCGGATCAGGTTATCCATATTATAAAAGTATTTTCGGCTTCTCCCAAATACCTTTAAAAAATCATTTGTTGACCCGCAAGGAAAATGTGCCAATTCAACCCTACTCATATCGCCCACACCAGACAATGCATTCATAAAAGTACCCGAACCACCACATATATAAAAGCGTACTAAATCATCTTCAAAAAGTGTTAACATTTTTTCAATAATTTCGCGTTCCTGACCCTTACCATCTGTGTCAAATACCAGATATTGAAAATTTTCTTTTCTTGCAAGAAATTTTCTGATAATCTCAGAACGGTCTCGTCCGCCAGCTATAGGATTTATAATAAAAATATGAATAATCATATATCGCATACCTCCAATGTCGACAACTGCTGAAGCGCTAGCTCAAAATCATACATCTCAATATGTTCCAGTACTTCTACTACTATCTTGTCACCTTCTTCACCCAACTCATACTTTTGCAGTTCTCTTACGCTATTAGCAGCTTCTTTAACTTCCCATTCCTCTATTCTAAGTCGAATCTCTTCTATTTTTTCTTTCAGCAATTCCTTTGTAATTAATTCCTTATCGACTATTATTTTTTCTGGTTCTACCTTACTTAATGCCTCCACCAGATTCTTGATCATAGAAACATATTCCTCTAAAAACAACTCATGGTGTTCCTTAATATACATTGTATTATTTTCTTTTCCGCTCAACTCCAGGGCTTTTGCATGCTCTGACAGCCGTACTGCACCGATACTCATAGATGAGCTTTTGATACCATGCACTTCTGTTGTATAATTCTTATAATCCGCTTCTTCATAGGCTTTTCGCAATCGCGCAAGTATGTCCTTCGATGATTTTGTATATATCTTAATAACCTCATACATAATCGACTCATCACCATCACATCGTGCTAGCGCCTCACTAATTTTAAGATGTTCAACCTGACTGAATACTTCTGCAAATTTACACTTACTCTTTTCGCCCTCTTCTGTAAACACTGTCTCAGTTACTGTTTCCTGTTCTTCTTCACAGGGCGTTTCCTTGCTTAGCTGTTTTGATTTTGGTATCCACTTGTGCATGACCTGACCAAGACGCTTGATTTCAATCGGTTTTGATATAAAATCATCAAACCCATTCATCAAGAACATTTCCTGTACACCCTTAATCGCATTGGCTGTTAATGCAACAATAGGCACCTCTTTCATATAAATATCGTCACTCTCCCTAATCCGACGCACCAATTCAACGCCATCCATCCCAGGCATCATATGATCAACAAATAATACATCAAAATTTTTATCATATGCTAGCAAATCTAACGTTTCTTGACCTCTTTCCAATGAGACAACCTCTACATGATACTGTGCCATCAGACCCTCAGCCACTTTAAGATTAGCCATATTATCATCAATTACAAGTACACGAGCATCAGGTGCATAAAATTTTGATATGACCGACTTCTTAAATAAAGTAGCACTCAGGTTTTCACCTCGTAACAACGGGATTGCTGAATAGATAGAAATTGGTTTATAAATATACTGTACTCTCGTGTTATCAGAAGTCCGCTGAACAACATCATTGATATCTGCCATAGCAACCCATGAAATTTTGTCATACTCATCCATAAGCTGCAAAGCATCCTCATGCCCTTTTTTATAGTCAAAAAGTACATATGTGTTTTCTTCATTACACAGTTTTTGCTTTATCTCATACACTGTCTCTAGAACTGTGCATGCTATCCCTAATGATTCAAATAATCTTTGAAGTCCTTCGCGGTAATACATGTTTTCTTCAAATATAAATACTTTGATCTTCTCTTTGTCTGTTAGGGAATCACAATATGGTGTAATATCTCTTACTCCCTGTTCAATCTCAATCGTGAATATGGAGCCAACCCCATAGTCACTCTCCAAATTAATGGTTCCATTCATTTTTTTGACAAGTTGAGACGTAATGGCAAGTCCCAGCCCTGTCCCTTCTATGTTTTTGTTTCTTTCCATATCAAGTTGCATAAAAGCCGAAAATAGCTTTGGCTTATCCTCGTCTCTAATCCCAATACCAGTGTCAATCACTTTTATCTGAATCATGATTTTGTCAGAATTCTCCGCCATTCTATAGTCGAGCGAAAGAAGAATCCTCCCCTCCTGCGTGAACTTCACGGCATTTGTCAAAATATTTAATACAATCTGCTTAATACGTACTTCATCACCAAAGAGTACGACTGGCATATTAGGATTCATTTCTACAATAAATGCTATATTCTTATCACCTATTCTTGTATTAACCACATTCTGTATATCATTCATCTGTGAAATAATATTGTATTCCTGCTCCACCATCTCCATTTTTCCAGCTTCAATCTTAGAAAAATCCAATATATCATTAATAATATTTAGCAAATTATCCGATGCACTCTTGATTGTATTAACATATTCTGCACCAAGTGGTGTGAGCGATGTCTGCATTAATAACTCTGACATCCCACAAATTGCATTCATCGGCGTTCTTATTTCATGACTCATATTAGCCAGAAAATCTGCCTTTGCTTTAGATGCCGCCTCTGCATCTCTCTTCTTGATTTCAACAACACGAAGTAAATCTTCATTACTCTGTGCTTTTTGCTCAGACGTACGTTCTACCATCTTATTCCACTTGAGCAATACAATTAGAATAATCTGCCCCATAAACAATGCTAAAATCTGAAGCAAAAACTCCTCTGTTAATTTCTTAGGGCTTATCATAATATAAGACAAATACAGTATCGCCGTGTAACTCAATAAGAATCCATTTACCGCAATGCACTGGTATAAGGAAACCAAGCAGGCAATCATTAATATAGCAATCTGCAGAAAATAACTTGAACCAATCATAAAACTATAAAGTGTCAATGCAATCGACAAAAATAAGGAAAGTGCCAATCCCTGAACTTTAGTAGATACCTTGTGATGATAAGTCAATACAATCAAAATCATAGTTGAAATAAACATTACAATCGATACAAAAACAGAAACTTTTACTTGTTTTTGTATTAAAAAAATATAAATCATAACAGAAATATAAATTAGTAATATGAACTTCTCGACAAATTTCCTTCGCTTCTCGACCATACTCTTTGCTCTATTCTTCCTTATTATTCAGTTTGATTTTCAGTTCATCAAGTTGTGCGTCAGCAACCTTGTCAGGCGCATTTGTCATCAGACAAGATGCATCCTTTACTTTTGGGAATGCAATTACTTCGCGAATACTGTCCGCCCTCACCATAAGCATAATTAGGCGATCTAAGCCAAATGCCATACCTGCATGTGGCGGAACTCCATATTTAAAGGCATCCAGCAAAAAGCCAAATTGCATATAAGCATCTTCTTTTGAAAATCCAAGTTTCTCAAGCATCATTTCCTGAACATCATTTTGGTGTATTCTAACACTTCCTCCGCCTAACTCGGTTCCATTTAACACAATATCATATGCCTTGGCACGTGCTTTCCCGGGATTAGATGCAATCAATTCCATATCTTCTTCCATTGGCATCGTAAATGGATGGTGCATCGCCTTATACCTTGCCTCTTCGTCGCTCCATTCAAATAGTGGGAATTCCGTTACCCACAGAAAGCGAAATGCATCCTGATCTATTAGTGCAAGCTGTTTAGCAATTTCATTTCTCAAATTTCCGAGTACATCCCATACTATTTTATTCTTGTCTGCTGCAAACAGCAATAGGTCACCAACTTCTCCGTCCATTGCACTAACAAGCACTTCCAGTTCCTTCTCTGTCATAAACTTGGCAAAAGAAGACTTATAAGAACCATCAGGCATGATTGAAAGATAGGCAAGTCCTTTTGCTTTAAATCCCTTCGCGAATTCCACAAGGGCATCTATTTTCTTTCTTGGCATCTCCGCCTGTCCCTTTACATTAATGCCTCTCACAGAGCCACCAGCTTCTAATGCGCTTGTAAATACACTAAATCCGCAATCCTTAATGTTTTCGGATACATCCTGCAGTTCCATCCCAAAACGTAGGTCTGGCTTATCTGAACCAAAACGATTCATTGCATCCTGCCATGTCATACGTGCAATCGGTAGTGTCACATCTACATTAAGAACCTCTTTAAATATCTTCTGAATGACACCTTCATTTACTTCAATAACATCATCAACATCAACAAATGACATTTCTAAATCCACCTGCGTAAACTCGGGTTGTCTGTCTGCACGCAAATCTTCATCACGAAAGCACTTTGCCACCTGCATATATCTATCAAATCCCGAACACATCAATAATTGCTTCAATAACTGCGGCGATTGTGGCAACGCATAAAAGGTCCCAGGATGAACACGGCTAGGAACCAGATAGTCTCTTGCGCCCTCAGGCGTACTTTTTGCAAGTATAGGGGTCTCTATCTCCAAAAAACCATTTTCTATATAATATTCTCGCATC
>Ga0209373_10004646_pt1 | contig 11707 bp, 5 predicted proteins | sample Higcelweek5metaG_FD_187173 | JGI IMG/M metagenome (GOLD analysis project Ga0209373, IMG submission 187173) | Freshwater pond sediment microbial communities from the University of Edinburgh, under environmental carbon perturbations - High... | ecosystem: Environmental > Aquatic > Freshwater >... | reverse complement strand
GGGGATTTGGTGAACGCAAGCTTGTCCATCAGATAGTCGTGGATGAACTCCACGGGCTCGTAGAGCTTCAGATCCGGCTCGATCTTGCGGCGCATGGTGTACAGGCAGGGGCTCGTGTCACACAGGATGGGGATTTTCCCGCCCCTGCTCACCGCGCGCAGCTCGCGCTCCAGCTCCCGCACCTTCTGCTCCGCCTGGTCGAAAAATCCCTTGGACCCGAACGCCATGCCGCAGCAAAGATTCCGGATATTGGCCGGGAAGATGACATCGTACCCGGCCTTGCGCAAAACCGACAGGGTGGCCTCAAACACGGACCGCTGGTCCGGGTCCTGCCGGGCGGGGCCCATGGAGCGCACCACGCAGCTGGGAAAGTAGACCACCTGGCGGCCCTTGCCCTGCGAGGTGTTCACGAAGGATGGCGGCGTCACTCCCTTGGGCATCCACTTGGTCCAAAGGGGAACGCGCCCGCCGGAAACCTTCCGTAAGGACCGGGCCAGAGCCCCCATGATTCCGCTGCCGAGGAGCCCGTGGACGAGATCGGCCACCATGAGCCCGCCGGACACCGCGCCAGCCACGCGCCCGAAATGGTCCGCAACCCACTGGGCCGTGTTGCTTGCGCGCGGAGTGTTTTCCTTGTTCCGGTAATCCTTGATGAAGTCGCCGGTATCCACGGAGACCGGGCACACCGTGGCGCACAGGCCGTCCGCGGCGCAGGTCTGGTTGCCAAAGTAATCATAATCCTCGCGGAAGCGTTGCAGCTCGGAGACATTGCGCTCCTCGCCAAGCCAGGCCATGTGGCGCTGCAGGGTGATGCGCTGGCGGGGGGTGGCGGTGAGGGTGCGCGAGGGGCAGATGGACTCGCAGTAGCCGCATTCGATGCACCGGTCCACAAGCGGGCTCACCATGGGCATGGGCTTGAGGCTTTCCAGGTGGACATGGGGATTGGTGTTCAGGATGACGCCGGGGTTGAGCAGATTTTCCGGATCAAAGGCGGCCTTCAGGCGGACCATGCAGGCGTAGGCCTGCTTGCCCCACTCCATTTCCACAAAGGGCGCCATGTTGCGGCCGGTGCCGTGTTCGCCCTTGAGCGAGCCGTCGTACTTGCCCACCACCATGGAGGCCACTTCGTCCATGAGCGACTGGTAATTGGCCACCATCTCGGCGGAGCCGAAATCCGGGCAGAACACGAAATGCAGATTGCCCTCCAGGGCATGGCCGAAAATGATGCCCTCGGGGAAGCCGTTCTTCTGCATGAGGCCCTGCAGCTCCACAGTGCCCTCGGCCAAATGCTCGATGGGAAACACCACGTCCTCGATGATCACGGAGGTGCCGGAGCGGCGCGCGCCACCCACTGAGGGGAACAGGCCCTTGCGGATGTTCCAGAGCTTCTCGTAGTCCTCCCTGGCATCCATGAAGGTGACCGGAAACACGGAGTCGATGCCGGCCAGCAGTTCCTGCACGGCTTGAATCTGGCTCATGAGCGCGGCCTTGTCTGCTGCGCGCGTCTCCACGAGGATGGCGGCGGCGTCCGGGCTCAGGCCCTTGAGGAACGCGGGCATGCCGGGCTTTTCCTCCACGGAGCGCAGGGAGGCGCGGTCCATGAGCTCCACAGCCGAAACCGGCCCGGTCTTGAGGGCCATGGTGGCCTTGCAGGCGTTCTCAATGGAGGGATAGATGGCCAAGGCCGAGGCCTTGTGCGGGTGCTCCACCACGGTGCGGTAGGTCACTTCGCTGATGAAGGCCAGGGTGCCCTCGGAGCCGACCATCAGGTGCAGCAGGATGTCAAAGGGGTCGTCGAAATCCACGAACGCGTTGATGCCGTAGCCCGTGGTGTTCTTGATCTTGAATTTCCGGCTGATGCGCTCCGCAAGGGCGGCGTCCGCGCGGATCTCGTCGCGCATGGCCGCAAGCTCGTTTAAAAGCCCCTTGTGGCTGTCCAGAAAGCGCTCCCGCGAGGCCTTGTCCGCAGTGTCCAAGGCCGTTCCATCCACAAAGATGAGCTTCATGGACTCCACGGTCTTATAGCTGTTCTCCGCCGTGCCGCAGCACATGCCCGAGGAATTGTTGGCCGCGATGCCGCCGATCATGGCCGCGTTGATGGAGGCCGGATCCGGGCCGATCTTCTTGCCGAAGGGCGCCAGCTGGAAGTTGGCCTCGCCGCCGATGACGCCGGGCTCAAGGCTGATGCTCTCCGCGCCGCTGTGGATGTGCAGGCCGCGCCAGCTGCCTGAAAGATAAATGAGCACCGAGTCGCTGACGGCCTGGCCGGAAAGGCTGGTTCCGGCGGCGCGGAAGGTCACAGGGATCTTGAGTTCGGTCGCCGCGCGCAGGAGCATGGCGACCTCGTCCGGCGTTTTGGCCTTGACCACGATCTTGGGCACCAGCCGGTAATAGCTCGCGTCGTCGCCCAGGGCCAGGTTGGTGAAGGGGCCGCAGAGAATGCGCTCCGCAGGCAGAAACTCTGATATTTTCTGGTGAAAGTGCTGGTATGCGCCGGGAAGTTGCTGGCAGTCTGTACGGGTCGGCATGAAGATCCTCCTTGGCGGGTTGCGGGGCGGAGAGAGCGCAGCCTGCGGGGCTTGGCGCACTGCTTTCCGCAGTGGCTGTGTGCGGTGTCGAGAAATATCATAATGGCAATCAATATCACAATGGCAAGGGAAATCCATCCTGAAATCATGATGTCAGGATCAGGCATGCGCCTGAATCAATAACTGTTTTAAATCATATTTCTCAAGAAATCGGGCAAAGGAGCAGGACGTTGACGCCTTGGACCGGCAGCCCAAGCGGCGCGGGGATGATGAGAACAACCGCCCAGCGCTGGCCCAGACGCGGCGCACCATCCCGGCAGGCAGGAGGTTCCTGACTTATGGCTCCCGCCAGGGCTGAAGCCCCCCTTTCCCCCCGGACGTGCGCCTCTCATAAGCGGCTGTTGGCAAGCACTTGATTCACGACGGTTCGCTGTTTCTCTCCACGCGCTCCAGCCGCCGCAAGTCCCGCTTGCAGCCTTGCGATTGCGCATAAAAAAGGCCGGGGGTCTCCCGGCCTTTCCACTCCTGCTTATTCTGCGCGGCTCATGAGCTGCCCTCGCGCTTGAGGTCCGCCACGAGAGCCCGCAGCTTGTCGGCCTGGTCCGCCAGCTCGCGTATGGCGACGGTCGTCTGCTGCATGCTGTCCGCCGTCTCCGTCGCTATGGCGTTGATCTGATCCACGGACTGGTTGATTTCCTCGCTGGCGGCGGACTGCTCCTCCGCGGCGGTGGCGATGCTCGACACCTGGGCGGCCGTGCTCTCGCTCATGTGCACGATCTCATCAAGGGCGTTCCCGGACTGCTTCACCAGCTCCGTGGACTGCTCGATAGCGCGCCCGGCCTCCTCCATGCCCTTGATGTTCTGCTGCGACACGTCCTGAATGCCGCGGATGGTCTCGCCCACTTCGCGGGTGGCGGTCATGGTCTTCTCGGCCAGCTTGCGCACTTCGTCGGCCACCACGGCGAAGCCGCGCCCGGCGTCGCCCGCGCGGGCCGCTTCGATGGCGGCGTTGAGAGCCAGCAGGTTGGTCTGGTCCGCAATGTCGTTGATGACGTTCATGACCTGGCTGATATCCGTGGCGCGCTTGCCCAGAACGCCCATGTTCTCCGCCAGGCCCTTGGCCAGAAGCTGCAGCTCGTCCATGGACTTGATGGAGCGCCCCACGACCTGGTTGCCGGCCAGGGCCTGGCCCTTGGCCGTGTCCGCCCCCTTGGCGGCTTCGCCTGCATTGCGCGCAACCTCCAGCACGGTGGCGTTCATCTCCTCCATGGCGGTGGCGGTTTCGACGATGCGCTCCTTCTGGGTGACGGTGGACGCGTCTATGTGCTGCGCCTGGCCGGAAATCTCCTCAGACGCGGAGGACAGGCGTTCGACCACGGTCTCCAGCTGGTTCGCGGCCTGCAGCAGCCCCTCCTGGCGCGAGCGTATGGCCTGGGCCTTGGCCTCGTCCGCCGCCTTGGTCGCCAACTCGGCAGCTGCGGCCTTTTCCTCGGCCTCCCTGGTCTTGACCTCGATTTTGGCCATATTGTCGCTCAAGGTTGCGACCATGGCGTTCAAGGAACGTTCAAGATGGGCGACTTCATCCTTGCCGCGAACCTCCAGCGCAACCTTGAGGTTGCCTCCGGCCACTTCGTCGGCGGCCTTGGCGGCGGCATTCAGCGGCTGCACGATGCTGCGGAAAATCATTACCGACAAGGGCAGCACCAAAAGCAGGAACAAACCGGCCACGGTTCCGCCGATGCTCACGCTGGCCTTTTGGACCATGCCGCCGATTTGGCCGCTGATGCTGGCCTTCTTGTCCTCGATGTTGTCGATGTAGACGCCGGTGCCGATCCAGTAGCTGGTTCCGGGAATAGGCTCGGAATAGGCCAGTTTCGGCTCGTTGCCCTTGCCGGGCTTGTCGAAGACATAGGTGACGAAGCCGCCGCCCTTTTGGGCGGCCTCCGCCAGAACCTGCACGTAGGGCACGCCGTTCTTGTCCTTGACGCCGCTCAAGTCCTTGCCCACAAGTTCCGGCTTCGTGGGAACGCTCACCACAGTGGTCCCCTCGTACACGAAGTAGTAGCCGGACTCATCCGCCTCAAAGCGCAGCGTTTTCACCGCGCGGCGGATGATATCCGTCTTGTCGGCCACATTTTGGGAATCTTTGGTGATGTCCGCCAAGGAAACGGCCATGCTGTGCACCGCGACCTTGAGCTTCTCCTTCTCGCCCGAGAGCATGGCGTCTTGCGTTTCGCTGATGGCGAAGCTTTTGAGATGAAGCAGCTGGTAAAGAAAGGCCCCGCCGGTAAGGGCGGAGAAAAGCACGGAGATGCATATCAGTAGGATAATTCGTGCGCGAATGCTGAAGTTTCTCATTATCACTCCTAACGTAGTGTCTTCCTGCCGACATTGTGCACGCAAGATTTACGGCGGCGCGAAGTGCTATTCTTGATTCTATGCATCGGGCATTTTGAACGAAATGTTAAGAGCATTGGCTAAGAATATAGTACGCAAAAAGTGAATAAATGAACAAATAATACCGACTATTACAATAGGAAATCAACTGTGACAGCGTTGAACGCATTGTCTGCAATGCAATGATCGCTAACCCACTCCGACACTAGTCTGGAAACATGCTGCAAGGTACAGCTGACGAAACGGACCGGTGCGCATGCGCCGATTTTGGAAGTCTTTTGCGGAATCCAACGCCTGCCTTCCGTGCGCTGATCTGGTCAGCCATTGCAAGGACTGGAAAACACCTCGCAGAGCAATCGCCCGTGCGCGCTTGCCCTCCAGCAATCCCCTCAAAAACACATTTTTTTGCCGCGGCTATGGCATTGTTATCTGGAACACTTCTTCAGAAACAATCGTGTGGTCATGCTGTTTTGACAGCGCATCATTCCACCACCGGTCGTACCTAGGAATATGCTTCTCAGCGTACGCGCACGGCAAATCGTCGCAGGCCTTGTGCAGCCGCACGGAACACGCCACAAGCACCTCGCCGCTCTGCTCGTCGTAATCCATGGCGCACACCCAGTGGTCCATTCCCGTAGCGTATTTCGAGCTTCCCATGTAGCGCACCAGCACGACGCTGTTGCTGCCCAGCAAGTCCTTCAGCATGTCTTCTGAGAACCGCCCGGCAATGCGTCGCACCGCAAAGTTCGCGGCCCCCAGAGCGGAAAGCGCCCGCCTGATGTTCTCTTCCAGCATGCCGTAATTCGAATCATATGATCCTGTCGTTCCAACGCTGCCGTTGAGAAAATCGCCGGGATGGTCGACCTGCCCGAAGGCCCTGCACACCGCCGCGAATTCCGGCTGCTCGCGCCGCAGCGCAACGTAGGCGTTGACGATGCTGTACAGAAAACAAGCGCCGTCCCAATCACCCTGGGCATATATCTTCCGCATTGTCCTCACCTGTCCTTTCGCGTCGCGCGCCGCAGGGCGCTTTGTTCGCGGCACCCGGCGTCCGCAGCATGCACGCAGTGGGCAATGATTTTCTGGTAGCTCGTGTTCCCTTCCCAATGCAAGCTCGGCATGCGGTTTTATGTTTCTAGACGCTAAGGGGGAAGTTGCTGTTGCATTCGCCGCCGGATTTTATGAAACTGACGCAATAGACATTGTTCCCTCCTAAACAGGTCCGTATCCATCGGCAGGCCTGAGGGTTCTCAAAACCGAACCGATGTGATTGCGAGAGACACCATGCCGGACATTGCGCTTTCCTCCCCCCACCCCGGCCACTTGCGCGGCGTGAATCTTGGCGGCTGGCTGGTGCTGGAAAAATGGATGACGCCGAGCCTGTTCGAGGGGCTTGAAGCGACGGATGAAACCACCTGGTGCGCGGAGCTGGGCCCAAGGGCGCAGGCCAAGCTGCGCGCCCACTGGGACCGCTTCATCACGCGCGAGGACTTCGCGTGGCTTGCGGGCGTGGGCATCAATGCCGTGCGCATTCCCGTAGGGCATTGGATTTTCGGGCCGCCGTATCCATATCATGGAAAATACGGCGCCAATGCGCACCCCTTTGTCACGGGCGGCATCGACGTGCTGGACCGCGCCTTCACGTGGGCGGCGGAGTTCGGCATCCGGGTCGTCATCGACCTGCACGCGGCTCCAGGCTGCCAGAACGGCTTCGACAACGGCGGCATCATGGGCGTGGTGGAATGGCACACCAAGGAGGAATATCTGGCGCATTCAGTCGATGTGCTGGGGCGGCTGGCCGAGCGCTATGGCTCCAAGCCCGTCCTCTACGGCATCGAACTGCTCAACGAACCGGGCTGGGATGTACCCACGGAACTGCTGAAGAACTTCTACCTGCGCGCCTGCGCGGCCATCCGCGCGCACTGCCCGCCGGAGCGCGTGGCCATCGTCTTCCACGACGGCTTCCGCTCGCACCGCGAGTATCTGGGCTTTTTGCAGCCCCCGCAGCACAAAAACGTGATCTTCGACATCCACCGCTACCAGTGCTTCAGCCGCGAGGACCTGGACATGGACATCCACGGACACCTGCACAAGGCCGGAGACCTGTGGCGGCAGGAGGCCCAGGAAATCAACAGCGAGTTGAAGCTGCCCACGATCGTGGGCGAATGGAGCCTCGGGCTCAATCTTGAGGTCGTTTCGCTCTGGGCGGAAGGCCCATACGATTACGCCCTGACGCACATGGACGAATTCCGGAAGGACGTGGCCTACCGCGCCTATGGCGCCGCGCAGCTGCTGACCAACGAGCTGTACCACGGCTGGTTCTTCTGGAGCTACCGCACCGAGACCACGCCGGAGTGGTGCTTCCGCGAATGTGTCGAGCGGGGGTGGCTGCCGCCGCGCTTCTAGTGCACGCCGTTGCCTTCGCGCCGCTGGCCGAACAGGACTTTCGTCTCCCCGGCGCGGTTCAAAAGCAGCGTGCGGCTGTGCAGCGCGCCAAGGTCCGGGTGGAAGCTGATGTTCAGCAGGGTGGCGTTCGGCAGCTCGCGGGAAAGCATCTCCAGAATCTTCCGTTCGCCTTCGGGATCAAAGGCGTCGGTGGCCTCTTCCATGAAGATCCAGGCGGGCTGCTGCAGCAGAACGCGCGCAAAGCCCAACTGCTGCTGGGCCCGTGGCGGCAGCACCTGCTCCCAGTTGTCCGTTTCGTTCAAGCGCGGCGCAAGCCTGCCTAGGCCCACGCTCTCCAGGGCGCGCAAGACGGCCGGTCCTGAGAAAGCCTCCGGCGGGAGCGGGTAGCAGATGGCGTCGTGCAGGGTGCCTTCGGGCAAAAAGGGCCGCTGGGCCAGGAACAGCATACCGCCGTCTCCCGGCAGGCTCACCCGGCCGCTGCCCCAGGGCCAGAGCCCGCCGACCACCTTGAACAGGCTTCCGGTCACCGCGGGGTCCCCCGCGATCAGCACCTTTTCGCCCCGGCGGATGTGCATGTTGAGATGTTCGATGAGGATGCGGCCCGAGGGCTCGGCGATGCAGAGATCCTCAACCGCAAGAATGGCGTCCTTCGAGCGCTCCATGACAATGGCCGGCCTGTCCGCCGCCTGGGCGGTGTCGTCCAGATTCTGCATGTCCTCGTAGAGCGACAGCACGCGGTCGGCCGAGGCGCGGCAGCGGGCGATCTCGCCGATGCTGTCCACCGGCCAGGAGAGCGAGGATGTGAGCTGCTGAAACGCCTGCGCGGCCTGCATGAGCGCGCCGAGGGACATTGCCCCGGCGATATACTGGGGCGCGGCGATGAGAATCGGCAGCACCGGCAGCAGCGAGCCGTACACCGTGCCGAAAGACACCAGCCCCATGTAGGCGAGGGACTGCCTGTGCCAGTCGCGCATCACCTGCCGGAAGCGCGACGAGGACCCGGCGCGCTCCTGCGCTTCGCCGCGGATGAGCGCGATGGCCTCGGTGTGCTCCCGCGCGCGGGACAGGCCGAAGCGGAACGTCGCCTCCGCAGTCTGCAAGGCGTTTGTGGTGCGCACCAGCGGGCGGCCGACGCTCCAGCCGAACACGCTGCCCAGGATGGCGTACAAAAATGCGAGGGGAACCATGTAGCCCGGCACGTGCACGTTGGTGCCCGGCACATCGACCCCGCCCGAGACTGACCACAGGATGTTGACGAAAAGGCCCAGGGTCAGCAGGCTGAAGGTAAGCGAGTGGGCCAGGCCGATGGCGCTTTCCGTGGCGATGCGAATGTCCTCGGCGATGCGCTGGTCGGGGTTGTCGTGCTCGCCAGGGGTGAAGAGCAGCCGGTAGTGGCGGGCGTCGCCCATCCATATTTCCACCAGCCGCTCGGTCAGCCAGGCGCGCCAGTCGATTTGCAGCCAGCGTTTCACCATGAGGTGCGCGGCGGTAACAACCAGAGAGCACAGGAGGATGACGCCGAAAACGGCCACCTGGATGAGCACCCTGCGCACGGAGTGCTGTTCCAGGGCATCGTAAAGCGCCCTGTTCCAGTAGTTGCCCCATACGCTGAGGGCGACCTGCCCGATGGTGAGCAGCAGCAGCAGCAGCGTCGCGCTGCGGACCTTCACGCGCCGCTCGCAGTTCCAGTACGGCCCGGCAAGGCGCAGAACCAGCCGGATAAAACGCTGTTGGGAACCAATGCCGCCGCCGAGGGGGGCGGCCGGTGCCGGAGCGGGCGCCGGAGCTGGTGGCGGAGCTTGCGTCGAATCAGTCATTGGTGTTCGATTTCATGCTGCGGATGATGGTTAAGGCCACGGCACTGGCGCCAAAAGGGCCTGCAACTGTTCTGCCGGTATGGGTAATGGATTTCTTCCTCCAAGTAAATGCAGCGGCGGGCAAGCGCGCCACAACGGGCGAAGCGTGCGCGGCGGGCGAAAGGTGGCGGGCGGAAGACGGTTGGCGGATGATAGCAACAAAATGATGAATGGAGCGGCGGGAGCTTAGAGAGCTGCCGGCAGCAAAAGCCCCCGCCATGCGCCTGCCCCGTTTTCAATCCGCCCTGTCCGCACCGAACGCCCCGCGCATGCTGAGGGCGATGCGCCCGCGCTGCAGATCGACCTCGGTCACCCGCACCAGCACCTCCTGGCCCACATGCACCACCTGCGCGGGGTCCGCCACAAAGCGGTCCGCCAGCTGGCTCACATGCACCATGCCGTCGCGGTGCACGCCGATGTCCACAAAGGCCCCGAACTTGGTCACATTGGTGACGATGCCCGGCAGCTCCATGCCCTGCTCCAGGTCCTCAATGCGGTTGATCCCTTCGGCAAAGGCGAAGGCGCTGAACTCCGCGCGCGGGTCGCGGCCGGGCTTCTCCAACTCGGCCATGATGTCGTTGAGCGTGGGCAGGCCGATGTCCTCGGCCACATAATCCGCCAGGCGCACCCGCGACCTCGCCTCCGCGCTGGCCAGCAGCTCCGGCACCGCGCACTTGGCGTCGCGCGCCATGCGCTTCACCAGGGCGTAGCGCTCCGGGTGCACGGCGCTTAAGTCCAGGGGCTCCTGGCCGCGCACGCGCAAAAAGCCCGCCGCCTGCTCATAGGCCTTGGGCCCTAGGCGCTTGACCTTGCGCAGGGCGTCGCGGGTGGGAAAGGGGCCGTTCTCGTCGCGGTGGGCCACCACGTTCTTGGCCAGGGCAGGGCCAAGCCCGGAAACAAAGGCGAGCAGCTCCTGGCTGGCCGTGTTCACATCCACGCCCACGGCGTTGACGCAGCTCATGACCACGTCGTCCAGGGCCCTGCGCAGGCCCGCCTGGTCGACATCGTGCTGGTACTGGCCCACGCCGATGCTCTTGGGGTCGAGCTTCACCAGCTCGGCCAGGGGATCCATGAGCCGACGCCCGATGCTGACCGCCCCGCGCACGGTGAGGTCCAGGTCCGGGAACTCCCGCCGGGCGATCTCGGACGCGGAGTAGATGGAGGCCCCGGCCTCGTTCACCAGCGCCACGGGAATGCCCAGGCCAAGCTCGCGCACAAAGGCTTCGGTTTCGCGCCCGGCGGTGCCGTTGCCGATGCCGATGGCCTCGATCTTGTGCTTGGCGCACAGGTCCTTGAGGGTCGCGGCGGCGGCTTCGCGCTGGGCGGGCGAGGTGGTGGGATAGATGGTCGCGTGGTGCACAAGCGCGCCCTGGGCGTCCAGCACGGCCAGCTTGGCCCCGGTGCGGAAGCCGGGATCAAGGGCCAGCACGCGCTTTTGGCCCAAGGGCGGGGCAAGCAGCAACCCGCGCAGATTCGACGCGAACACGCGGATGGCCTCGGCGTCGGCCCGGGCCTTCACCTCGGCCCGCAGCTCGTTTTCCAGCGATGGGCAGAGCAGGCGTTTGCAGCCGTCGGCCAGGGCGGCCTCGACCTCCAGGGCGTCCGGGCCGCGCCCGCGCACGTAGGCCCGCCGGGCCAGTTCGATGACTTCCTCCTCGGCAGGGCGCAGGGAGAGCGACAAAAAGCCCTCGGCCTCGCCCCGGAACATGGCCAGGGCGCGGTGGCCGGGAATGGCGCGCAAGGGCTCGTCCCAGGCGAACCAGTCGCGGTACGTGGCCCCGGCCTGCTCCTTGCCCTTGAGCACCTTGGACTGGAACCGGCCCCGCCGTGAGAACAGCTCGCGCACGCTGGCGCGCAGGCGCGGCTCCTCAGCCATGGCCTCGGCCAGAATATCGCGCGCCCCCGCCAGGGCGGCGTCCACGTCCGGCACGCCCTTGGCCGCATCCACAAAGGGCTGGGCAAGGGTCTTGGGATCGCGCCCCTGCTGGGCCATAAGCGCCTTGGCCAGGGGCTCCAGGCCCTTTTCCCGCGCCATCATGGCCCTGGTGCGGCGCTTGGGCCGGTACGGCAGGTACACGTCCTCCAGCCGGGCCTTGTCCGGGGCCTTCTCCACTGCGGCCTTCAGCTCCGCCGTGAGCAGCCCGCGCTCCTCAAGGGACTCCAGAATGGCCTCGCGGCGCTTATCCAGCTCGGCCAGATCAGTCAGGCGGTCGCGGATGGCGGCGACGGCCACCTCGTCTAGGGACCCGGTGGCCTCCTTGCGGTAGCGGGCGATGAAGGGAACGGTTGCGCCCTCATCCACCAGCTTGGCCACGGCGGCCACCTGGGACGCGGACAGGGACAATTCCCCGGCGATGCGGGGGCAATAGCTTTCGTTCACTGGTGGTGCTTCCTTGCTGTGTTGAGTCCTGCGCCGGGGAGCGCTGCATGGACGGTCCTGGCGCGGTGCGGCGTTGCCTGCGCCTCCGCGGCACCGGGAGAACTACACGAGAATGCAGCCGCCAGGAAGAGCGCCGTTTG
>Ga0209373_10004645_pt1 | contig 11713 bp, 11 predicted proteins | sample Higcelweek5metaG_FD_187173 | JGI IMG/M metagenome (GOLD analysis project Ga0209373, IMG submission 187173) | Freshwater pond sediment microbial communities from the University of Edinburgh, under environmental carbon perturbations - High... | ecosystem: Environmental > Aquatic > Freshwater >... | reverse complement strand
GGCGACCGGCTGACCCTCACCGGCTTCGTGGCCGGGGTTGAGGGCGAGAACCCCATCCGCCTGAGCCTCACCGGCACGGCGGACAAGGCCTGGGACCTGGGCGCCAGGCTGGCGGACCAGGTGCTGGCCGCCGGCGGCAAGGCCATCCTGGACGAGGTCTACGCCCGCAGCTAGGCCCGCCACACAGCCCGGAGATGACATGACCGCTGTCCCCGATCCGCGCGTGCTCAAGGACTTCCGGCGCATTCCCGGCGTGGGCAAAGCCATCGCCCTGGACCTCTGGAGCCTGGGCCTGCGCTCGGTGGACGGGTTGCGCGGCCGCGACCCGGAAGCCTTGTACGCCGACCTGGAGACCCTGGCCGGGCGGCACGTGGACCGCTGCATGCTCTACGTCCTGCGCTGCGCCGTGTACTTCGCTCAAACCGCGGACCCGGATCCCGAACGCCTCAAGTGGTGGAACTGGAAGGACTGAGCAAAGCCCGCCCGGACCCGCCGTTGCCCCACGCTTCACGGACCTGCCAGGCGATCAGGCCGCAACGCTTCATGAAAGCCGAAAGGGCTGGTTCAGGAACAACCTGGGCCAGCCCTTTTGATGTAACGGGAGCAGGGTGCGCTCGGCCAAACGCAACGCACCGGTTGCTTGGCCGGGTGGCCGGGGCCTTCTGCGCGCCGCAGCCGCTGCTGGCTGGTCCGTTACAGCTCGCCTCACCGTGGGCGATCTGTCGGCCGCTTCGGCGGCAGGTCGAGCCTTCCTAGGACTTCTGGCCCACCATGCCGTCCATGATGCCGCGCAGCTGCGAGGCCAGGGCCTTGAGCTCGTCCACCTTGCGCGCGGCCTCGTCCATGCCGATGGACGCGCGCTGGGCGATGTCGTTGATGGAGGCCACGGACATGTTGATCTCCGCGCTGGTGGCGGACTGCTGCTCCACTGCGGCGGCGATGCTGCGGACCTGGTCCGTGGTGCGGTTCGCCAGGACAACGATCTCCTTCAGGGCCTCGCCCGAGGAGCTCGCCAGCGCGGCGGTCTGCTCGATGGTGTGGACCGTGCCGTCCACGTGCTCCACGTTGGCGCGTGTGCCCTGCTGGATGCTGGAGATGGCGTCGCCCACCTCCTTGGTGGCGGTCATGGTCTTTTCGGCCAGCTTGCGCACCTCGTCGGCCACCACGGCGAAGCCGCGCCCGGCGTCGCCCGCGCGGGCGGCCTCAATGGCGGCGTTGAGCGCCAGGAGGTTGGTCTGGTCGGCGATGTCGGAAATGACGTTCATGATCTGGCCGATGGCCTCGGCCTGCTTGCCCAGCCCGGCCATTTCGGTCTTGAGCGACACGGCCTGGCGCTGCACCTGGTCCACGGACTCCATGACCTTGCGCACCACGCCCTCGCCGTCCTGGGCCTTCAGGGCCGCGTTGTCCGCGCCGTTGGCCGCGCCGGAGGCGCTTTCGGCGGCGGACTGGATGGCGTCGCTCATTTCGGTCATGGCGCTGGACGTGTGGACCACGCGCTCGCGCTGCTCGGCCGCGCCATCCTCCACCTCGCCGATGAGCGAGTCCAGGCGCGCGGAGCACTCGGACAGGGCCTGGACAATGGCCTCGGCGCTTTGGGCGGCCTGGGCCACGGCCTCGCTCTGGGCCAGGATGCGCGCCTCGTGCCCGCGCAGTTCGGTCATGTCCGTGTACAGGCACAGCGCGCCCATGAGCGCTCCGGTGATGTGGTTGTAAAGCGGCGAGGCCATGATGTTGATCAGGCGCTTGCCGCCCTTGCGGCCGGTGAGCTCGACCTCGCGGGAGATGGTGCGCTTCTCCTCCATGGCCGTGCTCAGCACGGTCCTGCGCGTGGCGTCGCCGTAGAAGAACAGCGCCACGTTCTGGCCGTAGTGGTCCTCCGGCTTGCCTTCCTGCTCCAGGATCTCGATGAGGGCCTGGTTGGTCTTGACCAGGCGGCTCTGCTCATCCACCACCACATACGGCGACATGATGCCGTTGAGCACCCCCTGGGTGAATCCGAGCGAGCCCTTGACCGTCTCGGACATGTCGCACAGGGCTTTGGCCACCTCGCGCAGTTCGCCCTGGTACCGGCCCTCCAGGCATTCGCTGAAGCGGCCCTCGGCCTGGCTGCGGGCAAATTTGCGGATGCTTTCAAGAGGCCCCAGGATCATTCGCCAGGCGCTCAGGAGCAGGGCGCTCACCAGGGCGAGGATGAGCCCCATGGTGGCCAGGGAGCCCCGGAAGGTCTTGGTCTCGTCGCTTGTGTACTCGGCATAGGCGGCCTTGGACTTCTTGGCCTGCTCGTCGATGAGCTTCTGGACCACGTCCTTGACCTCGCGCCATTTCTTGGTCTCCTTGGTGTTCAGGACCGCCACAGCGTCCTGGGCCTTGCCGTCCAGGGCCAGGGTCATGACCTCGGCCTTCAGGGTGTGGTCCTCGTCCCACAGCGGGCCGAGCTTCTTCAGTTCGTCCAACGCTGGTCCTTGGGCCAGGGTCAGGGATGTCTCCAGGGCCTTGCGGAACTTGGCGTCAGCGGCGTCGTGGTTGGCCTTGGCCTTCTTGTCCGAGGGGTTGAGCAGTACGTTGCGCGTGGCCTGGCCGGTCTGCAGGCCCTGGGCGTACATCTCCTGGAGTTGGCCGAGCAGGGCCTCGTCGACGTTGATGATGTTTTCGAAGGTGTGCGCGGCGCGCTGCGTGGTCAGGGTGAAGAGCAGAAGCGTGATTGAAAACCCGGCCAGGGTGACGGCGGCAAGCAGGGTGAGCAGGGTTTTGATGCTCAGGCGTTTCACGTAAACCTCCAGGGGGTATGCGTAAATCCGCCCCCCCTGCGGGACGGCTGGGGTTCACGCCTTAAATTATCACCCTAAGGATATACATGCCGCTTGCATGCTTGTCAAAGATATGTGGAATAATGTGGAAGCTATTGGCCTGTCTGCTAGAACACGAAGGCTTCGAACCAGTAGAGCTCGGTGCCCGGCTCGCGCCAGGCGGCGGCAGGCAGCCCGGCCTTGCGGCAGGTCTGGGCCAGGAACTGCTCCTTGTCCCAGCCCCATTCCACCGGCACCTGGGGCAGCAGCAGGCCCTGATTGCCACCCCGGCGCACGATGAGCCCGTGCCGTCCGATCTCAACCTTCTGCGGGTCCGGGCAGGGCGCAAGCGGCCCCATGATGGAGATCTCGATCTCCAGGTCCTCCATCTCGGCCACGGTCAGCGGATTGAAGCGCGGGTCCTGGAAGGCCGCGGCCTGGGCCATGTTCCACACGGTCCGGTAGAGCGGCCCGCTGCCCACGAGGTTGCCGATGCAGCCGCGCAGGTTGCCGCCGCGCTTGAGGGTCACAAAGGCCCCGAGCTCGGCCTTGAGGAGGTCCGTTGGCGGCTCGGGCGGCGTCGCCGGCCCCCGGCCCGTAAGGTGCGCGGCGATGGCCAGGCGCACCAGCTCCTTCAGGTATTTCTGCTCGTCGGGGCTCAGGCTCAGGCGGAAGGCTTCCATGGGGACCTCCAGGCGTCAGCTTGTCTTCTTGGGGCGGTGCTTGTCGCTGGGGCGAAAGCCCGGCTCCAGCGGCGGGTGGGCGAGATAGGCCCCGCCGGGCCGTGCGCTCAGGGCGGCCGGACCCTGCCCTGGCGGCAGGAGCCGCACGTGGCGGCCCTGGATGGACAGCCGCCCCTGGGCCAGCCAGGCCAGGGCCTGGGGGAAGATGCAGTGCTCCAGCTTCAGGATGCGCGCGGCCAGGGTTTGAGCGTCCTCGCCGGGAAAGGCGGGCACGGCGGCCTGGATGACCACGGGCCCGTGGTCCACTATCTCGTCCACGAAGTGCACGGTGCATCCGGCCAGGCGCACGCCGTAGTCGGCCGCGTCGGCCGCGCCGTGGGTGCCGGGGAAGCTGGGCAGCAGCGCCGGGTGGATGTTCAGCACGGCCTGGGGAAAGGCGCGCAGGAAGGCCGGGGTCAGCAGGCGCATGAACCCGGCCAGCACCACCGCGCCCGTTCCGGCGCGCACCCCGTGGGCGTTGATGACGCCGACCATTTCCTGGTCGAAGGCCTCGCGCGTGGGGTAGTCCGTGTGCGAAAAAACGCGGGTCGGGATGCCGAGCTTTTCGGCGCGCTTCAGGCCCAGGGCGCCGGGCTTGTTGGACACAACCACGCGGACCTCGGCCTCAAGGACGCCGTCCTTGATCTTGTCCAGGATGGACTGGAGGTTGGAACCGCTGCCAGAGACAAGCACGGCCAGGGGAAAGGGCATTGGGTACTCCGCTTGGTGGCTTGGCCGCGCCGGGTTGTGGTCCGGGCGGCCTCGGGATTGTCTAGCCTCTTTTGACGCGGAAGGGAACCGCCTGGACCGCCCGCGAGGCTTGCGCTTGTCAACCGAACCGCGAGTGCTTATATTCCTAACCAGCAGCGGGGGTATTTCGCCTTAACCGCCCAACATCGCAGAGGAGTTTTATGTCGATAGCGACCCGTGCCCGCCACTTGAGCGGGCTGACCCTCGTTTTGCTTGTTTCCCTTGCCGTGTTTCTGCCCGGCCAGGCCCTGTGCGCAACCCTGCCGCAGCCCGTGGAGCAGAGCCTGGGCGCGCTGCTTGATTTGAGCCTGAAGCGCAATGCCGAGATCCACCCCCAGAGCTTCCAGAGTCTGCTCGAATACGTGGCCCAAGCCAAGGGCGATGCCCGCGACCTGGTCCCGGCGCGCCGCTTCGACGCCAATGGAACCGTGCTGCGCGTGACCATGAAGACCTCGCTCTCCAGGCTCATGCGCTACTGCTACAATCCGGCCATCCCCAACTACCTGATCTTCCCCAGCGTGCTGCGCCTGGGCGGCTGGTACAAGGGCAGCGACATCCTGGACAAGGACCCCAAGCCCTGGCTGCACCTGGGCAAGGTCGACAAGCCCGTGGCCCTCTGGGGCACGGAGTACGAGGTCAACGCGCCCGACTCCTTCGGCGGCGGCTACTACCGCTATGACCTGAACCGGCTCATCATCCTGACCAAGCTGGGCGGCAAGAACGTGCTCATCTCGGTCAGCAAGCAGAAGGACAAGTCCAGCGTGGGCAAGAAGGCCGTCATCCTCGACGACGGCGACTGGAGCTACTTCTACTCCGGCATCAACGGCCTGAACAAGGGCCTCATCGGCTGGGCCGACACCTACATGTACGACTCGGCCTCGGTGCAGGTGTTCATCGAGGACGCCCCGCACCAGACCTCCTTCATGCTCTTCAAGTGGCTGCGCGCGGGCTGGGCCGGCATGAACGTGGTCCAGAAGGACCACATCAACGAGGGCTCCACCCGCTACGCCAAGGCCTTCAAGCGCATCATGGAGTCCGACAGGCTGCCCGACCCCGACGAGTTCGCCCAGCGCGTGCACGAGCTTTCGACCATGAGCGACGGCGAGCTGGAGCGCAAGATCGCGGCCTATTCCGTGGCCATCGAGAACATCGCCAAGACCTCCCCGGCCATGGACAAGAGCGAGTTCCAGAAGGTGGTGGAGGGCGGCAAGTACTCCCGGACCATGAACCGCGAGGAGCGCCTGAGCGCCATCCTGGTGGAGTACCTGAAGAGCCGTCTGGGCAAGAACCCGCTGGTGGACTTCCCGGTCGCGCCGAGCGTGCGCCACAAGGCCGGGTAGGGGAGAGGCCACATGCTGCTGCCGGAATCCGACGCCAAGTTCAAGTACTGCCCGCTTTTGAAGACGCGGGACGACAAGATGAAGTTTTGCCTGGGCTCCATGTGCATGCTGTGGCGGCACGCCGAGGCCGACAAGACCGGAGCCGACGACCTGGGCTTCTGCGGCGCGGCCGGGCCGGTGGTCATGCTCGCCACGCTCTCCGGCGGCGACGAGACCGCACCCAAGCCGCACCTGTTCGGCGAGGACGACTAGTCCGCATGCGCGGCCCCGCCTCGGCCAAGACCCAGGCCGCCCCGCCCCTGGCCGGGTGCGCCCGCCTGCTGGCCACCTGCCCGGACCGCTCGGGCATCGTGGCTGCGGTCAGCGGCTTTCTGCACCAGCGCGGGGTCAACATCATCCACTCCGATCAGCACTCCACCGACCCCGAGGGCGGGCGCTTCTTCATGCGCCAGGAGTTCTATCTGCCCGGCCTGGAGGGCGGCCTCGAAGACCTGGCGCGCGACTTCGGGCGCGAGGTGGCCGAACGTTACCAGATGACCTGGCGCGTGGTGCTCTCCGGCCGCAGGAAACGCGTGGCCGTGCTCGTCTCCAGGCTGGACCACGCCCTCATGGATCTGCTCTGGCGGGTGGGGCGCGGCGAACTGCACGCGGAAGTGCCCATCGTCATCAGCAACCACCAGGACCTCAGGCCCGCCGTGGAGTCCTTCGGCGTGCGCTTCGAGCACGTGCACGTGCCGGAGGCGCACGACGCCCCGCTCGGCCCCGCCCGCAGCAAGGCCCTCACCGTGCCCGAAGAAAAGATGCTGGCCCTGCTGGACACCCTGCCGGACGGCCCGGTGGACCTGGTGGTGCTGGCCCGCTACATGCGCATCCTCTCGCCCGCCTTCGTCAAGCGCTTCCCCCAGCGCATCATCAACATCCACCACTCCTTCCTGCCCGCCTTCGAGGGCGCGGACCCATACCGCCGCGCCGTGGAGCGTGGGGTCAAGCTCATCGGCGCCACCGCCCACTACGTCACCGGCAGGCTCGACAAGGGGCCCATCATCGAGCAGGACGTCATCCGCGTGTCGCACCGGCACCGCCTCGACGAACTCAAGATCCTCGGCCGCGACATCGAACGCCAGGTGCTCTCCCGCGCCGTGCGCTGGCACCTGGAAGACCGCGTGCTCGTCGACGGCAACAAGACCATCGTCTTCGCGTAAGGCAGATGAGCCTCCGGCGGCTGTGGGGCCTGAGGCCCCCCAGACCCCCCCATTACGCCGAAAGGGCTGTTTCAGGAGGAACCTGAAACAGCCCTTTCGGCTTTTGTGGGTCAGGGGAGATTCTTCGGGAAATTCCGGCAACGCGGCAGGGAGGCGGAAGTGGCCGTGGCGCGACCTGAATCCTGGTCACAACACCCATGAAAGCCCCGAAGGGGCGGCCAACCGTGCGCGGAATCTTCGAGGGTCTTTCCCTCGGAGATTCCGCGCGCATTGCCAAGGCCAAGCCCGGCCGACGCATCCGCCCAGGCCACCCCGGCCCAGGCCCTACGGGGATTCCAAAGGGCCTCAGGCCCTTTGGCGGGGTCCAGGGGCAGCGCCCCTGGCCGCCGGAGGCTCTCGCCTTCAGGCCTGCTGGGGCTCCGCCGCGGCCGAGCCGGGCGGCACGGGCGCGGCGTTTTGCTGCTGGAGCACGCCGTACTTGGACAACAGGTCGGTGAGCTTGGCCTTGACGTTCTGCGTGGTGCGGGCCACCTGGGCCAGGTCGATGACCACGAGGAAGTCGCGGCGCAGGGGGGCCTTGTCCCACAGGGCGCGCACGGCGTTCTGCAGGGGCTCCTCGAACTGCAGCACCTTGACCAGGGCGGCCAGCTGCTGGAGGTTCTTGGTCTTGAACAGCAGCATGTCCGGGCGTGTCGGGTCCTGTGTCCAGACCTGGCTTTTGCGGATGCGGGAAAGCCCGCTTGCGGCCAGGGCGTCCACGGTGGGCACGGGGGTTCTGCGTGCGGACACGCTGCGCACGCTGACCTTGCCGCCCTCGTCGCGGGCCTTTTCGCGCAGCAGCCCCACGAAGGCGCTTTCCATGAGGTAGAACAGCACGCGTTCCAGGGACTCGATGGACAGCCCCTGGGCCAGGGAGCGCACGGCCTCGATCTCGTCGGAGCGCAGGGAGGCCAGGGCGGCCAGGAAATGTTCGCGGGCCTGGCTCAGGACCAGGATGGCGCCCAGGGCCAGGGCCACGGCCTGTTCCATGAGGAAGGGCAGGGGGTACTTCTCCTGCGGGGGCTCCCCGCTGGCGCGGGACTGCATGGCGCGGTACAGGCTTGCGGCCACGGGGTCCATGCAGACGATGAGGGCGGCGCTCTCCAGGTGCTCCAGCAGAAGGTCGCCGGGCAGGAAGGCGAGCCCCTTGAGTAGGCAGGCCTGGACCATCTTGCGCACGGCCTGGGTCTCCTCGGCCTCGGCGCTGGCGGTTTCGAAGGCGGTCTGCACGCGGGTCTTGGCGATCTCGCCGGGGCTGTCGTGCAGGGTGGCCAGCACGTCGTCGAAGAGAAAGCGGATGAGGACCTGCTGGCCGTCCTTGGAGAGCAGGAACTTGCCCGCGCCGGTGAGCTGCTTGTAGCCCTCGGCGATGTGCTGGGCGATGAAGCGCTCCACGAACTCGCGCCAGAAGCCCTGGTCCATCTGGTGGGTCTTGATGAGGTCGGCGAACTGCGAGAGCCCTGGCGCGCCGAAGTGGCGCATGATGAGCTCCTCGTAGTTGTCCGTGGTCAGCCCCATGGCGAAGACCATGCCCTGCACGCTCTTCACCAGCAGGGACTCGGTGTTGCGCAGAAGCGCCGTGGTCTGGGTCACGGAGGCCGCGTCGCCTGCGGCCTGCTCCTTGTCCAGGCGGTTCAGGAGCACCGGGAAGTTCCCGGCCAGCTTGCGCAGAAAGGCGTCGGCCGGGTGGTCTGTGCGGCGGCAGAGGGTGTTGATGATGCTCTGCTGCTGGGATTCCAGCATGGGATATTCGCTAATGCCCCCGCTGTTGATCGTGATGAAGGCCAGCAGAAGCTCGCGCTCCAGGGCCTCGCGCACGGTGCTGCGCTCCTTGAGCGGGCGCAGGGTGGCGAAATAGGCTTCCAGGCGTTCTGGCCACTGGGGCCTGCTCCCGGCGCTCTGGAGCGGGGATGCGGTCTGTTCAACGAGCTGTTGTTCCAATTAGGCCTTCCCGCTGAGGGTGCTGTGAACCCATCCCTTCCTGATTCTCTATTCCTTCGGCTGATTTGTCCAAAAAATCAAGGGGCGGGGCAATATCCCCACAGTTGGCCCTGGAGCCGACCCCACCTCGGCCAGGCCAAGCCCGGCCGCCCTGGCCTCGGGCGTTGTAGGTCCTGACGTTCCGGGCTGCGGGTCGGGGGGGCCTGCGCCTGGCCGCCGCTGCGCAGCTGTCCAGGCCCGGCGTGTGCCCGCCCAATCCGCGCAAATGCAAATCGTCCGGCCGAGCAGGGCGGACGTTGCAATTTCTGGCGGACAGGCTACAAATCGGTCCAGGGGCTGCGGGGAGATTTGCCGCGCGCCAGGCAGGGGGCCAAAGCATGCGCTTTCTTGATTTCGTCCGGCAGGAAGGCTACAGGCCGTATCACGGCACGGTGTCGTCCGCCGTGTACGCCTATTTTCGTTGCGAGCACCCGGCCAAGGCCCGCTGGTTCCACAGGCCCGGCAGCTACCAGTGCGCAGGCTGCGCCCAGCAATGCGAGACCGACAGCCCCGACGGTTTCCAAATCTTTCTCCTGACGGACCAACGCAATGCCTGAAATTTCGCGCCTCCTCCTCCGCCTGCCGCTTTCGGCCCTGGCTCTTTTTCTGTGCCTTCTGACCGCCGCGCCCCAGGCTTGGGCCGCCGGGGACGACGTGAACCTCACCCTGTGCAAGCAGGTCCTCTCGCGCATGATGTGCAAGAAGATGAATGAGTTCGGGTACGTCGGCAAGGTCCAGGACGGGGTCTATGTTCTGTCCGTGTTCTACGCCTCCAAGAATTCGGAGTACCTTTGCGCGGTGATGCCCGACGGCCAGCTGGTGCTGCAGGATCGCACCTGGCACCCCACGCGCCGGGTCATCTCCTACACGCCGGACTCCGACGGCAAGTGCCTGAATGCCACCTTCTCCTCCCCGGAATGCCCCAACAGGTCGCCCATCAAGGCCTGCCCGACGAAGACCCCGGGCGACGCCAAGGAGCAGGTCAAGGAGACCTTCTGGGTCCGGCCCATCCCCCAGATCCTGGAGGAGGAGTACAAGGCCATGAGCGCCAAGACCCAGCAGAACGCCACGGCTCCAGCCGCGCCAACGCCTGCGGCCCCGCCGAAGTAGTCCTGGTCCATGCATTTCGTCTTGCCTGGGTCGTGGAAAAAAGGGATACTTCCCGTATGATACCTCCTGTGCAGGAACCAGAGGCCCCAAAGGACCACAAGGCCATCTTCGTGGCCCGGCAGCCCATCTTCGACGCGCACGAGCAGGTCTGGGCCTATGAACTGCTCTTCCGGAGCAGCGCCCTGGCCAAGACCGCCAATGTCACCGAAGACGACCTGGCCACGGCCTCAGTCATTGCCGACGGCTTCTCCCTGGCCTTTTCCGGCATGGACAAGTCGCGCAAGGCCTTCATCAATTTCCCCCAGCGCCTGCTCCTGGACGACTCGGTCTACGCCCTGCCGAGGGAGATTTGCGTGGTCGAGGTGCTGGAGACCATCAGCCCCACCCCGGAGATGGTTGCGGCGCTGCGGCGCATCAAGGAGCGCGGCTACATCATCGCGCTCGACGACTACGTGGGCCAGCCCGGCTTTGAGGAGATCATCGCCCTGGCGGACATCGTCAAGGTGGAGGTGCTGGGCATGACTCCGGAGCGGATGAAGTCCATCGGCCTGGACCTGCGCAAGCACGGCTGCCGCCTGCTGGCCGAAAAGGTGGAGGACCGGGCCACCTATGACCTGGCCAAGAGCTATGGGTACTCGCTGTTCCAGGGGTTCTACTTCAGCCGCCCGGAGACCATGACCGGGAGCAAGGTGCCCACCCCGGTGCTGGCCAAGATGCGCCTCCTGCGCGCCCTGACCGGGGAAGACTTCGACGTGCGCGAACTTTCGGGCATCATCTCCACGGACCCCAGCGTGAGCTACCGCCTGCTCAACTTCATCAACTCCGCGGCCTTCTCCCTGCGCGACAAGATCCAGTCCATCCAGCAGGCCCTGACGCTTCTGGGCAAGCAGCAGATCAAGCAGTGGTTCCTGGCCGTGATCATCTCCGACTTCGACAGCACCTCCAAGGTGCAGGAGGCCGCCTACACCTCCCTGCAGCGCGCCCGCTACCTGGAGAGCATGGGCAAGCTGCACAGGGACCGCGCCTTTCCGCCCGAGACCCTGTTCCTGCTGGGCCTGTTCTCCAAGCTCGACGTGCTCCTGGCCCAGCCCATGAACAAGCTCCTGGAGAACATCCCGCTCGACAAGGACGTGGAGGCCGCGCTTTTGTCCAAGCCCTCGTCCTACTGGTCCTGGCTGTCCCTGGTGGAGGACATCGAGATAGCCAACTGGGAGGACGTGGAGGATTTCCTTGAGGGCAGGAGCCTGGACCGCGAGACCTCGGCCGTGAACTACGCCGAGTCCATCGAGTGGACCCAGACCCTGCTCAAGTGCAAGGGCGGCAATTGCTGAGCCTCAGCCGCGCCCGGTTTTGCCTGGGCCTGTGGGCGCTGCTTCTGGTCTGGGCCTTGGCCCCTCCGGCCCTGGCCCAGGAGGCCCCGCCCCTTGAGGCCGACGGCCCCGCCCAGACCTCCACCCGGACCTCCGCCCATATTCCGGGCCAGACTCCTGCCCAGATCATCCCGGCCCGGCCCCGGCCCCAGGCCGCCAAGCCAACCCCGCCCGGCATTCCCAAATCCGCTGCGGCCAAACCCGCCCCGGCCAAGCCTTTCTCGGCCAATGCGGCGGTGCGCGTCCCGGCCAAGCCTGCGGCGCGCGGCGCGGCGGTGAAGAACGATGGCAAGCGCTACCTGCGCTCGCTGGACGAGAACCACGACGGCCGCATCAGCCGCGAGGAGTATCTGGCGGCGGCAAAGAAGCGGTTCGCCAAGGTGGATGTGAGCGGCGACGCGGTCATCTCCG
>Ga0209373_10004644_pt1 | contig 11714 bp, 6 predicted proteins | sample Higcelweek5metaG_FD_187173 | JGI IMG/M metagenome (GOLD analysis project Ga0209373, IMG submission 187173) | Freshwater pond sediment microbial communities from the University of Edinburgh, under environmental carbon perturbations - High... | ecosystem: Environmental > Aquatic > Freshwater >... | reverse complement strand
GAAGCGGATCGATTCGGCGGTGCCGTTCCCGGCCAGCTCCGGCAGTTCGTTTGAGAGCGGAATTTCCGGCAATTGCGCGGTTCCGGCGGCGAGGGCGCGGCGCATCAGCCTTCTGCCCGGCGCGATCGCCCCGCCCCGGAACACCCGGCCCGCATCGACGATCTCCAGCGTGATCGCGGTTCCGCAATCGACCGCGATGGCGGGAAGCGGATGGAATTCGGCCAGGGCGATCGCGTTGGCCACCCGGTCCGCGCCCAGCGTCGAGCAGTCGATCCGGGTGAAATCGACCCGCCCGCCGCAGTTGCGCGCGTCGATGTAACGGATCTCCAGCCCGGCGAGGCGCTCCTTCACTTCGGGGACCACCGTCGCGGCGATCACCGGGAGCCCGGCGGGCAGCGACTCCGTTGTCAGCCGGGCGGTTTCAATGCGCGGCAACAATTCGAAGCGGATGCCGTCCCACAGCGCGGCGCGGCTGTAGGTGTTGCCGATGTTGAGCACGACCACCATGCCGCGCCTCACAGGAACGGCCGCAGCTCCGGGCGCAGCCCGAAACTGTTGAGCAGCTCTTTGATCCGCTGCGCCTGGTCGGCGCGGCAGACCAGCGTGGCGTCGGCCGTGGCGACGATCACGAGGTTGTCCACCCCGATCGCGGCGACAAGATGGTCCGGCTGCCCCGAAACGATCAGGTTGTGCGCATCCAGCCCGGCGAAAAGGCCGGTGGCGACGTTGCCGCAACTGTCGGGGGTGAGATGGTTGCGAAGCGCCGTCCAACTGCCGATGTCGTCCCAGTCGAACCGGCATTCGGCGACGGCCATGAAATCGGCCTTCTCCATCACCGCGTAGTCGATGGAAATCTTCTTCTGCCGCCCGAACAACGCGGGGAGCTCGTCCTCAAGCGTTCCGGCCCGGGACAGTTCGCAGGCCTCATCAAGCATCTCCGCCAGTTCGGGGGACTGGCGGCGCATTTCGCGCTCCAGCGCCCGCACCTGGAACAGGAACATGCCGCAATTCCAGCGATAGGTGCCGTCTTTGAGGAACTGTTCCGCGGTGGCGGCATCCGGCTTTTCCCGAAAGCCGAGGCTGCGGAAAAGCCGGGTCCCGCCCGCCGGGGGCAGCTCTTCGCCGCACCGGATATAGCCGTAGGCGGTCGCCGGTTCGGTCGGCGTCACCCCGATGGTGCAGATCCAATCCGGATTCTCCGCAACGAATCCGCCGAGGTCGGAGAGCACCGAAACCAGGTCGTGCGCCCGCTCGATCAGGTGGTCGGCGGGGAGCAGGCTCATGACCGCATCGTCGCCGCCGCGCGCCTTGACGATCCCCGCCGCGAGCGCGGCGCATGGCGCCGTATCGCGGGCAATCGGTTCGCCGATCACGTTTTCCGGCGGCAGGAACGGCATCAGATTCCGCACCGCGCCGACATACTCCCGGTTGGTGATGATCAAAATATGATCCACCGGGAGCAGCATGCGCAGCCGCTCCACGGTCAGCTCGATCATCGTGGCGTCGCCGAGCAGACGCAAAAACTGCTTGGGCCGACTGCTCCGGCTCTGCGGCCAGAAGCGTTCGCCCTTTCCTCCCGCCATGATGACCGCGTAAACGTTCCGCTGCTGCATCGGAGCGGCCCTTTCCGGCTCAACCGCCCAGGGTCTGGATAATGGTGACCAACGGCGCGAAGAGCGCGACAACGATGCCGCCGACGATCACGGCGAGGCCGACGATCATCAGCGGTTCGATCATCGACGTCAGGGCGCCCACCGCGTTATCGACTTCTTCGTCGTAGGTGTCGGCGATCTTGTCGAGCATTTCCGGCAATTTACCGGTCTCCTCGCCGACTTCCACCATCGAAATCACCATTTCCGGAAAGATCTTGGTGGCCGAAAGCGGGGCGGCGATGCCTTCGCCTTCCTTCACCGCGTCGTGCACCTTCTGGATGCCCTTCGCGACGACTTCGTTGCCGGAGGTCTCCTTGACGATCGAAAGCGCCGAAAGCACCGGCACACCGGACGCCATCAGCGTGCCGAGGGTACGGCCAAACCGCGAAATCGCCGTCTTGGAAATGATCGGCCCGAAAAGCGGCATATTGTACTTGACCCAGTCCACGGCGAATTTTCCGGCCGGAATCTTCACGATGACCTTGTACAGAATGACGAGGCCGATGATGCCGCACAGATACCACCACCACTGATGCACCATGGTGTTACTGACGTTAATGATAAAGATGGTGATGCCGGGCAGCGGCTTGCCTTCGAGAAGCTCTTTGAAGATCTTCGTGAAGTTCGGCACGATGAAGATCATGAGGCCGATGATCGCCGCGATGGAGATGCACAGCACCACCGACGGGTAGATCATCGCCGACTTCACCTTGCCGGCAATGCGCGACGCCTTCTCCATGAAGCCGGCGAGACGGTCGAGAATGATTTCCATCGCACCGGAAGCCTCGCCCGCGCGCACCATGTTCAGATAAAGTTTGTCGAACGACTTGGGGTGCTGCGCGAGCGCTTCGGCGAAGGTCGAACCGCCTTCCACCGTCTCGGCGGTCTTGCCGAGAATCTGGCGCGCCGCCGCATTTTTGGACTGCCGTTCGAGCGTCCGCAACGAACGGATGAGCGGAAGGCCCGCGCTCAACAGAATCGCCAACTGCCGGGTCAGCACGGTCAGATCCTTGCGTTTGATCTTGACCGTACCGATGGCCATGTTGAACCCGCTGGACTTCTTCTTTTTCCCCTTGGCGGCGGTTCCGCCCTTGGCGGCGGGTTTGGCGCCGCCGACCTGCTTGATCATCGTCGGGAACAGCTTCTTGTTCCTCAACTCCTCGGCGACGGCCTCCTCGGAAGCGGCATTGATCTTGCCCTTCTGCTCCTTGCCGGACGCATCCATCGCGGTGTACGTGAATTGCGGCATATTATCTTCTCCGAATTAAAATTCTCCAGGAACCAATATATCAAGTGTAACGAATAACTTCGTCCACAGTCGTTTCCCCGTTCAGGATGGCGCCGAGGCCGTCTTCGCGCAAGGTCCGCATCCCCAGTTCGCGCGCTTTTTCGCTGAGCTGGTTGGCGGGAGCCTCGCTGGCGATGAGTTCGCGGATTTCATTGTTGATCGACAGGAGCTCGGTGAGCGCCTTCCGGCCCTTGTACCCGGTGTGGTTGCAGTTCGGGCAGCCGCGGCCGTAGCTGAACTTGCGGTCCCCCACCACGCTGCGGTCGATGCCGAGGCGCTGGAGGTCGCTGTCGCTCGGCGCATAGAAGGTCTGGCAGTTCTTGCAGACCCGGCGCACCAGGCGCTGCGCGAGGATTCCCGCCAGCGAGGAGCAGATCAGGAACGGCTCCACCCCCATATCCACCAGTCGGGTGATGGTGCTCGCCGCGTCGTTGGTGTGCAGCGTGCTGAACACGAAGTGACCGGTCAGCGACGCCTCGATGGCGATCTGGGCGGTTTCGAAGTCGCGGATTTCGCCGACCAGAATGCGGTCGGGGTCCTGACGCAGGAAGGCGCGCAGCGCTTTCTGGAAGGTCATGCCGACCGCGTCGTTGATCGGAACCTGAATGATGCCTTCGATGTCGTATTCGACCGGGTCCTCGGCGGTCAGGATCTTGTCTTCGACCGTATTGACTTCGCCGATCGCGGAGTAGAGCGTCGTCGTCTTGCCGGAACCGGTCGGGCCGGTCACCAGCAGAATGCCGTTCGGCAGGTGGATCATCTCGCGCAGCTTTTCCAATACGTCCTCGCCGATGCCGAGGGAACTGAGCTGAAGGTTCACCACCGTCCGGTCGAGCACGCGGAGCACCACCGATTCGCCGTAGCTGGTCGGCAGGCAGGATACGCGGAGGTCCACCGGACGCCCCTGGTACTTGAGCTGGATACGCCCGTCCTGCGGGCGGCGGCGTTCGGAAATATTGAGGCCGGAGATGATCTTGACGCGGCTGATCACCGGAACCGCCAGGCCACGCGGCGGCCGCGGCATTTCGTAAAGCGCGCCGTCCACGCGGTAACGGATGCGGAACTCCTTTTCGAACGGCTCGAAGTGGATGTCCGACGCCTTGTCCTTGATCGCCTGCTGGATGACCACATCGACGAACTTGACGATCGGCGCCTCGTTTGCGCGTTCCTCATCGGTCTTCGTGGAGTCTTCCGCCTGGGCGTTCGGGCCTAGCTCGGCGATGATGTCGGCGACGGAATCGACGACCTCCGGGTAATAGCGCTCCAGTTCCGCATCGAAGAGGTCGGGATCGACCGCGATCGGAAGGATGTTTTTCCCGAGAATGAAACGGAGCGCCTCCACCGTCTGGTAGTCCAGCGGGTTGCGCATCGCCAGGTGGATCGTCTCATCCGCAATCGCCACCGGGATCACGCCGTAGCTGCGCGCGGTGTTGGTCTCCAGGCTTTCGATCACTTCCTTCTTCACGTCCGCGCTGCGCGGATCCCACACGTAGGAGCCGAGGCTGTTGGCGATCATCTGGAGCAGGTCCACGCGGGCGAAAAGGCCGTAGTTCTCGATCACTTCCAGGGCCGGCTTGCCGCTGCGCTCGACCTCCTCGGTCACTTCTTCGAGCTGTTCGAGAAGTCCGGGGTGACTGGGGGCGTAATCGGTTTTCAAGAGATCGATCAGAGCAGAATTTTCAATATCGAGCATTCTATCACCATTCCGGAATTAGTTTTCGTCCATCAGCGTCACGAAGATCACCTCTTCCAGCGTCGAAACGCCCGCCGCGGCCTTGCGCATCGCGTCGTCGCGCAGCGAACGCATTCCGTTGCGGCGCGCCGCTTCGCGGATAACGCCGGAAGGCTCGTTGGCGAAAATCAGCTTACCGATGTCCTCGGTGATCTGGAAAATTTCGTAGATGCCGATCCGCCCCTTGTACCCGGTCCGGCCGCAGCGGTCGCACCCTTTTCCCTTGTAGAACTGGTGGTTTTCGAGGTATTCGGGAGTCAGCCCGAGCATACGGATTTCAGTGGGCGTCGGCTTGTAGGGGGCCTTGCAGTTCGAGCAGATCCGGCGCAGCAGCCGCTGCGCCATCACGGCGCGGAGCGCGGTGGCCACGAGAAACGGCTTCACCCCCATGTCCACCAATCGGGTGATGGCGCCCGGCGCGTCGTTGGTGTGCAGCGTGCTGAACACCAAGTGGCCGGTGAGCGCGGCGTTGATGGCGATTTCGGCGGTTTCCAGGTCGCGGATTTCACCGACCATGATGATGTTGGGCGCCTGGCGCAGCATCGAGCGCAGGGCCGCGGAAAAGGTCATATCGACGTGCCGGTCCACCTGCACCTGGTTGATGCCGGTGAGCTGATATTCGACCGGGTCCTCGACCGTGATGATCTTGCGGCTGGTCGTGTTGATCGTATTGAGGAACGCATAAAGACTGGTCGTTTTGCCGGAACCGGTCGGGCCGGTCACCAGGAAGATGCCGTCGGGCAGGCTGATGATCCGGTTGACGATTTCGAGGTCGTCGGCATAGAAGCCGAGCTTGGGAACGTCGAGCTGGATGCTCGCCTTGTCGAGAATACGCATGACGATCGACTCGCCGTGGACGGTCGGCACCGAAGATACGCGCAGGTCGATGTCGCGGTCGCCGATGGTGACCTGAATGCGTCCGTCCTGCGGAATGCGTTTTTCGGTGATGTCGAGCCGCGCCATGATTTTGACGCGGCTGGTGAAGTTGGCCTGCATGTATTTGGGCGGCCCCTCGACCAGGCGGAGCGCGCCGTCGATGCGGTAACGCACCCGGTAATACTTCTCCATCGGCTCAAGGTGAATGTCCGACGCTTTCATTTTGAAGGCGTCGATGATAATCTGCGTCACCAGGCGGATGATCGGGGAATTGGCGTCGTCCATCGACTCCGCCGAGCCGATGTTGCTGGTGACCAGCTCGGTATCGATATCGGTGTCGTCGGAAATCTCCTGCAGATAGCCTTCCACGCTGTCGCCGCCGGTCCGGTAGTAGCGGTCGAGGACCTTGGTGATCTGATCTTTGCTGGCGACCATGGCGTCGACTTCGATCCCGAGCAGGTAGCGGAGCGCGTCGAGCGTCTCCATGTCGGTGGGATCGCTCATGGCGATGGTCAGTGCATTCTCGCTCTTCATCACCGGAACCACCTTGTAGCGGGATGCGATTTCGGGAGTCAGGCTCGCGATCACCTCTTCCGGGATCTCGTAGCTGCTGAGGTCGAGAACTTCCATCCCGTATTGCTGGGCGAGCATGGCGAGCATATCCTGCTCGCGGACCGAACCGTCTTTTTTCAGGCACTCCACCGGGTCGAGCGCTCCGCCGGAGGCTTCCGCCGCGGTTCGCGCCCTGGCAATCTGTTCCCGGGTCACCATCCCGTACTCCACTAGGAGCCCCAGAATATATTCCGTATCTCTGGCCAAAATATCGTCTCCTGTATATTAGCGGACAAAAAAAACATCCCCGATTGAAAAGTTAATCCATGCTTGCGTAAAAATCAAGCGACAGTCTCGATATCTGCGATTATTTTCTCCAGCACTTGCGGGTAATCCGGAATTTTGCGCTCTTCGGCCTCGGCAAGTGCTTCGGGGGTCGCGGTTGCGGGCGAAGAGGGCGCGAACACCGAACAACTGTCGGGGACCTGGGTGTTGGACAAATCGTAACTGCCGATCATCTCGGCGACGCGGATGGTTTCGAGCTTGTCGGCGCCGACCAGCGGACGCAGCACCAGCATATCGACCGCGCGGTTGATGGTGTTCATATTGACCAGGGTCTGGGAGGCGACCTGGCCGACCGCTTCGCCGGTCACCAGCGCGCGGCATTCGGTCCGGCGGGCGACCTGCTCGGCGATGCGCAGCATGGCGCGGCGGTAAAGGACGGTGCGGAATCGCTCGGAGCAGCAGTCGCGGATCAGCTTCTGAAGCGGCGCGAGGTTGCAGAGATGCAGCTTGCCGTGCAGTTGCCAGCCGTTGAGGAATCGGGCGATGCCGCGCACCTTGTCGGTGGTTTCCGGCGGCGTGTAGGGCGAACTGTGGAAGGTGATGAAATCGGTCGGGCAGCCGCGCTTCATGATCATCCAGGCGGCGACGGGGGAGTCGATGCCGCCGGAGAGCAGCGTCAGGACGCGCGGATTGCTGCCGACCGGCAGGCCGCCGGGCGCCTTGAACTCCTCCCAGTAAAGCAGCGCGAATTCGTCGCGGACCTCGACGCCGAGGGTGTATTCCGCATGTTCGAGATCGATCCGGAAGCGATTGTCGCCGAACGGTTTGGCGATTGCGCTCACCAGGTCGATTTCGATCTCCTTCGAACGCAGCGGGAATTTCTTGAAACTGCGGCGGGCGCGGACGCGGAAGGTAACCGACGGTTGTTCAGCAAAAACGGGGGTCAGCACTTCGCTGGCGAGTTCGACCGCCTTGGCCCGGATCGCGTCCATATCGACCGGCACGCGGGCGGCGGGAGAAAAGGATTCCAGGCCGAACGCCCGCGCCAGCCGCGGCTTGACCGCGTCGAGTTCGGCGGCGGAAAAATCTCCTTCATGGGCGGGTTCGACCCAGACCCGGCCCCGGACGCGGTGAACTTTGCAGGGGGCGGCGTCGCGCAGCAGGTGGCGGGCGTTCTCGACGAGGCACCGCTCGAACATGTTCCGGTTGTTTCCCTTGGTGGCGATCTCGTGATAACGGCAGACAATCGAATTATACATAAAAAAAGCGAACTCCTTTGCATCATACCACAAGATACTCCGGAACGCCTTGAAAGTCAAGCCCGTGAAAACGCAAAGACGGCAAGGCCCGGGAAAGAAAAGGCTCGCTTGCGACCCGGTCAACCCTTACCCGGCGCCGGGTACGGGCTGCCGGCCAACTCCGTTTCGCGGTCAGAACCCGAATTCAGGCTGGATCATGCCGAACACATCGTCGGTCGGAGCGTGCTCCGCAGCCTGCTCCGGCTCTTCTGTCTTCCCCGGTTCCGGCTGGGGTTTCATCTTTGGCTTCGACTTCTTCCGGACAGGTTCATCCGCCGCCGCATCCAGCACCAGCGGCTCCTTCGCCTCTTCCCGGAGCGGAGGCGGCTCCTGCTCCGGTTCTTCTTTCTTCGCCGGTTTCGATTGCGTTTCTTCCGCCGGTTCAAGCGGCTCTTCCGCGGCCGGTTCGGGCGCAAGCGCAACGGCTTCTTCCGTGACTTCTCCGGCGGTTTCCGCCGGAATTTCTTCCCGGATTTCTTCCACCGTTTCTCCGTCACTTTCCGGATCTTCTTCCTTGTCAACCGGTTGCGCGGCGAAACGGAGCGCTTCAACCTCCTCCGGCGTCAGGTAGCGCTTGTGGGTGATCTTTGCCAGCGGCTTGCCGGTAATCAAGAGCCCGCGCGCCTTCGGAGTGCGGACCGGGAGCTCCATCAAATTGAGCTCCCTCTCCGCCGTCTTGCCGCGCACCCCGGTTTCAAACAGCATGTAGACCGCGTCGGAACGCGGAGTCAGGAGTTCGAGCTTGCACTTGGCCGGGCAGAGCATGTACTCCTTGTCGAGAATGAAGCCGCCGATCGAGGAGCGCTTGCCGTAATATTTTCCGGATTTCGCCTCGCGGTAGATCACGCCGAACTCGGTCGAAGCGTCGTATTTGCGGAAGTCGTAGAGCTTCCCCACGAACAGCTTTTCCGGCGGCAGCGCGATCACCTTGTAGACCCCCTCCCTGCCGACGCAGAGGAAGCGGTCGAATTCATTGCAGGCGATGGTGTCGTCGCTCTTGATCGCGGTGCCGATGTAGCCGTTTTTGCGGTCCCAGCCGACTTTGATGTTGTTCAGCGCGGCGACGGTGCGGTCGATCTTCTCCAGCCGCTCGATCTCGGTGCGGCGCGGATACATCGCCCCGTAGCGTTCGAGCAGGCTCTTCAAATAGCGGATGGCGTATTGCTTGAGACTGCCGAGGTTCTTGTTGATCTCGTCCATCTTCGCCAGGACTTCGGCGATTTCGCGCTGGTTCTTCTCGATGTCGAACCGCGAAATGCGCCGCACCGGCAGCGCCAGAAGCTTGTCGATGTCCTCGTCGGTCACGTCGCGACGCAGCAGTTCGCGGAACGGGGCGAGGCCGGAGTGGACCTCGGCGTACTCGTCTTCCTGGCTGGCGCACTCCTCGATCCGCTTGTAGATGCGGTTTTCGAAGAAGAGCTGCGCCAGCGTCTTGGCATGGAACAGATCCTCCTGCTTGCCGAGTTCGATTTCGAGCTCGCGCTTCAGGGATTCGAGCAGTTTCTGCGTATTGCGCCGGATGACCTCGGTGACGCTCATCACCGCCGGGCGGCTCTCGCGGATCACCGTCAAATTGACCGAGATCGACACCGAACAGTCGGTGTACATGAAGAGCGCCTGCCGCGTCTTCTCGGGGTCGTAGCCACGGGTCGGCACGATTTCGATCTCCGCCTTCTCGGTGGTGTAGTCGTTGACGCTGGCGATTTTGATCTTGTTCTTTTCGGCCGCCTTTTCGATCGAGGCGATCAGGCTCTCGGTGGTGGTGGTCGCCGGAATCTCGCGGATGACCAGCTTGCGGCCGTCGATGTCGATCTTCGCCCGCAGCGTGATCTTGCCGTTGCCGTCCTGATACTCGCTGACGTCCATCAGCCCCCCCTGCTGGAAGTCGGGGTAGAGCTCGAAAGGTTCGCCGCGCAATTCGCTGATCTGGGCGTTGAGGAGTTCGTTGAAGTTGTGCGGCATGATGCGGGTGGCCATGCCCACCGCGATGCCGTCGCTGCCAAGCATCAGCAGCGACGGAATCTTCACCGGCAGCACCACCGGCTCCTTGCTGCGCCCGTCGTAGGAATCGACGAACTCGGTGATGTCGTTGTTGAACAGCACCTCGCGCCCCATCGGAGACAAACTGCACTCGATGTAACGCGGCGCGGCGGCGGGGCTCCCGGTCAGCAGGTTGCCGAAGTTGCCCTGCTTGGTGATGAAGTATTCCTTGTTGGCCAGCACCACCAGCGCGTCGCCGATCGAGGCGTCGCCGTGCGGATGAAAGTGCATGGTGTTGCCGATCACGTTGGCGGCCTTGTGGGTGCGTCCGTCGTCGATCTTGCAGAGCGACCAGAGAATGCGGCGCTGCACCGGCTTCAGGCCGTCGTCCACGTCGGGGATGGCGCGGTCTTTGACCACATAGCTGGCGTATTCGAGGAAGTTGCGGTCCATCATGGCGCGGAAGTATTCGTTGCTGCCGCGCTGACGGACCGCCGCGACCGCCGCCTCTTCCGGAATCTCCTCCGGTTCGAGCGCCTCCGGTTCGATGCTCTCCGTTTCGTCACTCATATTTCGGCACTTCCAGGTTCATCATGATGTATTCCCGGCGCTTCGGCGTGTTGGCGCCCATGAAGAAGCCGAGCAGCTCGGGGATGTTTTTGGTGTGGTCGAGCGTCACCGGCTGGATGCGCATCTCTTCGCCGATGAACCGGCCGAACTCCTTGGGCGAAATTTCGCCGAGCCCCTTGAACCGGGTGATCTCGGCCTTTTTGCCGAGCTTCCGGGCGGCGGCGTCGCGTTCCGCCTCGTTGTAGCAGTAGATCGGCGTCTGCTTCGGCGCCTGCACCCGGAAGAGCGGCGTTTCCAGCACATAGAGATGCCCCGAGAGCACCAGTTGCTCGAAGAACATCAGGAAAAAGGTGATCAAGAGATTCCGGATATGGAGCCCGTCCACGTCGGCGTCGGTGGCGATGACCACCTTGTCGTAGCGGAGGAAGTCGATGGAGTCCTCAATCCCCAGCGCCTGCATGAGGAAGGTGAGCTCCTCGTTGGTGTAGATCTTCTCGAATTTTTCGCCGAAGCAGTTCATCGGCTTGCCGCGCAGCGCGAAGATCGCCTGGCAGTTGACGTTGCGGCAGACTTCGAGCGAACCGGCGGCGGAATCGCCTTCGGTGAGGAACACCATCGTGTCGGTGGGCGTCGTACCGCGCGGCCACTTGTCGCCGGGGTGGTACTTGCAGTCCTTGAGCTTGGGGATCCGGAGTTTGCTTTTGACCGCCGCGGCCTGTCCTTTTTTCTTCATCGCCTGGATCTGGCGGTGCATCTGCTCGTTGCGGCTGACCTTGTCCAGGACGATTTCGGCGACGTCGCGGTTTTTGTGGAGGAAATCGACGATGGCGTCGCGCACCGCGGCGACCACCGGGCCGCGCACGTCGGTGTTGCCGAGCCTGTTCTTGGTCTGCGATTCGAAGATCGGGTCGCGCAATTTGATGGCAATCGCCCCCGACAGGCCGTCGCGCACGTCGTCGGCCTTGAAGCTCTTGCCGGAAAATTCGTTGATCGCCTTGAGCACCCCCTCCTTGAACGCGGAGAGGTGGGTTCCGCCGTCGTTGGTGAACTGGCCGTTGACGAAGCTGTACGAGGTTTCTCCGTAGTTGTCGCTGTGGGTCAGCGCGAATTCGATGGTCTGGCTCTTGCAGGCGATGATCGGATAGATCTTGTCTTCGCCGGTTTCGGTCTCCAGCAGGTCTTCGAGGCCGCGCCGGGAGAGATAGAGCTGGCTGTTGAGGTAGATCGAGAGCCCGCTGTTGAGATAGGCGTACATCCAGAGCCGTTTTTCCAGATACTCCGGCTTGAAGGCGTAGCCGGGAAAGAGTTCGGAGTCCGGCGTGAAGGCGACGAGCGTGCCGTTGCGTTCGGCGGTCTCCCCTTCGTCCTCGTCCTGAAGCACGCCGCGTTCGAAGCGGGCCTCGCGGAATTTGCCGTCGCGCACCGAACGCACGGAGAATTTCGCGGAGAGCGCGTTGACCGCCTTGGTGCCGACGCCGTTG
>Ga0209373_10004643_pt1 | contig 11717 bp, 9 predicted proteins | sample Higcelweek5metaG_FD_187173 | JGI IMG/M metagenome (GOLD analysis project Ga0209373, IMG submission 187173) | Freshwater pond sediment microbial communities from the University of Edinburgh, under environmental carbon perturbations - High... | ecosystem: Environmental > Aquatic > Freshwater >... | reverse complement strand
ATGCAGCCGATTACGCTGCCGCAGAACGGAGAGGTCGCAGCAAGCACCCTTTTTGTTACCCTTCCGGATGCTCAGAATTATTTGAGGGTCATACGAACCACCACGGATGACACTCACGCCGTGATTCTGATGACGGATGGTGTCTGTGATATGGTATTTGACCAGACAAAACTGCTGCTGATGCCTGTCGTCGCACGATTGGCTGAACTCGGAGGACTTCCCGGACCGGAACGTGAACGAGAACTGACGAAAACGATACGGAGCTTTATTATAGATGCCAGCCCGATTTCGGATGATGCGAGCATCGGACTTATTTATTTTTCCGATACGGAAGCTCCGGATTTTGACAGCCTCCCTCTGGACAAGGAGATTTGTCATCGCGATCCTAAAGATGATCTGCAGAATGTACAGGACGAAATATTGCCGAAAGTACGGTTTGCCAGAGAGATATACCAGAAGTCAAACGCGTTGGTTCATGAAGATATTGCCGGTGAAGAAAAGGCTGAAACCGGAAACGACACAGAGACCGCCCCGGCTCATTTGCCGGAAGACCTTCCGGAAATCAAAGAAAGACCTGCCCTTTCTGGGAAAAAGGGCATTCTGATCGGTGTCGGAGCCAGTATGGCGTTTATGACAGTAGTAATGATCATATATTTAATATTCCGCTGAGAGGTACAGTATGGAGAAGAAGAGAAGATACGAGATCCAGACAAATGTACGAATACCGGATATGGAAGAAATAAGGCTTGCCGCAGCGAATTATAAGGAGCCCGTCGAGACGGATGATCCAAAGGCAGACTCCAAATCCAAAGGTCTCGCGACACAAAGGGTACGTCATCTCCCGAAATACGAAGCGCAGCTCTCTTCCATAAAGAATGAGATGGAAGAACTGGCCAACAAGGTTGCGTTCGAGGAACGGGAGAAAGAGGCGGAGCAGGCAAATGACGCGGCTCTCATAGAATCCGAAGCACCCGGAGAAGCGGATGAAATATCCGCGCCGGAAGCCGGTGCAGACGAGAAGCAGGAGACCGAAGAGACAGCCGTGTCTTTGTCCGATCCGCTGCTCGAATCCGTCGCCGCGGTCTTAAAAACGACTATGGACAAGAAGAAAACCGAAACTCCGAAAAAACCTAGGAATAAGCCGAAGGAATAGAGCGGGAAGCGCTTTGGTCTGCCTTTGTTTTACAAAATCAGGAGGCGTTTACCGCGGCGGACAGCATATCTCCCGCAATCGGAGCTGCTGTCCCGCCGCCGGAACCGCCTTCTTCCACGATGACCGCAATTGCATAAGGCATATCGTCTTCGACGATGTACGCGACACAGAGCGCGTTGTTTTTTTGCCCGTCAACCTGTACCGTTCCGGTTTTGGACGCGACCGTGTAGCCGGATATGGCTGCGGCTGTGCCGGTTCCGTTCTTCGTACATTCGATCATCATTTTCTCGAGCTGCCCGGCCGTGGCGGAATTTGTAATTTCCAGAAGCGGCTGCGGCTTTAACTTCATATATTTTTCACCTGACGGAGTCGTTGCATATTCGATAATATGCGGCTTCTGCATCGTTCCGTCGTTCCCGACAGCACCGGCAATCATAGCCATATGAAGAGGTGTCGTATAGAGCGTACTGTCGGCCAGTGGCTGTCCGATCGACAGCCATGACAGGGTAAAGGGATCATTTCCTACTTCGATCTTTCCGGGTTTGACCGAAAGACGGTCCAGTGAAAAATCCGTTTCGTATCCGAATACTCTGGCGGTATTCATGATTCGCTCATTTCCCAGCGTCACGCCCACCTGCCCGAAAAATACGTTGCACGAACGCGCGAATGCCGACATGAAATTGACTTCGCCGTGACCTTCGCCGGATTCGCTTGCACCGTTCGGATCTACCGTGGAGACCGATTCGCAGTTGAGGGTCAAAGAAGGATCATATATGTTTGAAGTCAGGTAGGATGCGGCCGTGATGATTTTAAAGGTCGAGCCGGGCGCGTATGCGCCCGAAAGGGCACGGTTAAAAAGAACGGTGCCGGTGATATCTTCGTAGGCAATGACGGAAGACGGACTCGTACTCGGAGAACTTACCGAGCATAGCACCGCACCGGTCTTATAATTCAGAAGGACCACGGAGCCGTTTCTTCCGTCCAGAAGGTTATAGGCCTTTTTGCTTAATTCACCGCTGATTGTCAGTGTAATATCGTCGCCGGAAAGGCCTTTGCCAAGAATATCGAGATAAAATTGACGGAAGATATTGCGGTCGTTTCCGAGAAGGATACCCTGATAGGAGGCTTCGACCGTATTTCCGATGTTGTGCGTATAATCACCGACAATATGCAGTACGGACTTGGCAACTGCCGAATCTTCACAGTAGACACGGTCTCCGTCCACGCTTTGCGCGAGAATGAGCCCGTCCGAGTCGAAGATTGTACCGGCCTGCGCATATCTCGAACGCAATGCCGCCTTGTTTTCCCCGGCAGCGATATAGAGTTCGGTTTTACTTCGGTATTGCTGATAGGAAAGACCGATGAGGAGGGACGCGGAAACGATAAAGAAGAGTACGAGCATGATTTTCAGATTGCGCATCAGCATTTTCATAATCCGTAATCCTCCTTTTCCCTGCGTGCGGATAGACCCAGAAGTATGCCGAAGAGAAGAATAATCGTAAGAACCGAGGTGCCTCCCTTTGCGATCAGGGGAAGTGTCGCGCCCGTCAGCGGGACAAGCCCGGTCGTGCCTGCTATGACGATGGCAGCTTCTACAAAGGTCAGCGTTCCGATGCCCAGAGCGAGACTCGACGAGAAGCCGTCACGGGAAATGACGGTAATTTTGGCGGCTCTGAGCCAGACGACAATAAACAGAAGAACAATCGCAAGACCGGTAATGAGTCCCAATTCCTCACAGACAATCGAAAAGATCATATCCGAAGAAGCGAGCGGTATACCGCCCGGACTTCCGTTCCCGATCCCGCGCCCGAAGAGCCCTCCTCTGGCGACCGCCTGCAGTCCGTAGACGATCTGCCGGTTGTTGTCATTGACCTCGGTCCATAGAGTCGTCCATCCGAGAATTCTGCGCTGTACGTGCGGGAAGAAAGCAAAGGCGATTCCGCCTACAGCGGTACCCGAAAGAAGAATGATCAGCGTCATAAAATACTCGGAGGTCATCACGACATAAACGAGTATCGTCGTCGGAAGCAGGATCATGGCGGATCCCAAATCAGGGAGCATCATGATAAGGAGCATGACAAGCGCCGCCCATCCGGCGAAAACAAACTGATTTCTTCTGGATGTACGTGTTTTAAAGAAATTGGCGAGAACGATGAGATAGGTTATTTTGGCAAATTCGGTTAACTGGAGGGAAAAACCGCCGACATTAATCCAGAGAGTAGCGCCGTGAGAATCGGCACCGTTTCCGAAAATGAGCGTGACGATCAGAAGGAGCGGCGTAATGACGGCGCAAAAGAGGCGTATATGCTCCAGTAGATGCGTACGGGCTACGAATACGATGACGATCGGGAGAAGGAGGTATGCCATTAGATATGCCAATACCTGCGAATTCAGGTTCCGGACAAGCATATCCGGCGTTTTGTCGCTCCCCGAACGTCCTATGAGCTCGAGCCGGATCTGGAACAGCAAGCCGATAACAGACAGCTGCATCAGGATCAGAAGGAGCACCCGGTCGAGATTTTGAAGGAATAAGGGCAGAAGAAAGAAATAGAGATTTGAGATCAGGAGAAAAACGGCAAAGATTGTAAAGACCGTTTTAAGCGCGAATGTCTGATCGGAGGGAATAAACATGAGAAGAAGTCCCGAGCAAAGAAGGGTGAAAAGATTTACGCAAAAGAATGCGCCCCATATTCTCGGCGATGCTTTTTCCTTAGGGAAAACCGGAGCTTCGCTCATATCTTCGTACCGAAGGCTTGCTTCGGCCGCATACTGACGTTCGTTGATGAAAATAAAGGAGGCCTCGCCGATACCGATGATGTCACGGTTCTCGAGCGGCACGGGATGCCTGATTTCAATATGGTTGATATAGACGGGCATTTTGTCCGAAACGGCGCGGATATACCATAAGCCGTCATAAAAATACAAAATGGCGTGGCGTTTTGCGATGAGACGGCTTTTTAGCCGTATATCGCTTGCCAGGGAAGTGCCGATATACGTTGTGGGATGGAGAGGAAGACTCATACCTTCGACGGGTGTGCTGGTCAGAGTTTCGGATGCCATCAGGAAGAATCCTTTAGAGGGGATTACACTGTTCTTCATGTGCCATCTTAATTCTTTTACGGAAAGAGATATCAGGTACCAGACAAACAGCGCGATCAGAATGACCAGTATATAACGAGCGAGATAGGAGATATCAAAAACATTCATTTAGATCACCGATGGAGCATCATATAAACGGTTAAAAGATAGAGCAGGCACAAGAGCAGGTGAAGAATCGACATGCGGATCGTCACCTGCGGATTGGACCAGCCGATTTTTTTCCGGAAATGGTCGTGAAAAGGCGTTGTCGTATTTTTCAGTATAGATATATGAAGGAAGCGCTTCAAAGAGATTTTGACGATCCCGGCTCCGCCATCGAGGATGAAGACGAGGCAGAGTATCAGGTAGGCAAACGGCTGATGTGTCTGCATGGCGAGTATTGCCATAAATACACCGAGTGCGCGGGAACCCGCGTCGCCCATCAGAAGCTGACTCGGATTCGTGTTAAACCAGAGATAAGCTGCCAGAACGGCGATCATAATGATACCGGAGCCGGAAAAACCGCCCGTCGTTCCGAGCAGAGCGGAAAGTACGGTCATCGCGGCTATCGAGAGAATCGTGAGGGTGCTCGACAGTCCGTCCACACCGTCGGTACAATTTGTGACGTTGATTGCAACCCAGACGAGAACAGTACCGAACAGGAGATAGAGGGGGGCGGGCAGCGTAACGCTGAAACCGAGGATCGGAAAGATAATATCGGCAGTGTTGAAAAGCGTAAAGGTCAGCGCGGTCAGAAAGGATATCATAAGGTCGAGAAGTCCTTTTCTGTATTCGCTCCAGGGTTTGTCCGCTTTGTCGTCGAGGTATCCGAAAATCATGGCGGCTTCGATCAGCACGACATAGAAGATATATTCCGGCTTTAGCGGAACAAATAATAGAGTGAAAAGCGCAAACACCGTTATGAACAGAAGTCCGGCACTTGTCGGTTTGCCCTTGCTCTTTACGCCTTCGACGGCATATGCGCGGCCATGATCCGCCGGAAGAAGATTCGTCAGGTATTTAAGCGCAAAAAAAGCAGCGGCCATTGCGAGGAACGCGCCTATACACGAAAGTAGCATTGTATGATCCTTAAAGAGAAAATGACTAAACAAATGCGAGAAGCCTCCAGTCCTTTTACTCATACACAAAAGTGTACGCAAAAAACACATGGACATAATATCATAAATTGACTCGAACGCGTGTAAATGATACAGTGACTAGGCACAAAGTGAGCGATTAGGCTCAACTTCTACGATATTTTCATATTCGTTTTCATCGGAGGCATTTTCATGGATTTTAAAAAAGAAGCGTCGCTTATCCTGTCCGGTATTACGGGGCTGCCCCGGGAAACGGTCTTATCGGCCCTTGAAGTGCCGCCGCAGCGTGAGCTTGGTGATTACGCATTTCCGTGCTTTATTCTTTCAAAGACGCTTCGCAAGGCGCCTTCGGTGATTGCTTCCGAGCTTGCGGCGAATCCCGGCCTGCAGGCGGAATGGATCGACAGGGTTCAGTCAACGGGTGGATATGTGAATATCTTTGTGAACCGCGGTTCGTTCTCAAAGGAAGTTTTTTCCGAGGTTCTCGAAAAAGGCTCTGGTTTCGGCAATACGGACGAGGGTGCTGACAAGACAGTCCTTATTGAATATTCGTCTCCCAATATAGCCAAGCCGTTTCATGTCGGGCATGCGCTTACGACCTGCATCGGCAGTTCATTGTCGAAAATTTACGAGAAGCTTGGATACAATGTCGTTCGAATGAATCATCTTGGCGATTACGGAACCCAGTTCGGTAAACTCATTACGGCTTACCGGCTCTGGGGCGACGAGAAGGCGCTCCATGAGACGCCGATCAAGGAACTCTTGAGAATCTATGTCAAATTTCATCAGGAAGAGAAAGAACATCCGGAACTCACGCAGGACGCGCGCGATAATTTTCGCCGTCTCGAGAACGGGGAAGAGGCCGAAAGGGCTCTCTGGACGGTATTCAGAGATCTGTCTCTCATAGAGTTCTCCCAACTATATGACCGGCTTGGCGTTTCTTTTGACAACTATAACGGCGAGAGTTTCTACAGCGACCGCATTCCTGCCGTCGTTGACATGCTGACCGAAAAGGGACTTCTGGTCGAAAGTGAAGGCGCGAAGGTTGTCATGCTCGACGAATACAAGCTGCCGCCCTGCATAATCCTCAAATCGGACGGAACGACAATTTACGCCTCGCGCGATATCGCTTCGGCTCTTTACCGGTATGACACTTACCATTTCTACAAGAATATATATGTCGTAGGAACTCCGCAGGCGCTCCATTTCAAGCAGGTATTCTCCGTACTCGACAAAGCGGGATACGATTTTGCCAGGGACTGTATTCACGTCGGGTTCGGACTTGTCAAGTTTGCAAACATGAAGTTCTCCACGCGTGAAGGCAATATCGTTGTCCTGGAAGACCTTCTCGACGAGAGCGTCGCCAAGACATATGAAGTGATCAAGGCCAACAGTGAGCTGAGAAACACCGATATGTCCGAAGATGAAATCAAAGAGATCTCGAAAAAGGTCGGTATTGCGGCGGTCATTTATACCTTTGTCAAATCGGGAAGAGAGCGGGATATCGTTTTCTCCTGGGAGGAAATGCTCGATTTTGAGGGCGACTCGGCACCGTATCTGATTTACTCCTATGCCAGAGCAAGATCTATATTAAGAAAAGCCGCCGGGCAGGGAATCTCTCCCGCCGGCTTTGAAGATGCCGCTCTTGCTCTTTTGTCCTCCGAGGACGAATACGCCCTGGCCAAACAGATCTCCGACCTGCCGGATGCCATTAAGAAGGCAGCGGCGAGCAATGAGCCGTTCATGATAGCCAGGCAGACGAGCCAGATCGCAAGAGCCTTCAACCGTTTTTACAACAATACATACATACTGTCCGGTGTCGACGACGGGATCACAAGAGCAAGACTTGCGCTCTGCGAATCGGTCTGCACGGCCATAAAGATCGGATGCAATCTTCTGGGTTTTGATGTTGTTGAACGTATGTGATCCTTAGGAAGAATGAGGAATCGATCATGGATATGCCTAATTTTGAGGATATTCAATATGAGAGGCCGTCACTGGACGCTTTTCGCGAATGTGTCCTGCGCGTGCGGCTTAGAATCATGACATCCCATACAACGGAAGTCGTCGAGGCGGCTCTTTTGGATTTTCAGAAAGAATTGAGCCGGTTCGAAACAAGCTTTGCGATCTGTAATATCAGGCATGACCGGAATACTCTGGATCCTTTTTTCCAGAAGGAGCTTGAATTTTACGAGGAAGCGTCGGCTATCGTATCGGATCAGTCGGCCGGGGTTTACTCGCTTCTTCTGAGCTCGGGGATCGCCGAAGATCTGAAGAGCAAGCTGGGACCGATGATTTTCCGTAAAGCACAGAATAAAAAGGATACGATATCAGGTGAGATTGTTCCGGATCTGGCGAAAGAGAACGCACTTCAGAACGAGTACAGCCAGATATTGTCTGAGGCCGTCGTGAATTTCCGCGGCAGGGAGTATGCACTCTCGATGATGGATCCTTTTCTTGAGTCTCTTGACCGTGATGAACGAAAAGAAGCTCACCTGGCGGTTTCCCGATTCTATGAAGAGAACACCGAACGGTTTGACGGCATCTATGACAGTCTGGTTGCTTTAAGAAATTCGATGGCGCAGAAACTCGGTTACCGGAATTTTGTCGAGCTCGGGTATAAGCGCATGGAGCGATACGACTATACACCGGAAATGGTGGAACAGTTCCGCAGCCAAGTCGTCAAATATATAGTCCCCGTCACGGTAGAAATCCGTCGTCTCCAAAAGGGACGGCTGGATGTGGACGAACTGAAGTATTATGATTTGGCGAGCCTCTTTGCGACCGGTAATCCGCGTCCCGTCATTGCGGTCAGCGAACTTCCTGATGCGGCATCCAGAATGTTCCGCACGATGTTCGAGAAGGATCCGAGCTTTTACGATGTGCTCTCCGCGCACGGATTCACGGATCTGGACGCCCGGAAAGCGAAGGCGACGGGCGGATATTGTACGACGCTGCTGGATTATGGCATTCCGTTTATTTTTACCAATGCAAACGGAATGTCGGATGATGTGACGACGCTGATACACGAGTCGGGACATGCCTACGCGGCGATACGAAGCGTGGACAGTTCGCCGTTTATCGAATGTCTTTCTCCGACTCTGGAGACATGTGAAATTCATTCGACGGCTATGGAATTTCTTTCCTATCCGTACCTCGAGTATTTTTTCGGAGACGGTGCCGACGCGTCACGCCAGCTGCATATGACACAGTCTCTCCTGTTCCTTCCCTACGGATGCATGGTGGATGAATTCCAGCATTATATTTATGAGAAACCGGATCTGACACCGGCGGAACGTCACGAAGTCTGGAAACTGCTCGAACACAAATATCAGCCGTTTCTTAATTATGATGACGTAGAATTCTATGAAAAGGGTGCGGCCTGGCAGAAGAAAGGTCACATTTTTACGGATCCTTTCTACTACATTGATTATTGTCTTGCGCAGATTGCGGCGCTGGAAATGTGGGATAAATCCTGTACGAATCCGAAAGCCGCGCTCAGAATCTATGATCAGCTATGTGTGGAAGGCGGAAACGGTACGTTTCTCGAACTCTTGAGTAAAGCGGGCATTGAATCGCCGTTTTCACCCGATGTGATCAAGCGTATCGTATACCGTGCCTGTAATTTTCTGGAACTATGAAGCTGCCGGAAGCGTTTGTAAGACGCATGGACGAGTATTTCCTGGAACATCCCGAACTTGATTCGGAAGGCTTTTACCGAAGTTTCGACGGGGCTCTCCATTACGGGATCCGTATCAACCGTCTAAAAGTGAAGCCGTCGGAATATTCATCGGTTCTTTCTCAATTACCGGGTTATTCGTCATCCGTTCCGTGGTGCACGGAGGGCTTCTATGTGTCCGAAATACCGTCCGGAAAAGATCCGTACTACCATGCGGGCGTGTATTATATCCAGGAACCGAGCGCCATGCTGCCGGCCGAAGTACTCGCTGCGGTACCGGGTGAAAAAATTCTGGATCTCTGTGCCGCTCCCGGCGGAAAAGCAACCCGGATCGGCGCTGATTTAAACGGCGAGGGCTTACTGATTGCCAACGAAATTTCGGAAGAACGTTCGCGGGCACTCCTTCGGAATATCGAATTATTCGGTATCGGAAATGCCGTTATCACGAATGAGAAACCCGAAAGGCTAGCCGAACGTTTCCCTTCCTATTTCGACCGGATCCTGATTGATGCTCCCTGTTCCGGAGAAGGAATGTTCCGGCGCGATAAGAATGCCGTGAAAAGCTGGGAGCGCTTCGGACCCTCATCCTGCGAAGTAATGCAGAGAGAAATCCTTGCTTCGGCTCACAGAATGCTCACTCCGGGCGGACATATCGTTTATTCGACCTGTACCTTCGGTACCTCGGAAAACGAAGATATGATCGATTGGTTTCTCGAAAACTACCCGGAATACGACGCTGTCCCACACCCGGAAATGAAGGGGGTCTCTTTTTCGGGCGGCAAATACTTTAGCGGATCCATGCGGATCTGGCCGCAGCAGAGCAGGGGAGACGGCCATTTCTGCGTTCATCTGAAGAAACGGGAGAGTGCCGAACGATTCGTCCCGGCGCCGGAGACGGATAAAAAGCGAAGGATCGATACATCTAAGCTCCATTCGGTCAGAATGGCCGCGGAAGCGCTCCATTCGTTCTATGAGGGAGTATTGACCGCGGAAGGATATTCGTCGTACAAGGCGAAAATAGACGGCCGGTTTATGCTGAACGGAGACAAAATTCATCTGCTTCCCGTAGATTTGTCGCTCTTTGATGGTCTTAAAGTCGTGAAGATGGGCGCGTTTCCCGGGGAAGTCGTGAAGACACACAAGGGATTCATATTTAATCCTTCGCATGCACAGGCGCTGATGCTCTCTTCCGAAGAGGTGCGTCCCGAGTGTATTCTGACTTTACGTAGGGACGAGGACCGCCTTACCAGATATTTAAGAGGCGAGACAATTCTGCTTAGTGAAGACGAGATTGCTTCACTGTCACCGAATTCTTATATACTCGTCACGGTCGACGGATACCCCGTCGGATGGGGCAAATCCGGCGGCGGATCGATCAAGAATCTATACCCGAAAGCATGGAGATTGCAGTAGGTGAAATATGGATACCCTTACGAACTTTATCGTTGCTACGAAGAACAGGGACAAAGTATCCGAAATACAGGAGATTTTACGAGATCTCCCTTTTCATATTCTTACAATGACCGAGGCCGGTGTTGATGACGACATCGAGGAAGACGGCGAGACGTTCGAAGAGAATGCGCTGCTAAAAGCGAAGGCCGTTCATAAAAAAACGGGCGGCTATGTTATGGCGGACGATTCGGGTCTTGCAATCGATGCTTTAGGCGGAGCTCCGGGCATATATTCGGCACGTTTTATGGGTCCCGATTCTACGTACAAGGAGAAAATTGCCGCGATATGGGAGCTTCTTAAGAATGTCCCTCCCGATAAACGAACCGCTCATTTTATCTGTGCAATCGCGGTAGTCCGGCCGGACGGCAGCTTCTTTACCGTAAGGGAGAGCATGGACGGCATTCTTTACGACCGCATCATCGGCAATAACGGATTCGGATACGATCCTGTTTTTTATCTGCCGGAGCGGGGGCTTACGACAGCGCAGCTGCCTCCCGAGGAAAAGAACCTTATCAGTCATAGAGGAAAAGCTTTGCGAGCAATGCTTGCAGAACTCCAAAATACATGATATAGTATCCGAAAAGAACAGTTGTATCTACAGGGCGGACAGTTTTCGCTGCATGAGATGGTCTAAATTCTGTCGGATATCATTACGGAGGCCTTGAAATGTCTCAAAACAATGACTACTTTTTGGTTAAAGCCGATGTGTTGCCGGAAGTCTTTGTAAAAGTAATGGATGTGAAACGGCTTTTGAATTCGGGTAAGGCTAAATCCGTCAACGAAGCCGTACAGAAAGTCGGACTGTCGCGCAGTGCATACTATAAGTACAAGGATGCCGTAATGCCTTTTTACGAGACCAGTAAGGGCAAGCTTGTGACGCTGATCATTGCCGTCGAGAATTTTCCGGGCATACTCTCCGGAATTATTCAGTGCGTTGCGTTTGCCAAAGGAAATATTCTTACGATTAACCAGAACATCCCGATCAACGGCCTGGCGGATGTTTCCATATCGATGGAAACAGACCTGATGGTCAAATCGATTGATCTCTTGCTGGCCGATGTCGGCAAGATACCCGGTGTAAGATCGTGCAGGATACTGGCCCGCGAGTGAGATAAGATTATGAACTGTTTGGGGGAGGAATGTATATGATTCATGCAGCAATTCTGGGGTTCGGTGTTGTCGGATCAGGTGTCGCCGAAGTCATGAAAATGAACGAAAAGCAACTTGAGCAGCACCTCGGAGAACCGATTCAAGTTAA
>Ga0209373_10004641_pt1 | contig 11722 bp, 5 predicted proteins | sample Higcelweek5metaG_FD_187173 | JGI IMG/M metagenome (GOLD analysis project Ga0209373, IMG submission 187173) | Freshwater pond sediment microbial communities from the University of Edinburgh, under environmental carbon perturbations - High... | ecosystem: Environmental > Aquatic > Freshwater >... | reverse complement strand
CTTCTCGGGGACTTTACCAATAATGCAATTCATACTTCTGCTACTACTGGCACTGTTGCATATATTGTGTTTTTAGGACCAGCACGCCAAGACATTTACGGGAACAACAAGGGTCAGTTCGGCAACCTCCAGATGAATAATACGGGTGGAGTATTCGTGAACGTTGATGCTTCCGTTGATGGCAAACTGTGTTTTTCAAAATCAAATAGTTACCTGTATATTGACGACAACGTTTTGACCTTAGGCTCTTCATACTCTACCATTGGAACGCCTGCCGCAAACAAGTGCATTATGACCAACGGCGTCATCAGCGACGGTGGAGTGAAGAAAAAATTTGTCTCGGGAAGTAATATAACCTTTTTGTTCCCTGTTGGCGTTATCGGCAAGTACACCCCGGTAACGTATAAAGTGACTTCAACCGGGGGAGACATCACCGTGAAGCCCGTGAACGAGGCTCACCCCGCGCAAACGAGCCCACTGCTGACCAACGAGTTGCAGTATTACTGGAATGTGGCCAGTAACCTCACAGGTGTCACCGCCCTGACACAAACGTACGATTACTCCAAAATTACAACCGACGTTATCGGTGATGAAGCGAGTTACATTGGCGGCAAGTATCACAATAACACGTGGACGCAGTACCCTACTGCCGTGAGCTCGCACAAGATTGTCATCACGGGAGAATCGTCGGTGAATGGCGATTACACTTGCGGCGATCCAGATAATTTCAACAACAAACCTATACTTTACAGCCGCAATGGAGCAACGGATATCACCACAACGACCGGTGCCGCGTGGAACGCCCCCAACAGCTGGACGGAGAACCCCTCGCACACGGGGCCGGTCGCCTCTGCCGCACCAGATGGAAACCCTATCGTGGTAAAAGCTGGCCACGTGATAAAATTCGCTGACACCGATAACGATAAGTATGCCTTCTCGCTAGTCGACTCGGGTGTTGTTAACCTTGCCGCGACCTCGGGTCACAATTTCGGTTTCGTCAGCGGCCCGGGGCGCATCATCATCCAGAATTCCACGGCTGGCTTGTTCGTGTTCCCCGGCGGGAATTACGACCAATTCTTCAGCGACACCAGCAGCATCGTGGAGTACAACGCCGTGAACGTGTCGGCCAACACCTCGTTCTGCCCCAACATCAAAACATACCAGAATCTTGAATTCACGGGGAGTCACCCTATTTACCTTCCCAACGTGGACGTGACGGTGAAGAACGATCTCCGTTTCCTTGGCAACAAGGTTTCGAACACGAACTACAACAAGAATATAACCGTGTGGGGCGACTGGATCGACACGGTTTCCGGTGGTGCCTTCGTGCCCGGCACGGGAACCGTTTCGTTCGAGGGGGCCGATTCAAGCAGGCTGATATCCACCTCCACCGAGAATTTCTACAAGTTGAAGATAAACAAAACAACTTCCTCGCAGTACTTGAGACTCAATGCTCCCGCGACGGTGAGCAACATGCTTTACCTGACGAATGGATTGATAACAACTACATCTACAAATATACTATCAATAAGCAACACTTCCACGGCAGCAGTTTCGGGCGGCAGCACAAGCTCGCTCGTCAATGGTCCCTTGAAGAAGAAAATCTTGAGCGGAAGCTCGTTCTCGTTCCCCGTTGGCAAGGCTAGCCGTTACGGCAACATTTACCTGTCATCGGTAAGTGTCGCTGGCGACTGGGTTTCCGAGTACTTTAATGTAAACCCGCAATCGGCATTATCATATTCTGCCACTTCACCACTTGTTGCACCCTTGACCTCGGTGAGCAACAACGAGTACTGGACAGTTACTCGACCAAGTACTGGCGCACAAACAAAAGTCCGGCTTCGCTGGGACGATAATTCGTACATCGGTGTTACGAATAACACCACTGCGAGAACGTACTTGAGAGTAGTGGAACATGCCGCCGCTGGCACATGGACCGTTCGCGGCCAGACGGTGAACGCATCAGCTAAAACGGTGGCAACAACGGCTGTCGTTTCAACGGAAGATTACACGTTCACCCTCGGTGTGGCTGGCGTTACGGCTACTTTGACATCGCCATCGGTACCAAACATTTGCAATAACGGCGAAATAGCAAGTATTCCTGTATCATTAACCGGGAATCCAGGCTGGACATTGACATACAGGGTTACAAACACTGCTGATGTCACCAAATTCAAGGACATTACTGTCGCCCTCACGAAATACGATGATGCCTTCACCCTGAAAGGCAGTGACCTGACGAGCATTTTGACACCCAATGCCACCACGGCATTCAAGGTAACGCTGGAGAGCGTGAAAGACAACACCGGCGCCTTGGGTATCCGCATTGGCAGCACCACGTTCTCGGTGAAGTTGACCTACACGCCTGACATCACCGGGACGTTTACTGTAGGGAAGGGCGAGGTTCGCTCTTTCGCCACCGCTAGTCACACGGGCGCCACTTACGCGTGGACAACCACGGGTGGTACCTTTGCCTCTGCCACCGCAAACCCGGCTTCGATGACCGTTTCTTCTACCTTGGGAACGTATTCTCTCTCGGTTACCGAAACCGTCACTGCAACCAGCTGCGCCGCTTCTGATATCCAGTCGTTCGTTGTTCAGGATCTACCTGCTCCAGACATTACACCAGCCACACCAAACATATGTCAGAATTCTGTTCAAACGTATTCAACGGCATTGGTTGCTGGGCATTATTACAATTGGACTGTCAACGGGGGCACTTGTACCACGGTAAACTACAACACGTGGAGAAACGGCGGTAATACCATCAGCGTCACATGGAACACGGTAGGTTCGGGGACTATTTCTGTTACTGAAGCGACAAACTCGGGACATACCGTAACTACAACAGCCACCGCTTCGGTTCAGGTGAGTTCGGCTATCGGAACTTACACGGTATCCGGCGCTCCCAGCCCTATCTGCGAAGGCGAAGATGCCGAAATCAAACTGAGCGGTTTCGAGCAAAACGTGGATTACACCTTGTGGAACACAACAAGTAACACCATGGTAAATACCATCACCGGAACAGCCGCGACGACGGAAATGAAATTCGTCATCGGCAGTTTAACGGATACGGCTACTTTCAAGGTAATCGCTTCTAATCTCGGTTGCTCTGTTCAGATGACGAATACTCCCACTATTGTTGTGAATAAACTCCCCGTCATCACTTCTCAGCCAGCCAGCGTTACCGTTGAGGCCGGGGTTGCATCTTGTTCGTTTACCGTTGGCGCAACGGGAACAGGCCTTGCCTACCAGTGGCAAGAATTCACGACGAGCTGGGCCAACATTTCAGACAACGCCGTTTTTTCTGGCGCCACCTCTGCAACGCTCGTTGTTAATCCAAAGGTTTCGATGAACGGCAACAAATACCGCTGTATCGTTTCGGGAACCTGTTCTCCGTCACAAACAACAGATGGCACAGCAACGCTTACCGTGAGGTACGAGTATTACTCTAATAGCCTCGATATGTCGCAATTAACGAACTGGGGAACGAATACCGACGGCACTGGCGAGCACCCTGCCTCGTTTGATGTCGACGGGCTTATATTGCACGTTGTCTCGGGTCAAACCTCGGTCGTGAGCAACGACTGGTCGCTCGGTGCAGGAGCTACTCTCGTTAACGAAGGAACGGTCGCTCCGTCGGCTAATATCTCTGGTCTGGGCAGCATCACGGGAACGGGAACACTGAATGTTACAAAGGTTGGAGGATCATCGTTTGCCACGCAGTACGCTATCTCTAACATCGCATTATCTACCCTTACGGTGAAGTATTCTGTTTTGACCGGTGGCCAAGGAGTGTCGCCAGCCGCATATGGCACTATTATACTTGCAAATACGAGTGGTACGAACACCGCGTATGGTACTATCACCGCTAAAAACTTGGTAAATGCCAGTGGTGGAACGTTCGATGCGCTTGGCTTTGCCGTGACTGCCACGACAATTGACAACACGAACTCAACCCTCAGATTTGCCGGCCCATCGAACGGCGTGGCTGTCGCTACTGGAATGGTGGAGTATTATGGAACATCTGCGCAGACCGTTGCTGGTGGAACGTACAACAACCTCACGTTCTCCGGGGGAGGTCTGAAGACGCTGAGCGCAGCTGATACAGTAACCGGAATACTAACGCTGACTAGCGGGATAGTGAAGACCAGCGCCACGAATCTCCTGACCCTTGAGGCATCTGCCTCGATAGCGGGAACTCCGTCGCACACGAGCTTCATCTCTGGCCCCCTGAGACAAACCATTGCATCCACTGGTAGCACGATAAAATCATTCCCCGTTGGTACAGACAGCCTACACCTCGCAGAAATCACGGTAGAGCAAGCCAATGCGACAACGACCTACTATACATGTGAATACACACATTCATCGGCCAGGCTGTTGTCGACTGCACTTCCCTCTGACAACTCGCTCAAATACGTGTCCGATGTCGGCTACTGGCATTTCAGCAAATCGAACGAGGACTTGTCGGCCGACGGGCTGGAAGACGCTAACCTCACAAGTGCAAAGGCCACGTTATACTACCTGCCGGGCGATTACGTAACTAACGCGGCAAACCTGAGGGTAGCCAAGAGCAATACAGCGACAAACAAATGGATCAACGTAGGAAACACCGCGATAGGCACAACATCGATAATGTCTGAGGCATTCCGCGCATTCTGCGATGTGAGTTTAGCTACCTGTATATGCAGCGGCGAAGCCAGCCCATTGCCTATATCCCTGGTATCATTCGGCGCCATCGCATCGGGCAAGGACGTGAACATTACCTGGGAAACAGCCTCGGAAACAAACAACGAGTACTTTGTTGTTGAAAAGTCGCTTGATGGTAAATCGTTCAACGCGGTTGCCAAAGTAAAAGGAGCTGGTACTAGTACAGAAACACACGATTACTCGATTGTCGACAAAAACGCTGGCGAAGGAGTAATCTACTACCGCTTGAAACAAGTTGATATTGACGCGAATTATACGTATAGCGATGTGGTAAGTGTGAAAATAGATGCGAGCTCAAGCACCGACATCGAGAAGATCCTGGTTTACCCCAATCCATCTTCGATAGATGATATTAAATTACTGGTGAATTACAGTATGCCGCAGACGATTTCTGTTACCATCAGCAACATGCTCGGGCAGGTGCTTTTCTATGGCGATATAGAAACGCCCGAGGGAACGTTCATCATCAATTTCAACGAGTTCTGCCAGTTGTCGAAAGGCAATTACCTCGTGGTCATCAAGTCGACGGGTGGTACGTCGACCAGGACGATAAACATACAGTAATACTTACTCTTGACGGTTCGAAAAGCACGGTGAAAATTCCCTTCGCCGTGCTTTTTTCGTTTATAAATTTGGCCTTCTACGAGCAATAAGTTTTACCTTTGTGGAACAAAATCGTTTTTCAAGGATTTGATTTCTTTAACAAACGCCAGTTCGACGAAGTATATTTTTACAATAAATTGAATAACAGTACTTTGCATACAACCTATCCCCGGCCTCCTCTCCAAAAGAGAGGAGAGAAACAGCCATAGCTTCCCCCACGAGGCTGGCTGTTTAAAGTCCCTCGCCTTTGGAGAGGGATTTAGGGTGAGGTTGTGGTTGACAATGAAGTAATTAACTATAAAATTTCGTCGAACTGACGCTAACACTATTGTTATTACAGAACCACATCTGCATATTAATCAATGTAAAACAAAATAAAAATGGCTGATTTCATATATCAAAAACCGTTCCCGCTGGGAGAAGATACCACGAAGTATCGTCTTTTGACAAAGGAATATGTAAAAACTGTAGAGTTTGAGGGTAAGAAGATTCTCAAGGTAGATCCCAAGGGTCTCGAACTTCTCGCGCAAGAAGCTATTCACGACGTGTCGTTCTTCCTGCGCCCTGCCCACATGGAGAAACTCGCCAAGGTTCTTAAAGATCCAGAAGCGAGCGACAACGACCGTTTCGTGGCTACAACCATGATCCGCAACCAGGTAGTTTCGGCCGAGGGTCAACTCCCCACCTGCCAGGACACGGGAACCGCCACCATCGTTGCTAAAAAAGGCGAATGCGTGTGGACTGGTGCCAACGACGCAGAATACCTGTCGAAAGGTGTCTACAATACATACAGGGATTACAATCTTCGCTACTCGCAAATCATCCCTTACAAGATGTTCGAGGAGAAGAATTCGGGCACGAATTTGCCAGCCCAGATCGACATTTTCGCAGAGAAAGGCGATCACTACGAGTTCCTCTTCGTCACGAAGGGTGGGGGGTCTGCCAATAAAACGTATCTCTACCAGGAGACTCCCGCGTTGCTCAACGAGGCTTCGCTCACAAAATTACTGAAGGATAAAATCAAATACCTTGGCACGGCAGCGTGTCCTCCCTATCATCTCGCGATCGTTATCGGTGGCACATCTGCCGAACTCAACCTCAAGACCGTTAAACTGGCTTCGGCCGGTTACCTCGACCATCTGCCCACGGAGGGCAATGCCGGTGGACAGGCCTTCCGCGACCTGGAATGGGAAGCAAAGATCCAGGAAATGTGCGAGAAATTCGGCATGGGTGCGCAGTTCGGTGGGAAATATTTCACGCATGATGTAAGGGTCGTCCGGATGCCTCGCCACGCGGCGTCATGTCCGGTTGGAATGGGCATCAGCTGTAGCGCCGACCGCAATATCAAGGCAAAAATCACGAGCGAGGGGCTCTTCATCGAGGAAATGGAGAAAAACCCTGCAAAATACTTGCCCGAAACGGAGCTTAAATTCCTGAAACCAGTGGACATCGACCTCGATCAACCAATGGAGGAAATTCTCAAGATATTGAGCAAGTACCCCGTGAAAACGCGTTTGAACCTCAAAGGCACCCTCATCGTTGCTCGCGACATCGCGCACGCTCGTATCAAGAAAATGATTGACGACGGCAAACCGATGCCCGAGTATTTCAAGAATCACCCGGTTTACTACGCGGGTCCCGCGAAAACGCCGCAAGGAATGGCATCGGGAAGCTTCGGCCCAACAACGGCCGGGCGCATGGACTCGTACGTGGCTGAATTCATGAACCTCGGCGGATCGATGGTGATGGTAGCTAAAGGCAACCGTTCCAGTGTGGTTCGCGACTCTTGCAAGAAATTCGGTGGATTCTATCTCGGTTCAATTGGTGGACCGGCTGCAATCCTCGCCAAAGAAAGCATCAAGAGCGTAGAGCTTGTCGACTTCGAGGATCTGGGGATGGAAGCCGTCCGCAAGATACGCATCGAGAATTTCCCCGCCTTCATCATCTGCGACAACAAGGGCAACGATTTTTTCGATGAGTTTTGTTAGTCACAAATCTTGTTAAATAACACGACCCCGTTGGTGAATTAACCAGCGGGGTTTTCTATTTTTGTTGGATGATAACAAGGCAGATACACGCATTTCTCCTACTGTTGATAATCGGTTTTGCAGCTTTTTTACGATTATCGATAGCTCACTGGGGGCTCGAAAATCACGATGGCATTCATCGTTACAGCACCCATTTCGATGAAGCATTCTCGGTTAAATGTTGCCAGGAAATTGACATTAAAAAACTCGATTACAATCCCGAATCTGGTCAGATCGAGGGTTCTCTCATGTACTACATGTGGTATTGCAACGCACTGGCGTTACATTCTCTAGGGGTTATCAATGAAAACCCCAACGATGTTCACGAAATTAATCAGGATTCCGCAGACTTTATATATTGCAGTAGATTGCTTGTCATTTTGTGCGATCTGTTGACTGTTTTGTTTATATATCTGACAGTAATGCTAATAACTCGTGATCGTGCCTCGTCGCTTATCGCTGCATTCCTATTCGCAATCATTCCTTTCGAGATACTGCATAGTGCCTATATGAGAACTCACGTGCCGTGCAACACCTTTTTGGCAGCAATTATCTACTATTCTTCAAGACTGTATTTCAAGAAGAAGATAAATCTGATAGTAATTGTCGGGATATTGCTGGGTTTCAGTATAGCAATGCGTTACACCAATTTCGTTTTCGCACTTATACCCGCATTAATATTGATAAAACTTGTAGCCAATAAAGATATATCTCACAAAAACACAATCAGATGGTTAGGCATAATGCTGATCGTGGCGATTCTTGCACTCATTGCCGGTAATCCTAGCTGGGTGCTATACTTTGAGGCCGTTAAGAACGGGATTCTTCATCAATCTTTGCTGTCGAACCAACTAGGTATCGAAAGTTTCAAGAACATCTGGTATTATGTTTCGTGGATAATCCCGTTTGGTACGTTCTCGCTTTTCGTTATATTCTACACAAGTATTATAGGGACTGTCTTTATCCATAAATACCAGCCTTTTGCCACGACATTTGTGGTGTTTAGCCTCGTCTATTTCATTCCCGCATCAATTTTTTACCCTATATTGACGATAAGAACTGCGCTTCCGTTATTTGTTATTTTCAGTATTCTATCTGGAATTTACATATCGCATTTGTTAGGTCGGCAACAGTATCGTGCCTTTTACATAATTGCCTTGGTATTAATGGTGATTCCAACACTTTTGTTCGATATTCGGTTGGTTTCAACATTATCGACACGTGATGACGATCCTTTTGTGCAAGTGCATTCATTTTTCGAGAAACATGAAAAGGGGAAAGCAATAAGCATTAATGTTTTAGCTCCGATGACTGAAATGTATACTCGTCCGAACATGTATCATTTATTCCGCGATCAAAAGGCGATTTCAATCAATAATCACAGCCAGGAGATCTCAGATAGTTCGTGTTACATTATCGTGAGCCAGTTCGATTATTCTACCAAGCCAGTGGTTGGGAAGATTGTAGGTTCAATACTATCATCGGGGAAATACACACTGGTTCGACATTGCAAGAACGAGTTGAAGTTTTGCGGTATCGCAATTGATTTTGAGAGTTATGCGCCGCATGATTTTATGTACCCTTTTCAATCGTTCTATATTTATAAAAGGAACAAGTAATGTGTCTACACATTGTTTTTTGGTGTATTTTTATATACAATAACGCACCAGGATAAGCCACGAGAACGGTGGTTTTATACATAAGGATTGCTTGTGAACCAAGTGCGAAAAAATAATTAAATATGTTGCAATCGTATGATAAATTCTTATACCTTTGCGAGTCAAAAATTGAATGTAAAAGAAGAACATTTTTTAATTAAACGGCACTATGTATCTGACAAAAGAACAAAAGGAAGTTATCTTCGAGAAATACGGTAAGTCAAAGACAAATTCAGGACTTAGCGAATCTCAAGTTGCATTATTCTCTGAAAGAATAAATCACCTGACCGAACACCTGAAAGTTAACAAACATGACTACGTTACTCAACGCTCGTTGATGAAGCTTGTTGGTAAAAGAAGAAGACTCCTCGATTACTTGAAGGATAACGATATCTCGAGATACAGGAATATCGTTAAAGAGCTAGACCTGAGGAAATAAAGGATACATTGTACTAGATGAAAGGCAATTTCTTCGTGATTGCCTTTCTTTTTTTATATAGCCAACAAGTCAAAGAACCTTTAAACTAATTAATATGTACAACTTAGTTACCAAGACCATAGACCTTGGAGATGGGCGCAAGATAGAGATCGAGACGGGTAAGCTGGCAAAGCAAGCTGACGGTTCGGTTGTCGTGAAGATGGGGAAAACTATGCTTCTCGCGACGGTTGTTGCTGCCAGGGAGATAAAGCCAGATGTTGATTTCATGCCCCTCTCGGTTGAATACAAGGAGAAATTTGCTGCCGCAGGACGTTTCCCCGGTGGATTCACCAAGCGTGAAGGCCGCCCGAGCGATTACGAGATCCTCGTATCCCGCCTCGTTGACCGCGCGCTTCGTCCCTTGTTCCCCGATAATTACCATGCTGAAACGTTTGTGACCATCCAGATGATTTCTGGCGATAAGGAAAATCTTCCCGATGCCCTTGCCGGTCTTGCTGCTTCGGCTGCCCTCGCGGTGAGCGACATACCTTTCAACGGACCAATTTCCGAAGTGAGGGTTGCCAAGATTGACGGCAAGCTGATAATTAATCCACCGTCATCGTTACTTGCTAATGCCACGATAGACATGATCGTTGGAGCAACGTACGAGAACATAATGATGGTTGAAGGAGAGATGAGCGAGATTTCTGAAGTAGAGATGCTCGAAGCAATCAAATTCGCCCATGACGCTATAAAGGCCCAGTGCAAGGTTCTTGTTGAGCTAACACAACAGGTAGGCAAAACGGAGAAACGCACCTACGACGATCACCTTGCATGCCCAGAGCTAGACAAGTTAATCCATTCGTGGTGTTACGATAAAGTATACAACGTTTGTAGCCAGGCTATAACGAATAAAGATAAGCGTTCAGATGCTTTCAAGGCGGTGAAGTCGGCATTCATTGCTCAGCTTCCCGAAGACCATGATTTCGAATCTAAACTCATCGACCTCTATTTCCACGATGTTGAGAAAGAAGCTGTTCGTAACTATGTCTTAAACGAGGGAATCAGGTTAGACGGCCGTAAAACAGACCAGATACGTCCCATATGGTCAGAAGTTGATTACTTGCCTGCAGCACATGGATCGGCGATCTTCACGCGTGGAGAAACGCAATCTCTTACCTCTGTGACGTTAGGAACTAAACTGGATGAAAAGCTTGTTGATGACGTTCTCTTCCGTGGTACAGACAGGTTCCTCCTTCACTATAACTTCCCTCCCTTTGCAACGGGTGAAGCTAAATCTGCAAGAGGCCTGAGCCGCCGCGAGATTGGTCACGGTAACCTTGCTCACCGCGCGTTGAAACGTATGATTCCTGGACCAGAGATTAATCCATACGTTATTCGTGTAGTATCTGACATCCTTGAATCTAATGGTTCGTCGTCAATGGCAACTGTTTGCGCAGGGACTCTGGCACTTATGGATGCAGGAGTAAAAATTCCTCGCCCTGTAACGGGTATTGCGATGGGGATGATTTCGTGCAATAAAACGAATCGTTTTGCCATACTTTCCGATATCCTAGGAGAAGAAGATCACCTCGGGGATATGGACTTTAAGGTTTGTGGAACACGTTCTGGTATTACCGCCTGTCAAATGGATATAAAAGTTGACGGATTATCTTATGATACCCTCAGCAAAGCCCTTGACCAGGCAAAACAAGGCAGGTTGTATATCATGGATAAAATACAGGAAACGCTTGCTGCACCTCGCGAGGATTACAAACCGCACACTCCCCGTATTGTTAAGATTTACATCGAGAAAGATCAAATTGGTGCTGTTATCGGTTCGGGAGGAAAGGTTATCCAGGAAATCCAGAAACGTTCTGGTACGGTAATCACCATCGAGGAAGTCGGTAGCAAAGGCGAAGTTGAAATATGCGGAGACAACAAAGACAGCATAGACAAGGCTATGTCTCTCATCAAAGCTCTTACTACGGAACCTGAGATTGGATCGGTATTTTCTGGTGTGGTGAAAGGCATTCAAACATTTGGCGCTTTCGTGGAATTTATCCCGGGAGTCGACGGCTTGTGCCACATATCAGAAATTGAATGGTCGAGACTTGAAAGAGTGGAAGATGTTCTGAAGGTCGGTGATAAGATCGACGTGAAGCTCATCGGTATTGACAAAGGAAAGTACAAGCTTTCCCGCAAAGCTTTGCTGCCACGTCCGAATAAAGAACAATAGCAAATTGCATATAAACAAAAAAGGCTGGGATTTGAATCCCAGCCTTTTTTGTTTTATCGTTGTA
>Ga0209373_10004640_pt1 | contig 11723 bp, 12 predicted proteins | sample Higcelweek5metaG_FD_187173 | JGI IMG/M metagenome (GOLD analysis project Ga0209373, IMG submission 187173) | Freshwater pond sediment microbial communities from the University of Edinburgh, under environmental carbon perturbations - High... | ecosystem: Environmental > Aquatic > Freshwater >... | reverse complement strand
AACCACGGTCACGGCCTCCCTCGCCGCCGTGTGGGACCGGCCCCTGACCGCAGTGGACCTGGACGTGGAGGAGCCGAACCTCCATCTGTTCCTCCACCCAAGCATCACCGCCGAAAAACCGGCGTCTTTGGAGATTCCCGTGCTCGATGCCGAGCGCTGCACCCTGTGCGGGGAATGCGCGGCCTTTTGCCAGTATAAGGCGCTCTCCATCATGGGCAAAACCCTGCTCGTGTTCCCAGAGATGTGCCACGGCTGCGGCGGCTGCCTGGCCCTGTGCCCGGAGGGGGCGCTCTCCCCCGGCGGACGCGAGCTGGGGCATATTCTTGAGGGCACGGCGGGCGCGGCGCGCTTCCTCATGGGCCGTCTGCGCGTGGGCGAGGCCATGAGCCCGCCCCTCATGCGCCAGGTCAAGAAGCAGATCCCGCGCAACGCGGGGGCCGACGTCCTCATCGATTCGCCCCCCGGCGTAAGCTGCCCGGCCGTGAACGCGGTCATGGACGCGGACGTCATCGTGCTCGTCACCGAGCCCACGCCCTTTGGCCTGCACGACTTCCGCCTGGCGGTGGAGGCATTCTCCCCGCTGGGCAAGCCGCTCGGCGCGGTGATCAACCGCGCAGGCATCGGCGACGGGCGCGTGCAGGACTATTGCCGCGAGGCGCGCGTTCCCGTGTGGGCGGAGATTCCTTTCAGCCGCGCAGTGGCCGAGGCCTATTCGCGCGGCGAGGTGGCGGCCAGCGCCGTGCCCGAGGTGCGCGGCGTGTTTCTGGCGCTCATGGCGCGCATGCAGGGCGCGGCCGCCGCCTCCAAATCCGCTTCCTCCAACAATGGCGAGGTCCGTCATGCGTGAGATCGTCGTCATCAGCGGCAAGGGCGGCACAGGCAAAACCAGCGTCACTGCGGCCTTCGCCCATCTGGCCAGCGCCCAGGGCGGGGCCATGCTCTGCGATCTGGACGTGGACGCCCCGGACCTGCACCTGCTGCTCGCGCCGAACCGGCAGGAGGAACATGCGTTCCACTCCGGGCGCGAGGCCGTCATCGATCCTGAAATCTGCACCTGCTGCGCGCTCTGCTCCGGAATGTGCCGCTTTGGGGCCATTACGCCGGGCCCCAGGGCTTTCAGCATCAGCCCCATGCGCTGTGAAGGCTGCGGCGTCTGCGCGCGCTTCTGCCCGGCCGGGGCCATCAGCCTTGCGGAAAAGCACTGCGGCCAGTGGTACGCCTCGACCACGCGCTTCGGCCCCATGATCCACGCCCAGCTTTTCCCCGGCGAGGAAAACTCCGGGCGGTTGGTGGCCTTGCTCAAAAAAGAGGCGCGCGAGCGGGCCAAGGCGGCGGGCCTTGAGCTCATGCTTTGCGACGGTGCGCCGGGCATCGGCTGCCCGGTCATCAGCTCCCTTTCCGGCGCGAGTCTCGCCGTCGTCATCACCGAACCCACGCCCTCCGGACGGCACGACCTGGAGCGTGTGGCCGCGCTTTGCCGCCACTTCCGCATCCCCGTGGCCGTGGCCGTGAACAAGTTCGACCTGAACCCCGGGAACAGCGCGGACATTGAAGGCTACTGCACGGAGCAGGGTTACGCGCTGGCGGGCCGCCTGCCCCACGATGAAGTGGTGGTGCGGGCCATGGTTCAGGGCAAATGCGTCACCGAATTGCCAGAAACACCGTTTTCCAAGGCCCTGCGCGGCGTCTGGGAGGTGGTTTCCGACCACGCCCGGCGCACCGCTGCCCGGCCTTCCCCCTTCCACAACACACCAAACGCATAGGAGAAGATTCAATGGAAACCCTCACCATCGCCATTCCCTCGGAAATGCCCGGCGGGCTCGACGCGGCTCTCGGCCAGCACTTCGGCCACTGCGACATCTACACCATCGTGGAGGCCCAGGACGGGAAAATCCTGGATGTGCGCACGCTGCCCAACGTGCCGCACCAGCAGGGCGGCTGCATGGCCCCGGTGAACCATCTGGCGCAGAACGGCGTCAACGTGCTCATCGCCGGTGGCATGGGCATGCGTCCGCTCATGGGCTTCCAGCAGGTGGGCATCCAGGTGTTCCACGGCTCGAACGCCCCTTCCGTGGGGCATGCGGTTCAGGCCCTGCTCATGGGCTCCCTTCCGGCCTTCGGCACGGAATTCACCTGTGGCGGCGGCCACTAGGCCCGGCAGGAGGAACCGAATGCTCATACTCATAGCCACCCCGCGCGCGAAGGAGCTTTCCGCCTTCGCGGACGCCTTGGCCCAAGGCACGGACGCGGAGCTGAGCTTCGCCGACAGCTGGCCCAATGTCCTGGCCACGGTGAAGACCCTGGCCCCCGGATTCGTGGTGCTGGATGAAGGATTGGAAGGCGGCGCCCCCCTGGATCTGGCGCGGCAGTTGGCCAAGGTCAACGCCATGATCAACGTGGCCGTGGTCAGCGGGCTGGATGCCGAGGCCTTTCACGAGGCCAGCGAAGGGTTGGGGATTCTGGCCCCCGTGCCCGCGCAGCCCGGTGAGATGGACGGCGCGAAGCTGGCCAGGGTGTTCCGCAGATTCATCTAAGAAGCTGGCAAGCGCTTCTGGCCCGGAGCCTGCGGCATTCCCCGCCCGGCGGGTCCGGCGGCGATGATTTCACCGCGACAAAACCAAGAGAGGCCTCCTCCGGTTCGACCAGGGGGAGGCCTTTATTGCATTGTCTAGCCAACGCGCTTCCAGAAATTCAATTCCGACGGACCGGCGATGCGCGGGCCCATGGTTTCACGGAAGGTGGAAAGCGGCGCGGCAACGCTGTGCACATCCAGGGCGGCCTTGTCTCTCCAGCGCTCATAGAAGCACACGCGGCGCGGATCCTCAGCGTGAACGTGGGCGGCGTACTCCAGGCAGCCCGGCTCCTGGCGCACGGCGGCCACCAGCGTGGCAAGGGCCTTCAGCACGGTGTTGTCCACGGCTTCGTGGAAGGTCATGGCGGCCAAAAGCGTAATGATATTCGTCTCCAACATGTCGTTCTCCTTGTTTGTCATCCCACTCTCAAGCGCCGGGAACCTACGCCCCCGGACCGGCGAACGCAAATCCCGCGCACGGCCAATGTCGCCCATTTTTACAAAGCAAAAAGGCTCTTTCCAGCGGTTCCCCACCGGAAAGAGCCCTTCGCTTTTGGTTCCTTCCCCCTGAAGGGAGCCGGAAGGCTTTGAGGCCCACCGGCCTACGGAACATCCTTTCTTGTTTGGTTCTGCTTATTTGCTTTTCGCGTACCAGCCGCTGGACTTGGTGAGCAGATCCTGCACGCGGCCCACCAGGGCGTGGGGGTCGGTCAGGTAGCCTTCCAGCAGCAGCGCGGACTCGAAGAGCTGGCGCGCGGCCTGCTCCACAAAGGCGTCGCCGCCGTCGGCCTGGTTCAGGTCGGCCAGATTGCGGATGAGCGCGTGGTTCGGGTTCAGCTCCAGCACCTTCTTGGGCACGGAATTGTCGTGGTTCATGGAGCGCATGATCTTGTCCATGCTGGAGGTCGTGTGGCCGTCCGGGTTCACCAGGCAGCACGGGCTGCCGGTGAGGCGGGAGGAGGCGCGCACATCGGCCACGCCGTCGCCCAGCACGGCCTTCACGCGCACGAGCAGGGCCTCCAGGGCGTCCTTCTCCGGAGCCTGGGCGCTGTCGGCCGGGGCCTCGGTCTCCACGTCAGGCAGCTTGGCCAGATCCTCGGGCTTGGCCACCTCGGCGGGCACCAGCTCAAAGTCCTTGTGCGTGTGCAGAGCGTCCATGACGAACTCGTCGATGGGCTCGAAGAGGTACAGCACCTCGACGCCCTTCTTGCGGAAGATCTCCAGGTGCGGATTAAGCTTGAGGGCCTCGCGGCTGGGGCCGAAGGCGAAGTAGATCTTTTTCTGGTCCGGCTTGGCGCGGGCGATGTAGTCCTCGAAGCTCATGAGCTCTTCCGCGTTTTCGCAGGCGCTGGAGTTGAAGCGCAGGAGGCTGGCGAAGGTCTCGCGGTTCACAAAGTCCATGTAGCCGGCCTTGAACACGCGGGCGTGCTCGCGCCAGAACTTGGCGTACTTTTCCTTGTCCTCGGCCATCTTGCCCAGCTGGCTAAGCAACTGCTTGGTCAGGGTGGAGTTGATCTTGCGGATGAGGCGGTTGTCCTGCAGCGTCTCGCGGGAGATATTAAGGGGCAGGTCCTCGGTGTCGACCACGCCGCGCGCGAACATGAGGTACTGCGGGATCAAGTCCTTGTTCTGGCGCTGGATGAGCACCCGGCGCACATAGAGGTCCAGGCCCCAGTCCTCGCGGTCGAAGCCCATGAAGTCCTTGCTCTTCTCCGGGATGAAGCACAGGGCGTTGAACTGCACGGGCGCGTCCACGCTGGTGTGCAGCACGTCCATGGGCTCGTCCAGGTCATAGGTCAAAAAGGAGTAGAACTCCTTGTACTGCTCCTTGGTGATCTGGAACTTGGGCTCGCGCCACAGGGCAGGCACGGTGTTGGCGCGCTCGCCGTTCACCATGATGGGGAAGCCGATGAAGTTGGAATGCTTGCGGATGATGTGGCGCAGGCCTTCCACGTCGGTGAACTGCTCGGCCTGATCGTCCTTCAGGCGCACCTCGATGGACGTGCCGCGGGAGATGGTCTCCGCGCCGTCGCAGGCGGTGATTTCGCGGATGGTGTACGCGCCCTGGCCGTCGCTGGTCCACTCCACGCCGACCGAGCCTTCGCGGTGGCTTTTGGTGCGGATGCAGACGCTGTCGGCCACCATGTACACGGAGTAGAAGCCCACGCCGAAGCGGCCGATGATGCCGTCCGCGCTGCCGCCGGACTCCTTCAGCGCCTTGAGGAAGCTGGCGGAGCCGGAATGGGCGATGGTGCCGATGTTCTCCACCAGCTCGGCCTCGGTCATGCCGATGCCGTTGTCGGAGATGGTGAGGATCTTCTTGTCCTTGTCCGCCTCGATGCGGATTTCGAGCGGCGCGTCGTCGCCGGAGTCGGTGTCGGCGGTGGTGATGCGCAGCTTGTCCAGCGCGTCGGAGGCGTTGGAGACAAGCTCGCGCAGGAAAATTTCGCGCTCGGTGTACAGGGAGTGGACAAGGATTTCGAGCAGCTGCTTGATTTCGGCTTTGAATTCGTAGGTTGCCTGTGCGGCCATGGGCGACTCCTTTCTGCTTTTGTCGATACAACCGTCAATGTTTTAGCCGTCAACCGCACAAGGCCCCGCAAGAAGCGGGGCCTTGGCTGGGCTGATGGAGGATTCGAGCCGTCGGCGGGGATGAGGATCCCCGTGGACGAAAGGTGTGGCTCTTTCGTCTTGCCCTTAGGTAGTCACGGCCTTGATCTTGTCAAGAAGGTACTTTTCCATCTCGCGCCGGTCTTTGCGCAGGCGGATGAGCTCGGATTCCAGCACCGTGAGCTTCGCCTTCAGCTCCGCGTTTTCCGCAGCCATGCGCGAAACCTCGCCCGCGCTGGCGTCCAGCCGGCCGCAGGTGTCCTCCACAACGGCCTTGATGGCCGAAAGCTCCTCGGCGTCGATCCCCGGCGGCAGCGCGTCCTGCTCCTCGCCTTCGGCCAGGGCAATCCGACCGGAAAGATGCTTGCGCAGCCCCTCGCCTATGCCCCGGGCGATCTCCTGGCCCATTTCTTTGCCCATGGCCGCGGCCATGCGCATGGCGGTTTCGGCCAGGGCGGCCTCGGAGGCGGCTTCGCGCGGGTTGCGGGAGCCGCCGCGCGCGGAGAACGGGGCCTCCGCGCCGGGGGCCAGCGGGTCGCCGTCCACGGACGCGGTGAGGGGAAAATTCTTGCCAAGGGTCTCCATGACGTCCTGGGCGCTGTGCCCCAGGCTGAACATCTCCGCCACGACCCGGAACACATCCACGGCCTCGGGCCGGAAGCGCTTTTGCCGCCCGGAGCCGGAGCTGGGCAGATGCTGGGCGAAGCGGTTCTTCCAGTAGTGCACGGTGGATTCGGGCACGCCCAGCTTGCGGGCGATTTCAGCCACGGAGAGCAAGCGTTCGTCCGGCGACACGGGCAGCCTCCTCGGATGGGCGCAGTAGGGCGTTTCAGGGGGATTAATCTGCCTCTGCATATACTAAAGGTGCCCCTCCCACAAGTCCGGGGCTTCAAACAAAGAAAAGCGCGCCCTGCCGCTTGACAAGTATTTTGCTTTTGCAATATTTGTAGCTTGCAAATTTTCGAAAAGGAAAATTCAAGATAGGTAAATCCACCAATGAAGAATATTCTTGATGTCGTCGACCGCAGACTGGTGGCCGCCCTGGCCAAGGACGGACAGGCCTCCTCTGCGGAGCTGGCCGAGAGCCTCGGCGTCACCGCGCCCACCATCCGCGCGCGCATGAAGAACCTCATCAGCCAAGGGCTTTTGCGCGTGGCTGGGCTGGTGGATCCCTTCCAGGTCAAGGGGCTTTCCGTGGCCCTGGTCGGCATAAAGCTGCAAACGCAAATGCAGCTTGATGAAAAGCTTGAGGAGATTTCCCTGCTGCCGGACGTGAACTGGGTGGCCGCGGTCACCGGGCGCTACGATATTCTGGTTGAGGTTGTGACCAGCGAGGACATCGCCGATCTGTACAACTTCCTCGACCAGGCCCTTTCCGGCGTGGGCGGCATCGCCTCCAGCGAATCGTTTGTGGTCATGAAGGCTAGGCGCAAGTGGATTCCACTGCCCAAGGGCGCGCGCACCTGGTTCAGCGAGTAGACACCAACTTTTACCCACCTCAAAGGAGCATTCCATGATCATCGGCATCCCGAAGGAAATCAAGACTCTGGAAGATCGCGTCTCCATGACCCCCGGCGCTGTTGAGACCCTCATCCGCCGCGGCCACAGCGTGCTGGTGGAAAAAGGCGCGGGCGTCGGCTCCGGCCTTCCCGACGACGAGTACAAAGCCGCCGGCGCCAAGATGGTGACCGCCGCCGAAGCCTGGGCCGCCGAAATGGTCATCAAGGTGAAGGAGCCCATGGCCGCCGAGTACAAGTACCTGCGCGAAGACCTGCTGCTCTTCACCTACCTGCACCTGGCCGCCGACGAGGCCCAGGCCAAGGCCCTGCTCAAGGCAGGCACCATCGGCATCGCGTACGAGACCGTGCAGCTGGCCGACCGCTCCCTGCCCCTGCTGCTGCCCATGAGCGAAGTGGCCGGCCGCATGGCCACCCAGGTGGGCGCGCACTACCTGGAGAAGAACCAGGGCGGCCGCGGCATGCTGCTGGGCGGCGTTCCGGGCGTGGCCCCGGCCAATGTTGTGGTCATCGGCGGCGGCGTTGTGGGCACCAACGCGGTCAAGATCGCCGTGGGCATGGGCGCCAAGGTCACCGTGTTCGATCTTTCCCACGCCCGCCTGCAGTACCTCGACGACATCTTCGGCAGCCGCGTCACCACCATGACCAGCACCGAGCCCAACATCCGCGCCGCCGTGAAGGAGGCCGACCTCGTTGTCGGCGCCGTGCTTGTGGTTGGCGCCAAGGCCCCCAAGCTCGTCACCCGCGACATGATCGCCACCATGCGCCAGGGCTCCGTCGTGGTCGACGTCGCCGTTGACCAGGGCGGCTGCATCGAGACCACCAAGGCCACCACCCACGACAAGCCGACCTACGTGGTGGACGGCGTGGTGCACTACGGCGTGGCCAACATGCCCGGCGCCGTGCCCCGCACCAGCACCTTCGCCCTGGTGAACCAGACCCTGCCCTACGCCATCAAGCTGGCCGCCAAGGGCCTGGACGCCCTGCGCGAAGACCCCGCTCTGGCGCTCGGCCTCAACACCTTCAAGGGCAAGCTGACCTGCCCGGCCGTGGGCGAAGCCCTCGGCATCCCCGCCATCACTCCGGCCGAGGCTCTGGCGTAGTCCCCCTCCGCCACGGCTGACGCCTTCAAGCCCCCGTCTCTGCGATGAGGCGGGGGCTTTTTTGCGGCCAGGGGCAATCGGCGCTTGCCGACGCGGGGCGCGCGGGAGTAAGAACCGCCCCGGCATGTCTTTCAGCCCTGCGGGCAGCCGCACGGCAAACGACGCGCCAACAATGCGCGCAGCAAGACGCTCGACAAGGCGCTCAACGAGACGTCCAGCAATACGCTCAGCACGTCCAGCAATACGCACAACAACGCGCCTAACAATGCGCCGAACAAATATGATGGACCAGCATATGCCAAGCATCTCCGCCACAGCCAAACGCACCGCCCGTTCACTCGCCCGCGCCGCGCTGGTGCTCTTCCTGGGCCTCGCGGCAGCCGCCTGCGTGCCGCAGCAGCCTGTTCAGCCCGCGCCGCCGCCACCGCCGCAGGCCAAGGCCGCGCCGCAAACCGGCGTCGCCTTTCTGGGCTACCTGATCAGCAAAAAGGGCGAGCCCATGACCGGGCACAGCATCCGCAACACGCCGCCCTTCAGCACCGCGTACCGGGCGCTTTTGCGGCGCAACAAGCTCAAGGACAGCTGGCTGACGCACTTCAATGGTCCGGCCTCGCCTGTGCGCAGGGTTGGCATCAACGGCGCGGAGTATCTGCACGTGGACGGCTGCAAGGCGCACGCCTGCGACACGAACAACATCACGGTGCTTTACTGCGAGAAGGAAAAGGCCATCTATGCGCGGCTGACGCAGAACGGCGAAAGCTTCTGGCTGGGCGATCCGCCGGACGAGATCAAGCAGGCCTTCGCGCAGCTGAAGACAATCGAACCGCCGACGAAGTAAGCAAAGAGGAATGGGAAGAAGAAAGCCCCCGGCTCAAGTGTTGAGGCGGGGGCTTTTTGATGGTGGAGAGAAAATTTCGCCACTCACGAAGTCACTATTTATGATCCTCAAATAGAGTTCCTGTTCCATTTTGGGCCGAGTCCCAAAAAAACCAACAGTTCCCAACTCTATCCGGGACAGTATCTCCATATCCGAAGCTCTGAATGGTCTCTTCAACATCATAATTCATGTCGAGAGGAACAACATATTTCGCAATATGCAAGTATACGGCCCCATCAAAATTTTCACCTGGGTCAATTTGTACTATCTCAGAATAATTTTTCTCCAACCGCTTTCTGTATACATCAGATCCATTACACTCTTCAACTAATATATGAACTGCCCCTAATTCCGTTCCCTGTAATTGTTTTATTGCTTCTACTAACCGTTTTTTAACATGCCTTGCTTTTTTCTGTATTGCTGAATAACTTGTGACTTTCCAGGCAAAGACAGACGCCCACCGGACTTTAGACACAAATGGGCCTTCAAGATGTGCATCAGCTAAAATCTTGTAGCCAAATTGTGTTCCATACCTTCCAGTAAGATATTCCACGAAAGATGGGCCACCAATATTTCTCAGAGGATCGAGGTCACAATTAAACTTCGCTTTATCAATCGGTTCAAATCTAATCCGAAAATCTTTACAGTTAGCGACACAAAAGCTTACTCCGAGCATAATTCTCCCCAACTTACGCATGACCTTCCGGACTATTCTTTTTGGATTTATATTTACGATTTCATTTTTAAAGACAAACTCAAAATACCCAGGAATTCTCTTTTCAGTTATTAATTTTGCTAACCTGTCGGCAATACAATACCACGTGTCAAGTTCCTGATATGCATACCCACTGCCACGCTGTAGTTTCTTGCATTCAACAAACTTGCTTATTCCACCAGAAACAACGCAAATATCCGGTGTCTTTCTTCCAGGCTGCGTGTGGATAAACTCAACGGTATTCTCCTCTGTCTTATACGCTACTGCAACTGACATTTCGAACAACGTCGCATCCACATCAGAGCAATCCGTATTACAAACTTCATGTAACTTATCTTTAATATTACCTATCGACTTTAGTTTTTGAATATTGTGTGAGAGATTCGCGAGAACAGGAACAATTCTTGCGCCTTCATGCATATTATATGCGCCAAAATCGTTGCTCAATAAAGCTTTAAACAGCGAAAGATAAAAGAACAAGCGATCTTCGCAATCTCGGAATAATCTTTGAGGACCGTCCTTGACTGTCAAAATATTCTTCACTCTTGTCTCAAATTCTTCGGCGCCTATTTCCTCTTTAATGAGGTTTTCAAAAGCAAAGAATCCTGAAGAAAATCTCGCTAAATCGTTTTCCATAACCCCTCCCTACCCGTTTGACATGCTTCAGCCCCCCTGAGACATACTAGGCATCCGTATGTATAACAAGATATAATTCACTACAGGCTAAACGAAGTGACTCACTCCTTAACCTCTCCCCTCGCCAATCCCTTCAGGGGTGGGCAGACTCTGCCCATCACAGCAAAAGACCTCGACATCATTGACTTCCCGAGATAAAGACACAACGACAAACGCCTCTGCAAAGACTTACTGGGGCGGCCTCTGCGAGCTGTCTGCGCAATCGCGCAAGACGCTCTCTAGCCCCGAAGCCACGCCGCCAACTCTTCCTGCGTCACCTCGCCCTTGCCCAGGCGCTCGAACACCAGCACGCGCTCCACGTCCAGGGCGGCGAAATCAAGACCGTGGAGCACGAGGAACAAGCGGCAGGTCACATAGGCCGTGCGCTTGTTGCCGTCGATGAACGCGTGGTTGCGCGCCAGGCCATAGGCATACGCCGCCGCCAGATCAAAGGCGTCCGGGGCTGCCGCGCCCGGCTCTTGCGGCGCATGAGCCAGCAAGTTCTTGGGCCGCGCCAGGGCGCTTTCCAGCAGTCCCAGGTCGCGCAGACCCGGCAGGCCGCCGTGGTCGGCTATCTGGGCGTCGTGGATGGCCAGCACCGTGGACGGCAGAATCCACTGCCAAACGCTCATCGCTTGGCCAGCTCCCGCAGAATGTGCCGGTCCTGCCGCATGATTTTTTCCGCAGCCGCCATCTGGAGGGCGAACGTTTCGTCAACCGGCGTAAGCCGCACGCCGCCGCCCTCGGTCTCGGTGAAATACACCGTCTCGCCCTCGGCAACCTTCATCCGCGCCAGCACATCCTTGGGAATGACCACGCCCAACGAATTGCCTATTTTCCGTATCTTGACCGCCTGCATGGGGCACCTCCGCGTTTATTCACGTTGCCACAAAAGTTATAACACCTTTCACGGCGCGTCAAGGCTCCCTGCCACCTCTCCCCTTGCCAACCCCTTCAGGGGTGGCTATAGCCTGCCCCATTATGACAAAAGACCTCATCATCGTTGAGTCACCTGCGAAGGTGAAGACAATCGGCAAATTCCTCGGCAAAGACTACGCCGTGGAGGCCTCCGTGGGCCACGTGCGCGACCTGCCCAAGGGCGACATGGGCCTGGACGAAGAGCACGGCTACGCCCCGCGCTACGAGATAATAAAAGGCAAGGAAGACGTGGTGGGCCGCCTGCGCAAAGCCGCCAAGGCCGCTGGAAAAGTCTACCTCGCACCCGACCCCGACCGCGAGGGGGAGGCCATCGGCTGGCACGTGGCCGAGCTCATCAAAGGCCAGAACAAGAACGTCAGCCGCATTCAGTTCAACGAAATCACCTCCCGCGCCGTGCACGAGGCCCTGGAGAATCCCCGCCCCATCAACCAGGACCTTGTGGGCGCGCAGCAGGCGCGCAGAGTGCTGGACAGGCTGGTGGGCTACAAAATTTCGCCCATATTGTGGAAGCACGTGAAGCGCGGCATCAGCGCCGGGCGCGTGCAGTCCGTGGCCCTGCGGCTCATCGTGGACCGCGAGCGCGAGCGCCGGGCCTTCCAGGCCGTGGAGCACTGGGCGCTCAAGGCCAAGCTCGCCGGGGCCAACCCGCCGCCCTTCCGCGCCGACCTGTGGAAGGTGGGCACCAAGACCGCCCAGCCGGGCATGACGGAGATCG
>Ga0209373_10004639_pt1 | contig 11723 bp, 9 predicted proteins | sample Higcelweek5metaG_FD_187173 | JGI IMG/M metagenome (GOLD analysis project Ga0209373, IMG submission 187173) | Freshwater pond sediment microbial communities from the University of Edinburgh, under environmental carbon perturbations - High... | ecosystem: Environmental > Aquatic > Freshwater >... | reverse complement strand
TCCTGCTCACGCCCATCGCCTGCATGCTGAGCATTTTCCTCACCTTTCTGCGCATGAGCGCGGACCGTGAGCTCACCGCCCTCAAGGCCAGCGGGGTCAGCCTGTACCAGCTCCTGTTCGCGCCCCTGGTATTCGGCTCGCTTTGCACGCTCTTCAGCCTGTACATCGGCCTGTTCGGGCTGTCCTGGGGCATGGAGCAGTTCAAGCACTCCCTGCTTGAATTTGCGCGCACCAAGACGAAGCTCTCCTTGCAGTCAGGCGTCTTCAACCAGGAATTCCCAGGGCTTACAATTTTCGCTCAGAAGGTCAACCTGGAGACGGGAGACATCAAGTTCGTCTTCGTGCAGGATAAGACCAACAAGGGCTTCACCACCACGGTCATCGCGCCCGAGGGCACGGTCACCACGGATTCGGAAAAGGAGCAGATCAAGGTCGTGTTCAAGAACGGCCGCATCTACCGGCGCGTGGGCGAGACCCTCGACGTTCTGCATTTCGGCAGCTACGCCGTGCGCCTGCCCCTGGGCAACATGCTGCGCAGCATGGGCTTTGAGCGCACCTCGCCCAAGGAGCTCTCTTTTGCCAAGCTTCTGGCCTACGACTCCGACCCGGAGCTTATGAAGGAGCTCGACCGGACGCGCCAGCTCAAGGTCAAGGTGGAGATCCAGAAACGCCTGGCCCTGCCCCTGGCCTGCCTGATCCTGGGCCTGTTCTCCGTGCCCGTGGCCTGCGTGTTCCAGGCCTTCAAGCAGCAGCACGGCATTGTCCTCGCCATGGTGGTCTTCCTGGTCTACTATTCGCTGCTCTCCATAGGCGAAAGCCTGGGCGAGTCGCAGCTCATTCCGCCCTATATCGGCGTCTGGGTGCCCAACCTGCTGTTCCTGGGCGCTGGGCTGCTGTTTTTGCGCCAGGCCGTGCGTGAGCGCGTGCCTTCCGGCGTTGTTTGGGCGCTCCAGAAGCTGCGCGCCAGGAGCGCGGCATGAGGCTGCCCAGCTTCCGCCTGAGCGCGCTCGGCGCCTACGTGGTCCGCCAGAACCTGTTTCTCATGGCCACGTGCCTGGGGGCGGGAACCTTCATCTACCTCTTGACCGACCTCTCCGATCGCCTTGATCGTTTCCTGGACGCGGGCCTTGGCGTTCGCCAGATCCTCATCTACTTCGCCGTGAAGATACCGCTGATCTTCGCCCAGATCCTGCCCGCGGTCTTTCTCTTGGCCGTGGTCCTGCAGATCGGGCTCATGGTGCGCAATCGGGAGATGATGGCCCTGCGGGCCGGCGGCGTGGCCATCAGCTGGTTTGTGCGCTTCTTTCTCGTGTATGCCCTGATCTGGAGCGCCGGACAGCTGGTGTTTTCGCAGTTCATCGCCTCTTATGGCGAGCAGGAGGCCACCCGCATTTGGCGCGAGGAGGTGCGCAAGCGCCAGCTCGACAAGCGGGTGCTGAAGAACCTCTGGTTCCGGGAGGGGGCGTATATCGTTCATGCCGGCGAGGCCCAACCCACCCATAGCCGCGTCAATGACGTGACGGTGTACGAGTTCGACCGCGACACGGGTCGGCTCTCGCGCATCATGACGGCCAAGAAGGGGCTTGTGGATGAGCAGGGCTGGGGCCTGCTCGACGTCTGGGAGATCGAGACTGCTGATTTCGCTTCCTTGAAGCTTTTGACGCACTTCATCCCGCTGCGCCAGGACATGCGCAGCTTTCTGTCCGCAGACAGCGGCGACAGGGCCGACCTGCCCCTGTGGCGGCTGGGCCAGATCATCGAGGAGCTGCGGGAATCCGGGTCCAACGTGGAGCGCCTGCGCACGGCCTGGCACGGCAAGTGGTCCTACGCCTTCTCCATGGTCACCATGGCGCTCCTGGCCCTGGCCATGTGCTCGGTATTTGAGAACCTGTACGTAAATCTCGTGCTGAGCCTTCTGCTGATTTTCGGCTACTACGCGCTCTATGTCATGGGCATCACCACGGGCCAGAAGGGGCTGATGCCGCCGGTTCTGGGCGCCTGGCTGGCCAATCTGCTGTTCAGCGGCGTGGCGCTGTCCAGGCTGTGCTGGGTCTCGGTTCCCTGGCTGGGCATCCGGGCGCACCGCCTGGGCGTGCGCTTGCAGCTGGTGTTCCAGCGCGAGGAAGCGGACTAGGCGTCGGGCTCGTCCCCGGCCTGAACCGGCTGGGCGGCCAGACTGTCCAGGGCTGCCCACAGGGCGTCCCGGCCATGGCCGCTGACGCTGGAGAAGCAGATGGGCGTGGCCATGCCGCCGAGCAGGTCGCGCCATTCGCGCTGACGCGCCGAGGCTTCGCGCTGTTTCACCTTGTCACATTTGGTCAACACGGGCAGGATGCGGATGTTGGCGTGGCGCAGCCAGGACACCAGCTCCAGGTCGCTCTTCTGCGGCGGCACGCGCACATCAATGAGCAGGGCCACGGCTTTGAGCCCAGGGCTCTTGGTCAGGAACTGCTCGATGAGCTGGCCCCACTTGGCGCGCTCGGACTGGGAGCGCCGGGCGTAGCCGTAGCCGGGCAGGTCGACGAGGGTATAGCCGCCGGGCTCGATCTTGTAGAAGTTGACGCTCTGGGTCTTGCCCGGGGTGGAGCTGGTCTTGGCCAGGCCCTTACGCTGCGCCAGGCAGTTGATGAGCGAGGATTTGCCCACGTTGGAGCGCCCGGCCATGGCCACTTGCGGCTCGTCTGTCGGCAAGAGCTGGGAGAGTTCATACGCTGTTTTGACTAAGTCGAAAGTTCGATTCATAATACTCCGGTGCCGGGTCTTGTGCCCGGTGCGACGTAGATGGTGGCTTTTTCGGCCCGCGTCAAGCAGGCAGGCACCCTAAACCCCCAGGCGGCAGCCATGAAGACACGCAAATATCTGGTCCTGAACGGCCCCAACCTCGGCCACATCGGCGAGCGCCAGCCGGAAATCTACGGCTCCCAGGGCCTGGACTGCCTGCCGGAACTGCTCAAGCAGCTCATGGGCGAGGCGGCGGACGGCATCGAGCTTTTGTTCCACCAGTCGAATTTCGAGGGCAACCTCATCGACCGCCTGGAGAAGGCCAAGCGCGAGGGGCTGGACGGCGTGGCCTTCAACGCCGGGGCGCTGACCCACACCAGCCTGGCCATCGCCGACTGCCTGGCCTGGATCGGCGTGCCCTGCGTTGAGGTGCACCTGTCGAACATCTTCGCCCGCACGGACGAGCCCCTGCGCCAGAAAAGCCTCATGGGGAAATCGTGCATGGGAGTTGTTGCCGGTTTCGGCATTCTCGGGTATGCGTTGGCGGTCCTTGCCCTGGAACGGCGCAACGCCGAGGAAAAGGATAAAAAATAATGAGGCGTGGCAGAGGGTTGCCTGCAACGAATGCCCCGCCATGCATGCACCGGAGGTTGAATGTATTCCACGTCTGATTTCCGTCGCGGTCTGAAGATCGAGATGGACGGCAAGCCTTATGAAATTGTTGATTTTCAGCATGTGAAGCCCGGCAAGGGCGGCGCCTTCGTGCGCACCAAGCTCAAGCACATCCTGAACGGCCGCGTTGTGGACCAGACCTTCCGCTCCGGCGAGAAGGTCGACAAGCCCGACATCGGCATGCAGGACATGCAGTACCTGTATAAAGAGGGCAACGACTTCGTGTTTATGGACATGGAGTCCTATGAGCAGAAGCACATCCCGGCCACGCAGGTGGGCGAGAAGGGCGGCTACATCAAGGAAGGCGAGACCCTGAAGGTCCTGCTGTACAATGGCGAGCTCTTCGACATGGAGCTTCCCGCGTCCGTGGTGCTTGAGATCGTCGAGACCGAGCCCGGCGTGCAGGGCGACCGCGTGACCAACGCCAACAAGCCCGCCAAGATGGAGACCGGCATCATGGTCAACGTGCCGCTGTTCATCGCCCAGGGCGAGCGCATCAAGGTCGACACCCGCACCGGCGCGTACATCAGCCGCGACCGGGAGTAGCAGATGATGGCATCCGGCCCGGGGCGTCAGCGTTCCGGGCCGGGCGCATCCCAGGCCGCCGCGACGCCGCGCCGCAAGGCCGTGAGAGTGGAGGGTAGGGTCACGGACAGCATAAAGTTCCGCATGGAGATCAAGGGGCTGGCCTATCTGTTTGTGGCCGCCTTCCTGTTCCTGTGCGTCTTCTCCTTCCATCCGGACGACCCGACCTTCAACCAGGCCGTGACCCCCACCTGGCACACCAGCAACATGGCCGGGACCGTGGGCTCGTACATCGCCGGGTTTTTGGTGGAGCTCTTCGGCATCGGAGCCATCGCCTGGCCCCTGCTGCTGGCCTACAAGGGGCTCGTTCAGTTCTCGGACAGGCTTCGCCTGCCGTTATACCGCTGGGCTGGCGTGACCACCGCCATCCTGTGCGTCATGGCCTGGGTGACCGGCCCCTGGGCCAAGCCCGCCGCGAACATCAAGCCCGCCCTGACCAGCGGCGGCCTCCTCGGCAAGACGCTGGCCGGGTGGTCCATGAATTTTCTCAGCCCCTGGGGCTCTGTGCTGTTCTGGCTCTTCCTCACGGTCGCCTCGGTCCAGGTGGGCTTCCAGGTGAGCTGGGCCTCGGTGTTCAAGCGCGTCAAGTCCTTCAGCTACGACCAGTGGTGCAAGTACCGCGAGCGCACCCTGCGCAGGCGCGCAGCCGAGGGCGTTCCGGCCAAACCGGCCAAGGCCGACAAGGCCGACCACGTTGTGGCCACACCACAGGCTCCGCGCAAGGTCGAGGCCAAGGAATATGTCGAGCCGGACCTCACGGGCGACAACCTGGTGCTCAAGCCCTTTGAGACCCCGCCGCAGAAGAGGAAGGCCCCGGCCCAGGCCCAGCCTTCCACCCACGCCGACTTGCCGAGCTCCGAGCTGCTGCGCGAGGCCCCGGTCCAGCAGGCTGTGGCCGACCCCAAGATCCTTCAGGCCAAGGCCCGGCAGCTCACTGCCTGTCTGGCCGACTTCAACATCCAGGGCGAGATCCAGCAGGTGCTGCCCGGCCCGGTTGTCACCATGTTCGAGTTCAAGCCCGCCCCGGGGGTCAAGATCAGCACCATCGCCGCGCGCAACGACGACATCGCCCTGTCCCTCAAGGCCCTGGCCGTGCGCATCGAGGCCCCCATTCCGGGCAAGGACTCCATCGGCGTGGAGATACCCAACGAGAAGCGCCAGACCGTGAGCCTGCGCGAGATCATCGAGTCCCCGGTGTTCGCCATGGCCCGTTCGCCCCTGGCCCTGGCCCTGGGCAAGGACATCCAGGGCGCGCCGCAGATCGCGGACCTGGCCACCATGCCGCACCTGCTGGTGGCGGGCGCCACCGGCGCGGGCAAGAGCGTGTGCCTCAACGGCTTTCTGGTGAGCATCCTGTTCAAGGCCACGCCGGAACAGGTCAAGCTCCTGCTCATCGACCCCAAGCGCATCGAGCTGGCCATCTACTCCGACCTGCCGCACCTGGTGCACCCGGTGGTGACGGACATGGCCCTGGCCAAGAGCGCGCTGGAGTGGGCCATGTGCGAGATGGACTCGCGCTACGAGACCCTGGCCCGGCTCGGCGTGCGCAACATCGAGGGCTTCAACCAGAAGCTCTCCGAGATGGGCGACAAGCGGCCGGAAGAGTTCGCCGACATGGCGCCCCTGCCGTACCTGGTCATCGTCATCGACGAGCTGGCCGACCTGATGATGACCTCGGCCAAGGACGTGGAGACCTGCATCGTGCGGCTGGCCCAGCTGGCGCGCGCGGCGGGCATCCACATGATCTTGGCCACCCAGCGGCCCAGCGTCGACGTCGTCACGGGCTTGATCAAGGCCAACTTCCCCACGCGCATCTCCTTCCAGGTCACCAGCCGCCACGACTCGCGCACCATCCTGGACACCGTGGGCGCGGAGCGTTTGCTCGGCAAGGGCGACATGCTCTACAAGTCCGGCGGGGCCAAGCTTCGGCGCCTGCACGGGGCCTATGTGGACGAGACCGAGATTGAGGCCGTGGTGGCGCACTGGAAGGCGAGGCAGCCCCAGCAGTTCGACCTGGACTTTTCCGAGTGGCGCAAGGACGGCGAGGCCGCTGGTCCGGGCGGAACGCCGGGCGGCGGCCCAGGCGAGGGCAACGCCACGGCCGATGACCCCATGTACGCCGAGGCCGTGGAGTTCGTCACCAGCCAGGGCCGGGCGTCCATCTCCCTCATCCAGCGCCGCTTCCGCATCGGCTTCAACCGCGCGGCCCGCTACATCGAGCAGATGGAGGCCGACGGCCTGCTCGGCTCGGCCGACGGCAGCAAGCCCAGGACGCTCATTCGCGGCCGCGACTAGAAGCGGGCGCCGTATTGCCGGGTCAATGAAAAAGCCCCTTGCGGAGGTGTTCCGCAAGGGGCTTGTTTTGTCTGGTCGGGATGAGAGGATTTGAACCTCCGGTCTCCGCGTCCCGAACGCGGCGCTCTACCAGACTGAGCCACATCCCGTTGTGAGAGGAGGCATTTAGCTGAATCCAAAACAAAAGGCAAGCGGTCGGTGAACGAATTTTCCTGGCGGAGCATTGGCAGGGGCCAGCTTAAGGAATCTTTGTCGTTGGACAAGTGACGCGTTTTGTGAGAGCATCAGATGGATTAGGTTAGCTGTGCGCGATGTGCCGGCATGCAAAGGAGCGCTGTGTGATCAAGGTTGTTGTCGTCGACGATTCGGCTTTCATGCGCAAAGCCATCAGCACGATGCTCTCCAAGGACCCGGAAATCGATGTAGTGGCCACCGCCCGGGACGGCGAGGAAGGCCTTGAGATGATCCGCAAGCACAACCCCGACGTTGTGACCATGGACATCGAGATGCCGCGCATGGACGGGCTCACGGCGCTCCGGCACATCATGATGGAGATGCCCAGGCCCGTGCTCATGATCAGCTCCCTGACCAACGAGGGCGCGGAGGCCACCCTGAAGGCCCTGGACCTCGGGGCCGTGGATTTCATCCCCAAGCAGCTCTCCAAGGTCTCTCTGGATATCGTCAAGATCGAGGCCAACCTCATCGCCAAGGTCAAGATCGTGGCCTCGCGCAAGATGATGCACTCCCGGTCCAGGCTGACTCCGGCCATGGCCCGCGCGCCCATCTGCCCCCCGTCCACCGCGCCTTGCGCTCCCCCTGGCAGGCCTGCGGTTCCGCCGACCCTGCCCGGCGGCTCGCCCAAGCGCGACGTGGTGGCCATCGGCGTGTCCACGGGCGGCCCGCCCGCCGTGCAGAAGGTCCTTTCGGCCCTGCCGGCCGACTTTCCGGCCAGCATCGTCATCGCCCAGCACATGCCCCAGGCCTTTACCGGCCCCTTTGCCAAGCGATTGGACGGCCTGTGCAAGATCAGCGTCAAGGAGGCCGAGCCCGGTGACCGCCTGAAGCCCGGTTGCTGCTTCATCGCCCCTGGCGGACGGCACCTGGTGCTGAAGCAGATGATCAGCCGCGTGGACCTGCAAATTTCCGAAGAGCCCGCCAGCGCCCTGTACAAGCCTTCAGCCAACGTGCTCATCGGCTCCGTGGCCGAGGCCGTGGGTCGGCGCGCCCTGGGTGTGATCCTGACCGGCATGGGCAATGACGGCATGGAGGGCATCCGCGCGCTCAAACTGAAGGGTGGCCGCGCCCTGGCCCAGAGCGATGCAAGTTGTGTCGTCTACGGCATGCCAAAAGCGATTGTTGATGCTGGACTTTCGGACGAAATAGTTGATATTGACGACATGGCCCAGGCCATCATGAATAATCTCTATATGTAATGGGCGCGCACATGCCGTGATTTGACCGGTGTGTCTGATATGTGAGCCAGATTCTGGAGGGGCACGAGCACATGACTGATTGCAAAGAAATCCTTTCGATGCTGACGAGTCCCGAGTCGGACGTCCTGCGCGAGGGGGCCTACCTGGCGGGTGAGGCCCACTGCGATGACGCCGTGCCGTTGCTTGTGGAGATGCTCAAAAGCAGCAACATCGGCGTCCAGGAGGCGGCTGACAACGCCCTGCGCATGATCGGCGGCAAGGAGGCGGTCAGCGGCGTCATACCGCTGCTGCAATCCGACGAGGCGCCCGTGCGCAACGGGGCCATGGACATCCTGCGCGTCCTGGGCGGAAAAGAGCTGCAGCTGCTCATCCCGCTCTTGAAGGACGAGGATGTGGACCTGCGCATCTTCGCCAGCGACATCCTGGGCTCGGCCGGCAACGTCATGGCCGTGGCCCCGCTGTGCGAGGCCCTGCTCAAGGACCCCGAGGTCAACGTGCGCTATCAGGCCGCAGTGAGCCTGGGCAACCTGGGCCTGCCCGAGGCCGCCAAATGCCTGAACCAGGCCATGCGCGACGAGGAGTGGGTCCAGTATTCGGTCATCGAGGCCCTGGCCAAGATCGGCCACGCCAGTTCGGTCGACGCCATGGTCAAGGCCATGAGCTATTCCTCCGAGCTTGTGGTCTCCATGATCATCGACGCCCTGGGCGAAATGGGCAACGTCAAGGCCGTGACCCTGCTGCTGCACCGCATGGAGTCCTCGCCCACGGCCCTGCGCAACAAGATCGTCAAGTCCATCGTGAACATTCTGGGCGCCAAGCTGGTGAACCTGCTGCCCAAGGCCGAACGCGAAAATTTCCGCGAATACCTGCTGGTGGCCCTGGAGGACGAGGAGATCGAGGTCCAGGACGCCGCCATCCTCGGACTGGCCGCCATGGGCGGAGACGACGCCGCTGCCGGGGTCTTCTCCATCGCCAGCAAGCTCGACCCGGACAAGGACCAGGACCGCCTGGAGCACATCCTGGAGAGCCTGTCGCGCATGGGCCTCACCGAGGTGCTCCGGCAGTCGCTCAAGGGCGACGACCAGGCCAAGGCGCTGCTCGCAGTGGCCACCCTGGCCCGCGTGTCGGCCCCGGAGGTCGAGGAGGTGCTCACTCAGGCCTTCTGGTCCAACCAGGTGGCCGTGCAGCGCAACATCATCGCAGTGCTGGCGCAAACCGCAGGACCGGGCGCCATCGATTTCTTCATGGACGTGCTGGCCAGGCACGCAGACGGCAAGGTGCTCAAGTCCGCCGCCAGCTTCCTGGGCCAGAAGGTGCGCCATGCACCGGCCGCTGACGCGCTCTTCGCCCTGCTGGACCATCAGTACGACGACGTCAAGGAGGCCGGGCTGGAGGCCTGCGTGGCCATTGACGGCCCTGAGCTGCAGCGGCGTTTTCAGCAGCTCTTCCAGGGCATCGACCCGCTCAAGCGGCTCATGGCCGTGTACGCTCTGGGCAAGATGGACGCGTCCGGAAACATCGACCTGCTGAAGACGGCCCTGGAGGACGAGAGCGCGGAGATACGCAAGCACGCCCTGGAGGCGGTGGCCTCCCTGTGCCACGACTCCGAGGTCTGGCTCGACCTGCTTGTGTCGCGCCTGCTGGACGAAAACCGGGACGTGCGCCAGACCGTGGTGGAGATCATGGGCCAGTGCTTCTCCGAGGCCGCCATCCCGCACCTTCTGCACGCCCTGCACGACGACGACGACTGGGTCAGGGTGCGCGCGCTCGAGGTGCTCGGCCAGCACAAGGTCGTTCAGGCCATCCCCGAGGTTGTGGGCCTGCTTGAGAATCCCAACAAGCTTGTCACCATCCGCACCATCGAGTGCCTCGGGAGCATCGGCGGCACTTCCGCCTTCCGTGCGCTTTTGGCCATCTCCGGCAGCGATGACTACGAGATCATGGAGGCCGCCGAGGCGGCCATCGCCAGGATACAGGACGAACAGGAGAGGGAGATCTAGATGTCGGCGCTCTTCTCCACATCAACGCCCGTAGGCGGCGAGCTGAAGATCAGCGACGCCGAGTTTGTCCAGCTGCGTGACTTCATCTACGCCCAGTGCGGCATCTACGTTGCGGACAACCGCAAGTACCTGCTGGAGAACCGGCTGGCCAACAGGCTCAAGCTGCTGAACCTGAAGAACTTCGGTGAATACTACCACTACCTGCAGTACGACACGAACAAGAAGTCGGAGCTCTCCAAGCTCTTTGAGGTCATCACCACCAACGAGACCAGTTTTTACCGCAACCCGCCGCAGCTCAAGGTCTTTCAGGAGAACATCCTGACAGACGTCATCAACGATCTGCGCAAGAAGGGCGAAAAGCGCCTGCGCATCTGGTCCGCCGGATGTTCCACGGGCGAGGAGCCCTATACCCTGGCCATCATCGTGGCCGAGGTGCTCCGGGGCGAGCTGGCCAGTTGGGATGTGCGCATCACCGCCAGCGACCTGTCTGAGCGGGTGCTCGAGGCCGCGCGCAAGGGCGTGTACAATGAGTACACCCTGCGCACCACGCCCAAGGAGCTTTTGCCGCGCTACTTCGACAAGGATGGCGAGAACTTCCGCATCAAGCCGGAGCTCAAGCGGCTCATCACCTACGGCCAGCTGAACCTGTCCGACCGCGTGGCCCTGAAGCGGGTGGAGCGGTCGCAGCTGGTGTTCTGCCGCAACGTCATCATCTATTTCGACGACGAGATGAAGAAGAAGGTCATCGGCGCGTTCTACGACAACCTGCAGCCCGGCGGCTACCTGCTCATCGGGCACTCGGAGTCTCTGCACAACATCACGCGCTCGTTCAAGCCCATCCACTACCCCGGGGCCATCATGTACAAGAAGGAGGCCTGATGCGGACGCGGATGGTCCTGCACACGAGGGCAGGGTAGCGTATTGGGCGCCAGGGTCATTGCCATTGCGAACCAGAAGGGTGGCGTGGGCAAGACCACCACGGCCCTGACTCTTGGGGCGGCCCTGAGCAGACTAGAGAAGCGGGTGCTGGTCATGGACCTGGACCCGCACGCCAACGCCTCGGTGCACCTCTCCTATTTTCCGGAGACGCTTGAGGCCTCGGTATATGATCTTTTCCAGGAGGAGCAGGCAGGGCGCGAGGTCTGGGAGCGCATCCTCAAGACGGCCACAGACGGCGGGTTCGATTTTGCGCCGGGCTCCATCAGGCTCTCCGAGCTTGAGGTGGACTTGAAGGAGCGCAAGGACAAGGGGCTGATCCTGAGCATCGCCCTGGAGGGCCTGCGCGAGCGGTATGACTACATCCTGCTCGACTGCCCGCCCCATGTGGGCATCCTGCTGGTGAACGCGCTGGTGGCTGCGGACCTGGTGCTCATCCCCATCCAGACGGATTTTCTGGCTCTGTACGGGATCAGGCTGTTGTTCGACACCATCAGGCTCTTGAACCGGGTGCTGCCCAGGCCGGTGCGCTACATGGCCCTGGCCACCATGTATGATCAGCGCACGGCGGCCTGCAGGCGCATTTTGCGGATCATGCGCGACAAGCTGGGCGACAAGGTGCTGGAGACCGTGATCCATTTTGACACGAAATTTCGTGAATCCAGCGCAGGCGGCAAGGTGATTTTCGATGTGGACCCCAAGGCGCGCGGCGCCGTTGAATATTTGAACCTGGCAAGCGAGATTGTGCGCAATGAAAACGCCTGAACAATACTTTGTCGAAGATGTCCGGCTGCCGGACGTCACCGACCCCGGCCGCACCCTGACCGGCGCCGAGGAAGCTTTCCTGGACAAGTACCTGGGCGTGGACCGCGAAAAGGTCCTGGCCCAGGCCAGAAGGCTCGACCCGCGCGGCGATGACTCGCTGGCCGGGTTCTCCGGCCCGGCGGAAGCCCCAGCCGACGAGCATTCCGACGAGAACATGCGCAACCAGAAGGACATCCGTCTGGTGAGCTTCTCGCTCATGGGCCGCGAGTTCGCCCTGCCCATCACGGTGATCCAGGAGGTCATCCGCTTTGTCAAA
>Ga0209373_10004637_pt1 | contig 11726 bp, 9 predicted proteins | sample Higcelweek5metaG_FD_187173 | JGI IMG/M metagenome (GOLD analysis project Ga0209373, IMG submission 187173) | Freshwater pond sediment microbial communities from the University of Edinburgh, under environmental carbon perturbations - High... | ecosystem: Environmental > Aquatic > Freshwater >... | reverse complement strand
TTCGGAACGTAAAAAACCCGATCAGTCTGGCCCGAAGAATCATGACCCACTCACCCCATGTGATGCTCTCCGGAAAAGGCGCAACAGACTTTGCCAGGGAACAGGGACTGGAGATCGTCGACAGCACCTATTTCTATACCGAAAAACGCTGGAAAGATCTGCAAAGGGCCATCGAAAAATCAAAGGAAAACAAATTTGGCACCGTGGGTTGCGTTGCCCTGGATATGGCCGGAAACCTCGCCGCCGGTACTTCAACCGGCGGCATGACCAACAAACGTTGGAACCGCATTGGCGACACGCCGGTTATCGGGGCCGGAACCTTTGCCAGCAACAAGTCTTGCGCAGTTTCCTGCACCGGTCACGGCGAATTCTTTATCCGCTACACCGTGGCCCGCGAAATTGCAGCACTCATGGAATATAAAAACCAGACCGTTGAACAGGCCGCTGTGGAAGTCGTCATGAACCGACTGAAACCGGCCGGTGGCGAAGGTGGAATCATTGCCGTCGATAAAGAGGGTAATATCGCCCTGGTGTTCAATTCGGCAGGTATGTACCGGGGATGCGCCGACAGCAAAGGCAGGCATGAGGTAGCCGTGTTTGGAGAGGAGTAAAACTTACGAAATATTATAAATGTTACTGAAAAAGTCTAAATTTGTAAGTAACGTAATATTCGTAAATAAAGCATCACAGAAATGGACCAAAACCCGGAAACTCCTGAAAATAAGAGCAAAAGAAAGCTTGTGGAGAGTGGGAAATCTCTCTTTTACTCCTACGGATACCGGAAAGTCACAGTCGAAGATATATGCGGGAAAGCAGGCCTGAGCAAGATGACCTTTTACCGGTTTTTTACCAATAAACTGGAACTGATCACCTTTATCCTGAATGAATTAACAGATCAGGGCACTACGGTCTATCGGGAAATTATGGATCGTGAAGCCCCGTTTGAGGAGAAGATCAGAGAAACCATCCGGATGAAAAGCGAACTGGCAAAACAGTTCAGCGACGAGTTTCTGAGAGATGTTTATTCCGATAAAAAGGGCGAAATTCTGCCCTTGATACAGAAGCTGACCGATGAAACCATGGTCATGGTGATGAACGATTACCTCTTGGCACAGCAACAGGGACACATCCGGAGTGACCTGAATCTGTCGTTCATTCCCTACTTTACCAAGCAGATGCAAAATATGACGAACGATCCGGCATTGGTTGAATTATGCCATGGAAATATCAAGGAAGTGTTGACTGAACTCACTAATTTGTTCTTTTACGGAATTCTGCAACAACATGAAAAGAATCAGGAGAACAAGTAGCGGCCTTTTTATAGCGATATGCTTGCTTTTACTGCTACCGCTAAACTCAAAATCGCAGAACCTTTCCTTTAGTGGTCAGCTGTCGGCATTTCACCTGTCGAAAATCGAAAAGCCCTGGCAATCAGTATCCGGAATAAGATATATTCCTGAACTTAAATGGAATACGCCGATTAATAAAACCTGGAAATTCGATCTGGAAGCATCGGCAAATTTATACGGGCATGCTGATATTCAGAAAGATTCTTTCACAGGGGCCGCTACATTGAAACCATACCGGATTTGGGGCAGGTTGGCCACCGAGCGGTTTGAACTCAGGCTCGGACTTCAGAAAATCAGCTTCGGCAGCGCCACCATGCTCCGGCCGCTGATGTGGTTCGATCATCTGGATCCGTGCGATCCCCTTCAACTCACAGATGGGGTTTATGCTGCCCTGGGCCGGTACTTTTTCCAGAACAATGCAAATATCTGGATATGGGGCATTGTACCGGCAAAAACAGTGAAAGGATGGGAGGTACTCACCTCCGACCAGCACCGGCCTGAATTCGGGGGTAGATTCCAAACTCCTGCAGGGAGAGGCGAACTGGCCGTCTCCGGTCATTTCAGATACATTGGCACCGATCAGTCGGATGGATATTTCCCGGTAACGATAAACAGCCCTGTGCCTGAATATCGCATAGCACTGGATGGAAAATGGGACGTGGGTCCGGGTATCTGGTTCGAAGGGACATACAATTATCATCAGCTACCTGAACCTGCCATCAACCATACCCGAATGCTGACCCTGGGCGCCGATTATACGTTTGGTATGGGTAACGGGTTGACCGCCATGGCTGAGCAATTCTTTTACCAGACAGGTCCCGAATTGTTAAAAAACTCATCTGACCTGACCTTTACTGCCGCTTCTGTTACTTATCCGCTCTCGATCACGCATTCATTGTCGGGGATGGTTTTTTATAACTGGACAACCCATGACTGGTACCGGTTTGTGAACTGGAGGATCAGTCTGAACAAAATCAGCCTGCACCTGATTGCTTTCTGCAATCCTGTTTCCTTTGATCTCTATCGGAATACAGGGAATGCCAATCTGATGGGAGGGCGGGGTATTCAGATCATGTTTGTCTGGAATCATTAGAAGTTATTCTTTATCAATAAGATAAAATGGAATCAAAAAACACGGTCATCGAAATTCATAACCTGGTGAAATCATTTCCGATGGGCAACCGGGAGTTTATGGCGCTAAATGGGATCAACCTTAAATTCATCAAAGGTGAATTTTCAGGATTGGTCGGGCCCAGCGGATCAGGGAAAACTACACTTCTCAATATCATCGGCACACTGGATACCCCAACCGAAGGCGAGGCCCAGGTACTTGGCCAATCGATACGATACCTGTCGCAAAAAGATGCGGCCCATCTCCGAAGCAAAAAAATCGGATTTATATTTCAGACATTCAACCTGTTACCGGTATATTCAGCAATGGAAAACGTGGAGTTTCCGCTCCTGCTGCAGAAAATGAAACCGGATCAGCGGAAAAAAGCGGTGATGGAAGCGCTCGAATGGGTTGGTCTCTCTGATAAGGCTTTATCCCGACCGGCGCAGCTCTCCGGGGGTGAATGCCAGCGTGTTGCCATTGCCAGGGCGATCGTAAAAAAGCCGGAAATTGTACTGGCAGATGAGCCTACGGCCAATCTGGATGCCGAAAATTCGCATCATATTCTTCAAACCATGGTCAAGCTGAACAAGGAGCTGGGCACCACTTTTCTTTTTGCTACCCACGACGAAAAAGTGATCAGTTACCTGCGAAGGATTATCCGGCTTATTGATGGTAAAGTTGCAACAGATGAGATTGTTACCGTTTAACAGGAGGAGCAAATCATGTTAATGCTAAAACTCGCAATCCGCAATCTGGTCGGCGCAGGCCTCAGAACCTGGCTGAATGTTTTCGTGCTGTCAATCTCTTATGTGGTCATCATTTATATGAATGGGTTGCTTGATGGATGGAACTTACAGGCCAAATCGGATATGATCCGCTGGGAAACCGGTCAGGGCCAGCTTTGGCAAAAAAACTACGATCCTGTTGATCCGTTTACCTTGCAGGACAGTCATGCCGCAATTCCACAGGAACTCAGCGCCCTGGTGCAGGAAAACCGGGTGGCACCGGTATTGATTACCATGGCTTCATTTTATCCGGAGGGGCGAATACAAAGTGTTTTGCTGAAGGGAATTCCGGAGAGCCAGCAAATACTTGAACTGCCGACTGCTTCCATGACCGCAGACAGCGCTGCGATCCCAGGGATTATCGGTAAACGAATGGCCCAGTCAAACAAGATTAAGGTCGGGGATTTGATCACTCTGCGCTGGCGCGATCGTAATGGTACTTTTGATGCTGAAGAAGTCAGGATCACCGCGATTTTCGATACAAATGTTCCAACTATTGATGTTGGCCAGATCTGGATACCGCTGTCGCGGCTGCAATCGATGCTTCAGATGCCGGGTGAAGCTACCCTGATCGTCCGGGGAGAGCAGGAGTGGCCGTCGCTCCATTCAGCAGGCTGGGTATCGATGAACCTCAAGGCGCTCACCGCAGATATCGATAAAGTGATTAAATCAAAATCGATAGCCAGCGCCGTGATGTATGTGATTTTGCTACTGCTAGCTATGCTCGCGATATTCGACACGCAGGTTCTTTCGATCTTCAGGCGTCAGCGGGAAATCGGAACCGAAATTGCACTGGGAATGACCCGAACACAGGTGGTCGCCCTGTTCACGGTTGAGGGCGCCATGAACGGGGTTCTTGCCGCTGCACTGGCCGCTGTTTATGGAATACCCTTACTGGCCGCACAGGCCCGAAGTGGTATTCCAATGCCACAAGCTACCGATACCATGGGGATGACCGTGGGAGCCAGGATTTTTCCTGTTTATGGTGTCGGATTGATCATCATGACGGTAGTTATCGTGATGCTGACTGCCACGATTGTAAGTTATTTGCCGGCCCGCCGGATATCCAAAATGAACCCCACCGAAGCCATAAAGGGAAGAATACAATGATCAGATTTATATTCAAGGGTTTACTGAGAGACCGGCAGCGAAGCCTCCTGCCAGTCATTGTGGTGGTTACGGGAGTATTTCTGACCACCTTTTTGCAGTGCTGGATGACCGGAGTGATCGGGGATATGATCTCTTTCAATGCGAACTTTTCAACCGGGCACGTGAAAGTGATGACCCAGGCGTATGCCGGACGGATTGACCAAACCCCCAACGATCTGGCACTCGTGGAGACCGACCGGTTGACCGACTCTTTAAAAACTGCTTATCCGGATATGAATTGGGTGCAAAGGATCAGGTTCGGCGGACTGATCGATGCTCCGGATGAAAATGGCGAAACCCGTTCGCAGGGACCCGCAGCAGGATGGGGGATTGACCTGCTGTCAGGCAATCAGGATGAGATTGAACGGATGAACATCAAAAAATCATTGGTTAAAGGAAAACTTCCGTCAACAGCTGGTGAAGTGTTGATCAGCAACCAGTTTGCCGAGAAATTGAAAGTGGTTCCGGGTGATCAGATTACGCTGTTAGGCTCAACCATGTATGGAAGCATGACGGTTTATAATTTCAGGGTGGCCGGCACGGTGAATTTCGGGACCAGCGTGCTCGACCGGGGGGCGATCATTGCCGATATCCGTGATGTTCAGATCGCACTCGATATGCCGGGAGCTGCCGGGGAGATCCTCGGATATTTCAAAACCGGAAAATACGACAGGGCTCAGGCCGACAGTGATGTAGCCCGGTTTATGGCAAACTCCGATCCAAAAAATCCCTATGCTCCGGTGATGGTCAGTCTCCGGAACCAAAACGGACTGAGCAGCATGGTCGATTATATGGATATGGTGTCGGTTCTGGTAATAGCCATCTTCGTAATGGCCATGTCGCTGGTACTTTGGAACGCCGGACTGCTCGGTGGCTTGCGCCGGTATGGTGAGGTTGGGGTACGACTGGCTATGGGGGAATCAAAAGGACTTGTGTATCGTTCGCTCATCTGGGAATCAATATTAATCGGGCTTTTAGGATCAATCATCGGTTCAGCATTAGGGCTTTCCTTATCGTTCTGGCTTCAGAATCATGGACTTGATGTATCGGGATTCATCAAAAATGCCTCGATGATGCTTCCGGCAGTATTCAGAACAGAGGTCACTCCAGCAGCATTTTATATTGGGTTTATACCCGGACTTTTTGCTACGGTTATCGGAACCTCATTGGCCGGGCTGGGAATTTTCAAACGCAGAACCGCTCAACTGTTTAAAGAACTTGAATAATGAAAACACTACTGATATTATCCGCATGGTTACCCGCTCTGTTGATGGCTCAAGGCCCGACAGCCGGCAAAATTATCGAACAGATCGATCGGAACATGGCCTCAAAGAGCCGGATGATGACCTCAACAATGATCATTCACGGGGAACGCGGGGCGCGCACCATGGAGATGAAAACCTGGACGGAAGGAATTGAAAAGTCGTTCACCGAATATCTTTCACCAGCCCGTGACAAGGGAACAAAAATGCTGAAACTGGGCGACCAGCTTTGGATGTTTGCCCCGTCGGCCGACCGTATTATTCAGATTTCAGGCCACATGCTCCGTCAATCAGTTATGGGATCTGACCTGTCGTATGAAGATATGATGGACGACCGTAAGCTGACCGATGTGTATAACGCCGTGGTCGTGGGTCCGGATCAAATTGGCGACCGGCCCTGCTGGGTACTTGAACTCCGGGCCAAGGCAGCGGATGCGGCTTACTTTATGCGCAAAATGTGGGTCGATCAGGAAAGAAATATCCCTTTGAAGGAAGAGTGGTATGCAAAATCAGGCAAGCTACTGAAACAGATATCTTTAAGTGAAGTAAAAAAGATTGATGGGCGCTGGTTTCCAACAAAAATGGTTTACAAGGATATGCTAAAAACCGGGGCCGGAACAGAATTCGTGATCAATGATATCCGGTTCGATACGCCCATCCCCGAATCGATGTTCAGCAAAGCCGCACTGCGTTGAATCGATAATCCGAAAGCTTCCCTCAATGCACCTGTCATCCCGACGAAAGTCGGGATCTTGTCCCAAACCGCGCCGGCTCTTGGGGGCGTTCTCCTGCAAAACAATGAGTTCTGCATGGGCGCTTTTGGCGGACTCAGAGTAGCGTGACGGGGTCCAGACTTTCGTCGGGATGACAGGAGCCAGAGCGAAGCTTAATCGTATTTCCCTCGGAGAGTTGTCACCCCCGCGAAAGTTTTTCTCTGTCACCCCCGCGAAAGCGGGGGCGGGATCTTGTCCCAAACCGCGCCTATTTATAATAGTAAAACGCCTCAGCCGGTACCGGTTCCAGTTTGGCGTTCCCCGTTTTCCATAAAACCCTCAGGGAATTACCTCCGGTATTTTCGAAGAAGCTGACCCTGAAGGAATGCAATCCTTTGCCCATGGCCATTTCAACCGTTTTCAACTGGCTGCCGTGCGGCCCGTCATTGTCGATCGCCAGCTTGTCGCCGATATAGAGCTTGCTGCCATCATCGGAATCGATGCCAAATGTGTAAACCCCATCGGTTGGGATTCTTACAAATCCCTGGTAATCAATAGAGAATTTTTCATCAGCCGGATTATTTGCCAATTTGAAATCAGTGGCTACTCCCGATAAGTTTGGCGTCATCCCGTTAAAGTCAGGCACCTGTTTCCAATCGCCGTGATACAGGTTTAAAAGCAATCCGGGCTTGGTCTGTGGAACTTCGCGCCCCGTTGCCGGCGTTACTTTGTTGATAGTCAGGGATGAGCTGCCCGACATGCACTGGCCATTTTTCACACAGATTGCATTGATTGTTGTGGTTGCTGTGAGGGTTATCGGTTTGGTGTAAACGGCAGATGCCGGCGTTGGCTGGGTGCCATCGAGCGTATATCGGATCTCTGAAAGGTTTTCATGCTTTTTTAAAACAACCTCGGTCTGATCAATGAAAATACCTGTTGCAGCGACAATCTCCGGTGCTTCGTAAACGGCAGGATCACCCGTAATGTCAAGAACGACAACTGAGTTGTTTGCATCCGGCACCTCTGCAGGAACCTGGATCGACAAACCACCCTGTTCAACGGTAAAGGGAAGCTCTTCCTGATTGGCATCAGAGAGCAGATAGGCACGGATGGGTTCATTGCCCAAACCGGGTATCATCAACTTTTGATCGGATGGCCAATCAAATACATGCAGATACAACCGGGTGCTTGCGGTCATTTTTGTCTGGGTACAACGACCCCACGGCAGACTAGAGAAAGGACTGGCCTGGGTGCCGTATATCGCTTCACTGTTGGTTTTCATCCATCTTCCGATCTCGTTCAGGCGGTCGATGCTCTCCTGCGGGAAGACGCCGTCAGCCGTTGGCCCGATGTTAAGCAAGTAATTGCCGCCTTTCGAAGCAATATCCGCCAGCGTTTGCAGAATCTGTTTGGTCGACTTAAAATTCTTGTCGTTTTTATTGTACCCCCAGTGATCGTTCATGGTCATACACGACTCCCAGTCTACACCCGGCATCCCTGTTGCCGGAACCTCTTGCTCGGGAGTGCCGAAATCACCGGCAAACACATTCCCCTCCGTCATTCCGGCCATTCCGCTGCGACCGGCAGTAACCCGGTTATTGACAATGATGTTTGGCTGCAGGTTGCGGACAAAATTGTACAGATCCTCGCCATAGGCATTGTTCCAGGTGCTTTCCCACTCTCCGTCAAACCAAAGCACTCCAAGCTTACCATATCGGGTTAACAGCTCTTTCAGCTGAGATTTCATATATTTCCTGTAATGATCAAAATTGGCCCCTTCACTGCTCCGCGTGGTTTCCCAGCTTCTGCGGGGGAGATAATCCGGATGATGCCAATCCATGATCGAATGGTACAAACAGAAGGTCATATCCTGTTTTGCACAGGCTTTCGATAACTCATTGATAATGTCCCGCTTAAATGGCGTTGCCATCACATCGAAATCCGACTTTTTTGAATCAAACAATGCAAAACCATCATGATGTTTGGAGGTGATAACAATATACTTCATACCGGCATTCTTAGCCATGGTAACCCAGTCGTCAGCATTAAAACGCACCGGGTTGAACTGTCCGACAAATTTATCGTACTCTTCAAGCGGGATTTGTGCCGATTCGCGAATCCATTCGGCATGATTGGTCTGTCCTTTCCATTCTCCGGCCGGCACGGCATAAAGCCCCCAGTGGATGAACATCCCGAAACGCGCCTCCCGCCACCAGGTCATACGGGTATCCTTGTCAGCTTTGGTTTCGGTCAGATAATCAACCTGTTGCTGTTTACAACTGCTGAGCAGGAGCAATAGCATTAAAAAAGAAAATAGCCTGAATTTCATGATTGCAGAATTAAGTGTCGCGATAATCCAAATTTAAGTTTTCTTTCCTGTTCTGCAGCATATCTCCAAAGAATTTAAAAGTGTTGCTGCCCCGGATAAATTCTATAATTTTGATAATTGTGATTATTACACTAATAAAGCCTGCACTATGAAACGTTTAGCAATTTTTTCATGCCTTCTACTGATTGCCTTTGCTGCAAATGCTCAGGAAACCAACAAGCTGATTGTGGATGCAAACCAGGGAAAAGTCGTGATCAACAAAAATATCTATGGCCATTTTGCCGAACACCTGGGCCGCTGTATTTACGATGGCATCTGGGTGGGCAAAGATTCAAAGAACCCGAATACCGATGGGTATCGTACCGATATCGTGAATGCCTTAAAGGATATGAAGATACCCGTTCTGCGCTGGCCGGGCGGTTGCTTTGCCGATACCTATCACTGGCAGGATGGCATTGGCCCCCTGAATAAACGGGCCAAAATGATGAATTATCACTGGGGCGGGGTTGTGGAAAACAACACCTTTGGAACCCATGAATTTCTGAATTTATGTGAAATGCTTGGTTGTGAGCCCTATATATCAGCCAATGTGGGCAGTGGCAGCGTGGTGGAGATGACCCAATGGATCGAATATATGAATTCCGATAAGGATGTACCGATGGCCAACCTTCGCCGCCAGAACGGCCGGGAGAAACCCTGGAACGTGAAATATCTCGGCGTTGGCAACGAAAGCTGGGGATGCGGCGGCAACATGACCCCCGATTATTATGTGAACCTGCTCCGCAATTATTCTGAAATGGCAGGCATCTACGGTCAATGGAAACTGAAACAGATCGGCTGCGGCGCCAATAGTGATGATTATAACTGGACCGATGTGGTTATGAAAGAGCGGCCCGGATCGATCAGCGGCCTGTCACTGCACTATTATACCATTGCCGGTTCAGGCTGGGGCAACAAAACCGCAGCTACCGGATTTGAGAAAAAATACTATTTCTCAGGACTCGAGAAGGCCTTGAAAATGAATGAACTGGTTGACAAACACAGTGTCATCATGGATAAGTATGACCCCAAAAAACAGGTGGGATTGATGGTCGACGAGTGGGGTATATGGACCGATGTTGAACCTGGCACCGAAAAGGGTTTTCTGTTTCAGCAGAATTCGATCCGCGATGCACTGATCGCCTCCCTGACGCTCGATATTTTCAATAATCATGCCGACCGGGTAAAAATGGCCAACATCGCGCAAACGATCAATGTATTGCAGGCGGTGATCCTGACCCAGGGCAGCAAGATGGTTTTAACCCCGACTTACTATGTTTTCAAGATGTATGCCGTTCATCAGGATGCAAAATTATTGCCCAGCCAGCTGATTGCGGAAAATTATGAATTCGACGGCCGAAAGATCCCCGCCCTGAGCAGCTCGGTTTCAGAAGATCAGAATGGCAATATCCATGTGTCGGTTACCAACCTGAATCCTGATAAAGAGATCATTTTATCCGTCGAATTGGTCGGCAAATCATTTGATCAGGTGAAATCAGCCTCAGTGCTGACGGCCCCTGAATATAATTCGTACAATGGGTTCGATGCTCCTGAAGTAGTGAAGCCGGTTGATTTTAAGAATTTTAAGAAAATCAATTCGTCATCTCTTCAAATCACCGTACCTTCGAAAGCGTTAGTGGTTCTGGAGATGAAGTAAATACACAGGTTTAAAACTGCTCAAAATGACAAGCCCCTATTTTATCAGCGATATGCCCCGTCGCAAATTTCTGGAAATCGGTCTGAAAGGAGGATTGGTACTCGGTTCCACTCCGTTGATGGCCCGATTCCTGTCGTCCTGCTCCACGGGTGCCGAAAATACTGCAGCCATCACCATCGATAAAACATTGCTCAGCAAGGTCATTGCAAAAGCACTCGAAAAGGGCGGCGATTTTGCAGACGTCTATATCGAAAACCGTGTTTCGCGAGAGATCGTGATGGAGGAATCGAAATTCAAGAGCGGATTGTACGGCATCAGTCAGGGGGCCGGTGTCAGGGTGATCTGTGGAAATAAAACCGGATATGCCTACACCGAGGAGATTACCGAAGAAAAACTGATGAGGGCCGCTGAAGTGGCTTCATTTGTTGCCCTGAACAGCAAGGCGGCCGTGCCGGTAAACCTGTCGGAAACCGCCAGACCCTCATTTATCACGATAAAGCAACCGCTGGGAGAGATTGCCGATCAAAAGCGCATCGACATCATGAAACGGGCCGATCAGGCTGCCATGGATTATGACAAACGAATTAAAATGGCGCTGATCAATTATTACGATGAGGTTCGCGGAAGGGTGATTGCCAACAGCGAGGGTGTTTACCTGCAGGATGAACTCCCGTTGATGTTCTTCATCGTTCAGACAATGAGCGACGATGGCAAAAACCGACACCTGTCGCGCGAACGGTTAAGCAAACACATGGGATTCGAGATGTTCGACCAATATACTCCTGAGATGGTTGCGCAACGTTCAGCACGTGAGGCGATTGCTATGCTTGATGCGCAAGAGGCTCCGGCGGGTATGATGGATGTGGTGATGTGCAACGGGTGGGGCGGGGTGCTGGTTCATGAAGCAGTCGGCCATCCCCTTGAAGCAGACAACATCGCCAAAAAGGTAGGCGCCTTTACCGGCAAAGTGGGTCAGAAAGTGGCATCCGATGTATTTACCATGATCGATGACGGTACGATTCCAAATGCCCGGGGAACCCTCAATTTTGATGATGAGGGAACTCCTGCCAGACGAAATGTTTTAATTGAGAATGGGGTGCTGAGAGGATACATGAACGATATTCTGAGTGCCAAACAACTCGGCATGGAGCGCACCGGAAACGGCCGGCGCGAATCATTCCGGTACATCCCGATACCCCGGATGACAAATACCTTTATCGAAAAAGGCAGCAGCGAACCGGCAGATATCCTGTCGTCCACCAAAAAGGGAATCTATGTCCAGAGCTTGAGTGGCGGCAGTGTGAACCCGGTGACCGGCGTGTTTAACTT
>Ga0209373_10004636_pt1 | contig 11729 bp, 8 predicted proteins | sample Higcelweek5metaG_FD_187173 | JGI IMG/M metagenome (GOLD analysis project Ga0209373, IMG submission 187173) | Freshwater pond sediment microbial communities from the University of Edinburgh, under environmental carbon perturbations - High... | ecosystem: Environmental > Aquatic > Freshwater >... | reverse complement strand
AGATTTCCTTGACAATCCACATTCTTTCATGCTCACAAAAGACCATAATTACGAAGATGGCGACAATGATTCCGAAGGTGGATTCGGTGGTGGTTCAACAACCGATCTTGAGTTATTTGCAATGCTTAAGGATCTTAGAAAAACTACTGCAAAAAAACACAATCTGCCTCCTTTTGTTATCTTTAGCGACCCTTCACTGCAGGACATGGCAATTCAATATCCTATATCGATGGATGAGTTGACAATGGTGCAGGGTGTAGGACAAGGAAAAGCTCAGAAATATGGTAAAGAATTTATTGAGTTGATTCGAAAACACGTCGAAGAAAATGAAATTGAAAGACCACAGGATTTTGTTGTAAAGTCAGTAGTTAATAAATCTACAAACAAGGTATTTATTATTAAGAATATTGATAAAAAAATGCCACTAGACGAAATATGCAACGCAACTGGTCTAGAGATGTTCGAGCTGATTGACGAAATCGAAGCAATAGTAAATTCTGGAACAAGAATAAATATTGACTACTACATAAACTCTATTTTGGATGAAGATGTTGTCGACGACATTTATACTTACTTTAAGGAAGATGCCGAATCGGACTCCATTCAGGATGCCATGGAAGACCTTTCAGATACTGGATACAGCGAAGAAGAAGTAAGACTTGTGAAGATTAAGTTTATCAGCGAAGTGGGGAACTAAGGGTAAATTACAAATAACAAATAACAAGCTCCAAATGGTGTAGTGTATCCCGCGCGAGTTACTCGCGTGGCCAAAAAGCGACCCACGCGAGTAACTCGCGCGGGATACTGGGTGGGGAACTAAGGGTAAGCTCCAAAAAACAAATAACAAGCACCAAAGGGTGCATAGTTAGTTGTGATTTGGAACTTGGAACTTGGAGCTTTTAATTTGGAACTTGTCCGCCTCAGCGGACTGTGATTTAAATTCTTCTCCCTTTCCAATAAGGCTTATAAAACATTGCAAGAAATGCTGTTGTAAAAATATAAAACGGGTAAAAAACTTGTAAAACTGGCAGCCACAACAGAAGATTTGATTTGTGGTAAAATTGAGTCACCGGAACAAGAAATATTAAGTCAACAATGGTCTTTACGCTTATTATTACTACAAAAAGGCTTAGATAATCAATATTGAATAAAGTCAAAACGAATAATCCTAATGTTAGAGCAGACATTAGAAATGTTAGCACAGCGGTATAAATTGAAAATGGGTTTTTATAGCCTGTAGTTTTCGAAGCCCATCTGATTCTTTGATTAAAAAAATCAATCAAGCCAGATGGAGATTGAGTCCTAACAACTGCGTCAATATTTTTAATAAAACCTACTTTGTGTTTTTTGGAAATGTAATGCAACAAAAACACATCGTCTCCTGATGTATATTTATCATTAAACTCTCCGGAAGCCTCATCAAAAACAGCTTTTGTAACAGCATAATTTGCGCCATTGCACATAAAAGGTTTGTTTATGAAAAACCCAGCCGCTCCACTTCCTGTAAGACTTAGAAATTCTAGTTGGAATAATTCCGAAAGTAGCGTTTGTTTATCCAAGAATTCTACTGGACCACATAGCATTTTAAAATTATCTGAGCACAATTTATCGGACATAACCTGTAACCAGTTATTGCCCATAACACAGTCAGCATCTGTAAATACAAGGATTTCGCCTTTGGCTTTTGAAATGGCATATCTTAATGCCTCTTTTTTCCCAGACATTGATTCGGGCATTGAAAATACTTTCAATTTATCGATTGTGAGCTTATTAAAAATAATTTCAGGGCTATCTTCGCTATGATCATCGACTAGGATAATCTCATAATCTCCCAAATATTTCTGATTTGTTAGGCTCTCAATCAATGCCGGAAGGTTTGCCGTTTCATTTCTGAATGCTACAATTATACTTACAAATTTATCAGTTTTACTATCAGATTCGGCATCATCAGCCCTTAATAGAAATGCAAAGGCAAAAACCAGAATTAAAACGACATAAAGTGCCGCAATAAAAATTGAAATTCCGATTAATACGATAGCCATGATAAATATTTTTACAAAAATAAAAAAGCCTGAACATTATTTTAAAATTCAGGCTTTTTATTTCATGAATACAGGATTTATTTAGGTATTATGTCAAAATTAGATTTCAGTTTTTGTAATCGGTGGTCGGTAATCTGTAATCAGTGTGAGAGATGTTGCTCTGCTTATTGGAATATTGCTTTAATTTTCAGAGAAAAATAGCACTATCTCAAGTTTACTTCAATATTACCGATTACTGATTACAAATTTTACTGATTACTGAATACAAACTTTATATTTTATGAATAACTAGACCTGATCTTAATTTAGGTTCGAACCAAGTAGTTTTTGGAGGCATGATATTGCCAGAATCAGCAATATTTATCAATTGTTCCATAGAAACCGGATACATAGCAAATGCAACTTTCATTTCACCACTGTCAACACGTTTCTGCAATTCACCCAATCCGCGAATTCCACCAACAAAGTCAATTCTGGTGCTAGTTCTCAAATCTGTAATACCCAGTATCTCGTCAAGAACATGTTTAGACAAAACATTCACGTCAAGAATTTCGAGTGGGCTGTTATCATTGTATGTTCCAGGTTTTGCATTAAGTTTGTACCAATGACCATCGATGTACATACTGAACTCATGCAAAGAAGCAGGTTTATAGATTTCGGTTCCCATGTCCTGCATGTAGAATTTTTCAATCACTTTGTTCATGAAATTTTCTTTACTAAGACCATTCAAATCTTTAACAACGCGGTTATAATCAATAATTTTAAGTTGATTATCGGGGAAAATGACTGACATAAAATAACAACATTCTTCGTGTCCAGTAGCTTTAGGATTATTGTCGGTTCTCTCCTTGCCTATTCTGCTAGCAGCTGCAGTTCTGTGATGACCATCAGCTACATACAAATATTGAACCTGTGAAGCAAATATCTCTTCGATTCTTTTATTTACAGCAGCATCGTTTATTGACCAGAAATGATGACCAAAACCATCTTCGGCAACGAAATCATACTCGGCAGGTTGATTCTTAACGATATTTTCAACCATTTTGTCAATTTCAGGAATTGCTTTGTACGAAAAGAATACAGGTTCTATGTTAGCATTTGTATAATTTGTAAGAACCATTCTGTCTTCTTCTTTATCTGGACGAGTCAATTCATGCTTTTTAATTATTTCATTGAAATAATCCTGGTACCATGCACAACCAACAATACCATACTGCGTACGGCCATCCATAGTTTGAGCATAAATATAGAACTTTGCCTCTTCGTCTTCTACCAACCAGCCCTCAGATTGCATTTTTTTAAAGTTTGAAACAGCTTTTTCATAAACGACATTGCTATGAACGTCGGTACCTGAAGGCAAATCAATTTCAGCCTTGGTAACATGTAAAAGTGATTCTTTTTTGCCCAAAGCCATTACCGCAGCTTCTGCACTGTTCATCACATCATAAGGTAAACACGAAACTTTCTCTACCAGCTCTTTTGGAGGACGCAATCCTCTGAAAGGTTTTACTACTGCCATTTTATTTAAGTTTTAAATTCAACATTATTGAGTTGCAAATATAAGAGTTTTGATGAAATTAAACAAAGAGTTTAAAAGCATGAAAATTGACAATTTTCAACTAAAATTTAAAAATTTAATCAAAAAAAAAGGCTGTCATTAGGCAGCCTTTCAAATCTTATTCGAAATCTAGAATAGTTATCCATCCAAAAGGATCTTCGACTTCGCCATACTGAATTCCTACAAGTGTATTGTATAGTTTTGTTGAAACTGGTCCCGGTTTTCCATCTTTACAGTATTTATAAACTTCGCCAGTATCAAGGTCTTTAATTTCGCCAATTGGAGAAATTATAGCTGCTGTTCCGCAAGCACCAACTTCTTCAAAACTAGGCAATTCGGCAAATGCCACAGGTCTTCTTTCCACCTTATAACCTAAGAAATCAGCAAGCTCTTCCAAACTTTTATTGGTAATTGAAGGTAAAATTGATGGCGATTTAGGCGTAATATATGTATTATTCTTTATTGCAAAGAAATTTGCAGCACCAATTTCATCAATATATTTCTTCTCATTACAATCGAGATACATAGGAGAACTATAACCAGCATCATGTGCTTTAATTACTCCGCGTAAACTTGCTGCATAATTACCACCAACTTTAAATGTTCCTGTTCCTAGTGGTGCTGCTCTATCAGAATCACGAACCACAGCAATTTTTACTGGATTAAACCCTTCTTTAAAATATGGTCCAACTGGAGTAACAAAAATAATAAATGTATACTCGTCGGCTGGCTGAACACCAACTTTTGGTCCAGAACCAAAAAGGAAAGGTCTGATATAAAGTGATGCACCTGTACCGTATGGCGGCACGAAATCTTTGTTCAACTCCACAACCTTACTTACCATTTCGAAGAAAAGATCGTTGTCAACTTTGGCCATAAAAATCCCTTCGGCCGAATGCTGCATACGCTTTGCATTCTCATCCCATCTAAAAAGTCGAATCTGACCGTCTTTTCCACGATAAGCTTTCATACCTTCAAATGCTTCCTGACCGTAATGCAATGCGGTGGCTGCCATATGAATATTAATGTACTCAGAATCTGTAACTTCAATCTCGCTCCATTTTCCGTCTTTCCATACACTGCGGACATTGTAATGAGTTTTTACATACCCGAACGGAAGTTTTGACCAATTTAAATCTTGCATATCAGTAAAAATTTTGTTCGTTCAAAATTAGTTTTAATGATTGAATAATCCTAATAAAAAAACTATGTTTTAAAATATAAGGAGAAGGGTTTATTTAGGCTTTAACAACAATACATTACCATCCCATAATATCCTTAATGCGATTATTGAATCCGGTATTGTCCATGTTTCCAGAAAAATACACAGATTTTTGGCCAATAGAATAAACAGGCACTTTGGCTGCGGTATGTGCCCAGGTTGTAAATCCTACACCGGCACGATCAGAAAGTATCTTGCCGAAAACAACTGCCACAGCATTGGATGAACCGTATTTTGCGTAAAGCTCTTTTTCTGAACCATTTTTAAGTCCATAAAAATACAAATTAAACGCATCTGAAACGTTAACTGAATCTTCACCAGTAAAAACCACAGGCTGATTATAGAAATTTGTCTGAGCCATTTCATACACATGATTGATGTCGTATACTGTTGTTGATTGCTTATAATCTGCTAACAATTCGGAGAAATACACAATCGAAGATTTCTGTAATCCCAGCATAGCAAAATTACTATCATAATCATTGCTATAATTTCCTAACGACAATCCACCAGTTTCGTGATCGGCAGTGACAATAATTAAAGTCTCATCTGGATGCGCCATATAAAAAGTATAAGCCTCAAGCAATGCATTATCAAAATCGATTACCTCGTTAACAATTGTTGCAGCATCATTTTCATGCGAAGCCCAGTCAATCTTCCCTCCTTCAACCATTATAAAAAAGCCTTTATCATTGTCGAGAAAGCGTATTGCTTCTTTAACAATGTCCTTTAGGTCCACTCCTCCAAGTTGATCTCTGTCCACACTATACGGCATATCAGACTCTGACAATAAGATAGGATTAATAAAATACACTCCAGCCACAGAGGTATCAGTTGTTGAAATAGTATTTAAATCACTTGTAATTACATATCCACTATTTGTTGCATTTTGATATAGGTCAGCTTTTTCGTTATTTTTACCATTTGCATATCTCAATCCACCACCGCCAAAAAATTCGAAACCTGATTGAGGTAATTGCAGACCAATTTCATAGTAGTTAGCTCGGCTTTCGTTAATTGCGTAAAAAGCTGCTGGGGTGGCATGATTCAAACTTACAGTGGTAATTATTCCTACTTTAAAGCCATTATTATGTGCAATTTTCGCAATTGACAAAGGCATCGAATCTACTGCGAATTGAGGATAATAAGAAATTACGCCATAATCTGCTTTTTCGCCGCAAGCAATTGCTGATCCAGCTGCACCAGAATCTGTAATCTGATTATTTTTACACCATGTGCTGCAATCTGTAAAATTAGGAAAACCAGTAAAAGTAAGATTTCCCATTCCAACAGTGTTATCCATAGCAGAAATATAAGATTGGGTTAGCGCAACATGATTCTGCCCCATTCCGTCACCAATAAAAAGAAATATGTATTTTGGCTTTTGACTGTTTTGAATTATTTGTTCCTGTCCGGCACAGGATAAGGCAAAAATCGTCAATCCAATCAGAAACCACACAGCGAGTTTTTCGAGACAATGATTCATAATAAATAATAAAATACAAATTTATCAAAATATTTCGGTATTCAGATTAAGAGTAGTATTTTTGAACCTTAATTTTGAAATTTCAGAATATGCAATCTAAATTGTTTTTGTATAATTCACTCAGCAGGAAGAAAGAGGAGTTTGTTCCAATTAATGATCCGTTTGTTGGAATGTATGTTTGCGGACCAACAGTATACGGAGATGCACATTTAGGTCATGCCCGTCCAGCAATTACTTTCGATTTATTGTTCAGATATTTCAAACATCTTGGATATAAAGTAAGATATGTAAGAAATATTACTGATGTCGGCCATCTCGAAAATGATGCAGACCAAGGTGAAGATAAAATTGGAAAGAAAGCACGATTAGAAAAGCTCGAACCAATGGAAGTTGTTCAGTATTTTTCGGATCGTTATCATCGCGAAATGGATAAACTTAATGTTTTGATGCCAAGTATCGAACCACGTGCTTCGGGACATATTATTGAACAAATTGAACTTACCTCAAAAATCATCGACGAAGGATATGCTTATGTCAGCAATGGTTCGGTTTACTTTGATGTTGAAAAGTACAACGAAAAATACAATTACGGAAAATTGTCAGGTCGTGTTCTTGAAGATTTGATTGCAAACACACGTGAACTTGACGGACAATCTGAAAAGAAAAACAGTTTCGACTTTGCCTTATGGAAAAAAGCAAGTCCTGAACACATTATGAGATGGCCTTCGCCGTGGAGCGACGGATTTCCAGGCTGGCATGCCGAATGTTCGGCGATGGGACATAAATACCTAGGTGATAAATTTGACATACATGGTGGCGGATTGGATTTACTCTTTCCTCATCATGAATGTGAAATTGCTCAAAATACAATTGCTGTTGGTGAAAACTCAATAAATTATTGGATTCACAACAATATGATAACTATCAACGGACAAAAAATGGGAAAATCTCTAGGTAATTTTATTACCCTTGATGATCTTTTCAATGGCTCAAACAGTGTTCTGGAAAAAGCATATAGCCCAATGACAATTAGGTTTTTTATTCTGCAAGCTCATTACCGCAGCACACTCGACTTCTCAAACGAAGCGTTGCAAGCAGCCGAAAAAGGTCTTGCAAGACTTATGAAAGGTGTTGAAACACTCAATAAACTGAAACCTGTTTCAGATGGCAAATTTAATCCAGCTGAGTTAAAGCAAAACTGCTACGATGCAATGAATGATGATCTGAATTCTCCAATAGTAATTGCTCATTTATTTGACGCACTTAAAACTATTAATTCGATCGAAATTGGAACAGAAAGCATTGACGAAGCAAATCTGATTATTCTGAAACAGATTTATAGTACTTTCCTAATCGACATTTTAGGTCTCAGAAGCGAAAACGCAGAAGCTGGAAATAACGAAATCCTAAAAGAAGTTGTTGACATGGTTCTTAATCTTAGAATGACTGCAAAAGCAAATAAAGATTACGCAACATCAGACTTTATCCGCAACGAACTTACCAAAATCGGAATAACCGTTAAAGATAAGAAGGACGGTTTTGAGTGGGAAGTTTAGGAAGTGCCTAGAGTGCACGAGAGTGCCTAGAGTGCGCTAAAGTACTTGGAGTTCGGAGTTTGGAGTTCTGATTTGTAATTTGTGATTAGTTGCCTTCGACTCCGCTCAGTCAACGGATTCTCAGGTGACTGAGCGGAGTCAAAGGCACCGAAACTTGTGATTTGTCCCGAAGAATAAAAAATCTACGATTTTTGTTATTCTTCGAGGATCCTCGATAAAATAAGAAATTGCTTTGCAATCTTATTTTTAGAGGGGGATAAAACAATAAATTGTAATTTAATGTAAATTATTTGCAATTTCTGTTTTATCGGGATGATTTGGAATTTGATATTAAAACTTCAATATAGCTTTAAGTTCTGCGCTACCTTGCCTACTTGTTTTTATTGATTTGCCGTTTTTCATTATTACCGAGTGGGTCTCCTTATTGTACGGCTGGATTTCTTTGATGTAGTTTATGTTGATTATACAGCAGCGATGAATCCTTACAAATGATTTTGAAGGGAGTTTATCCTCGTAGTATTTCATCGTTGCATTTTTGACATATTCTTTGTTTGCAGTGTTGATTACAACATAATCATCGGCTGCTTCGATAAAAAACACATCTGTAACAGGAACAATAAGAATTTTACCCGACTCTTTTACAACAATCCGGTCAAGAACCTCTTTATCATTCTGAATATTTTCGATTAATGGAGAATAATTTACTTCTGATTTATTTTCTTCTGCCAACTTTTTCACCTTATTTATTGCTTGAATAAATCGCTCTTTCGAGAATGGCTTAAGCAAGTAATCTGTGGCATTTTTTTCAAAAGCTTTAAGAGCATATTCCTCATAAGCTGTAGTAAAAATAACATATGGAGGATTATCAATGAGTTCGAGCATTTCGAAGCCTGTCAGTTTAGGCATTTGAATATCAAGAAATATTAAATCCGGTTTTAGTTCATTAATAGCTTTTAGTCCATCAAACCCATTGTTGAATTCGCCTAGAATTTCAATTTGGTCAACTGCCGATAGGTATTCTTTAATAACCTGAATTGCCAATGGTTCGTCATCAATTATTACAACTTTCATTTATTATAGCTCCTTATAATTAATTGGTATTCTTATATTTACTTTAAAAAACCCACCATTTGCCGAATATTCCAAAAGGTCTTTCCTACGATAAATAAGTGACAATCTTTCGTAAGTAGTAGCCAACCCAATACCAGTACCTTTTTTTGAAATTCCGTCAATATCATAATTATTCGAAATTTCAATATTAAGAAATTCATCGGTGACTTTAGCAAAAAAACTTACTTTTATCGTAACAAGACTTTCTGAAACTGCGTGCTTTATAATATTTTCGAATAATGGCTGCAAAATCATAACAGGAACCTTAACTTGTCTGCATTCGGGACAAACATCCTGATTGAAATCAATTTTTTCGCCGAACCTTTGTTGTTCAATTCCAAAATAAGTAAGAGTATAATGCACTTCGTCCTCAAAGTTTATAAACTGATTGTCCTTCTGCTTCAAGCTATATCTGAAATAATCCGAAAGGTTAACAAGCATTTCTCTTGCTTTCTCTGGATCGGAAGAAATTAGAGCGTTAACAGAGTTAAGACTATTAAAAAGAAAATGCGGATTGATATAGGCTTTTAGTGCGTGTAACTTTGTTTCAGTTACCAATTTTTGCAATTTTTCTTCAGATCTGGCCTTTTCGGTGTATTTGTAAAATAAGATCAACATTCTATAAACTAGAATTAAAATAGTGTAAAGAAAAACTCCAGTTGTAAATTGGTAAAATGGATATGTATTGAAGACCAGACTATCCTCGCTCATCTTACTAATCAGATTCTGCAAGACGAAATTAAATCCCATCCACAGTCCTATTAGCAGCAAACCTGATAAAACAAAAACCAAAACAGTTTTAAAATGGTATTTAGTAATGAAATTGTATTTTACCACAAACCAGATACCAACGCCTAAGAAGGCAAACGACATGTTAGACACAAAAGACTGAACAATTGCGCTAAGTAAATCACAATCAGAGAAAAAACATAAAACAGCAATTTGTGCTAGGATAATAATTATCCACACAATTGCGTAGCTGATAGAAAAACGTTTATTAAGAAATGGATTTCTCACTATAACTGCTTTTTAAGGCTGAGGCTTAGTCAGAGGCTAAGGTTTGATTAGCATGGGCTTGAGATTCAGCTGTTTAACTTTAAAAGTAGGTAGTAAATAAAAGGTAGTAGGTTTGCTTTTTTTACCGACTACCGATTACTAATTACCGTTTACTTTCTCTTCATTGTTTATTCGAGTTTTATTTGTTGTTCACTTTTAATGATTACCACTTACTGTTTTTTGTAATTTGTGATTTGTAATTTGTAATTTGTGATTTGTAATTTGTAATTTGTGATTTGTAATTTGTAATTTGTGATTTGTAATTTATTAATTAGTTATTTCTCCACCGCCAAAGACAGCCTCGCCTTTAATGATAAGCTTTCTGGTTCTGTCCACAGATTCGACATGCATGTGCCGACGTTCGTCGCTAAATCCGCCAAAGACTCCCGATGTTTCGAGACTTACGTCCCAATTATCTGGCAAATAGATTTTTACTCCACCAAAGACACATTCTATTTTCATGATATTGACACCTTCGGCAAGTTTAGCTTCGCGCAAATCTATTTCGCCACCACCAAAAACAAAACTTGCTTTTCCGCCTTTGAAATTCTGCGACTTGACAAACAGATTTGCTCCCGAAAAGACTCTAGAAATATCAAAATAATCATCGCTATTTACCTCTTCTTTCATACCACCGCCAATTTTATCATTTGGCATATGGCAATAACTCTTTTTTGGAAGAAATATCTTTACCATAACTGCAATTCCAATAATTACTAGAATTGCCGGCCAAATCATATTTGTCACACCCGTCTTAAAAGTGTAAATTTCGTCAAGCAGAAATAATGAACCTATGGTTATCATAATTAATGAACCAAACCAATGCTGACGAATTCCGCCCGATAAAGTAAGAATACCAAAAGCAATTAGTAGTGACTGCCATGAAAAGATATACTTAAATAGTGATTTGTCAATTATTCCTGCATTGCCAAGTAATAATATCGCACCTGAGGTTAACAATAAAAAACCAAAAACAAATCCTCTAACTTTAGAGTTTGAGCTTTTGGAAAACTTTTTTTCAGAATGGAAATGATGATGTCTCATTTTTTTAAATTTTAATTACGAAACAAAAATATCGTATTATGATAATAGGCAAAATTCATTTTCGGTAAACAAACTATTTTAGAGGGTAAAATGTCAAAATAATGAAAATTCTGTGTGAACTAGACTTAAATATGAAAAAAAAATCAGCTTACTGCTGATTCTTTTGTGCCCGGAACAGGAATCGAACCTGCACATCCTTACGAATACTAGTCCCTGAAACTAGCGCGTCTACCAATTCCGCCACCCGGGCATTGAGCTTGCAAAAATATAAAATCAAATTATATAAATGATACTTTTTCTATAATTATTTTTAAAAGGCGGAATTCGACTGTTGCAAAGACTTATAAAACTATAAGTTTTCTATTAAAACTAGCCGCATCAGTTTCTACAACAATAATATAGACTCCTTTTTCAGGAAAATCAAGCTCTAAACCATCTTCGCTAGTTGTAATTGTTTTCAACATTCTGCCATCGCTGGTAATAACACTAATTTTTTTCTCGACCTCACCAATAGCTGTAAGATTAACATTTACGATACCACTTGAAGGATTTGGAAAAACATTAAAGTCTTTCTTTTCCACAAAATCATGATAAATTCCAGATTGCCCATTATTACAATTAAATTCGTTGTCATCAAAAAAACGAAGAATTGCAG
>Ga0209373_10004635_pt1 | contig 11731 bp, 12 predicted proteins | sample Higcelweek5metaG_FD_187173 | JGI IMG/M metagenome (GOLD analysis project Ga0209373, IMG submission 187173) | Freshwater pond sediment microbial communities from the University of Edinburgh, under environmental carbon perturbations - High... | ecosystem: Environmental > Aquatic > Freshwater >... | reverse complement strand
CAGGACGCCGACGAGCGCGTGGCCCAGAAGATTGCGCCAGTCGGTCAGGTAGCTTTTGAGGCCGCGCCAGATTTTGCCGAAGATATTTCTCGTGTCGTTTCCCGAGGACGATGATCCTGCACTCATGTTATGAAATCTCCTTGTTATGTGAATTCTCCTGACGAAGCTCGAGCGCATGTGTGATGATGCGGTCGAAATAATCGGTGAACTGCTGCTGTTCGGATTCGTCCAGACAGGAACATACGTCGTCCAGCCATTTATCATAGATATCGATGCTCTCCGCAACACAGAGTCGGCCGTTTTCGGAGATGCGGATGACATTCTTTCTGCGGTTCAACTCATTCTGGCGGCGCTCGATCAAGCCTTTGCTCTCGAGGGTGGCGAGTGCCTTCGCGACCGTCGTCTTATCGAGAAGAAGAGCCTCGGAGATAAAGTCCTGTGAGATGTTTTCGTGAAAACACAGAAACGTGCATATCGCGTGCTCGGTGTCGGAGAGACCGGTGTCGCGAACTTGATCGCGAACGAATTCGCGCCCTAACTTACTCAGCATGTTCATCTTGCTATACTTCATAACATCTCCTGACAGATGAAGATTCAACAGTTGCAAGATCAACAATACACGCGTGACATTCGATTGTCAAGTGAAAAATGTCCGGTCAAATTCACGCGCCGGGAAGCCGGCGCACCGACGAAAGTGTAATCTGCGGCCCGTTTCGTCGGTGCATCAGTGATTTTAGAAGCGCGCCGGGAAGACAGCGCACCGACGAAATAGCGTTCATACGAAATAGCGTTCATTGGGCTATCTCTGCACAGCGTAGGCTTTGTATAAGATCCAGTCTAAACCGATTGAAACTGATAATTTCGATGCATAAGAATGTGCTGCTAATGTTTTTCAACGTAGTAAGAGTCTCTCCGCAACCTAAAACGTATTAGTTCCAAAAATCTTTGATCATTTTCGCAAAATGAGCACGCCCTTCTCTGTGAACAGCGTGCATCTTGTTGGCGGTTTTACTCGGCTCGACCGTATCAACCTCTCCTATGCGCGGGGAGGTATCGCTTTGCCGATTCTGCCGCGTTAATGTATCAGTTCCATCTATGCGCGGAGACGCAGATTTCTATTGGGCGAAGAGGATCGGTCACTTCGGAATAGCACCGACCCATTGAACTTTCTTCTCGTCGTAGTAGCTTTTGACGACGGATTGTTCCCGTGGATAACCGATCGGGATCAGCGAGAAGGGAATATATTCTTCCGGCAGGTCGATGTGCTGTCGGAAGAAGGCGATGGATTCCGCATCTTTCCTGTCGACACCGGTCCAAGTCGCACCGAGTCCCAGCGAATGCGCAGCCAGAAGTAGGTTCTGCGTGGAAGCGGCACAGTCATCCTCCCAGTAATAATCAAGAATCGTGGCATTCGGTTGGCCGCTGATGAGGATTGCAACGGACGCGTCACGGACAAAGTTGACGCCGCCATGTCGCGTAGAGAGCCGGTCGAGCGTCTCTCGATCGGTGATGACAATGTAGTGCCGGGCTTGCTGATTACAGGCGGAAGGAGCCTGCATGGCGGCCGCCAGCAGAAGGTCGATCATCTCCTTCGTGACCGGTTCCGGTGTGAATTTACGGACGCTCTTGCGTGTCAGTAATGTCTCGATGGTTGTGTTCATTTATCTTCTCCTTTGCGAAATGCATTGATTCCCTCATCGTATCGGTCGAAGGGGGATCGGACAATTACGCACTTTTTTGTGCGGTACTTACAAAATAGGTAGGGTCTTTTCGCGCGAAAATATCTGCGACACGATTCGTGTCGTCGATGTGACGACGAGATTCTAGCACTCATCGGTTGCCTCGCTTACCGTGGAAACGGACGTAAGTCCACACCATATAGTAAGAATGGAGTTCACAAAATGAGTACGAGAAAACGCTTCCTGATTGCATCCGGTCTCATCGTTCTGTTTCTGATCTATACAGCCGCCATCACAAGAATTGACGTTCAAGCGTTCGGGCCGAGAGGGTCCTCCGTCGGATTCGCGACCGTCAACCAGGTTGTTCACAACTTCTTCGGTGTGTCCATGCTCTTGTATGAAATCACGGATTGGCTCGGGCTGGTGGCTCTTGTGATCGCGCTGGGATTCGCGATTCTGGGTCTGACGCAATGGATCCGAAGACGTAAATTACTTCGGGTGGATTACAGCATTTTGACTCTAGGGGTGTTTTATCTTGTGGTGATTTTCGCATATGTATTTTTCGAGTATTATGTAATTAACTATCGGCCGGTACTGATCGACGGCTTTCTGGAGGCATCTTACCCGTCCTCGACCACCTTGTTGATTCTGTGTATCGTGCCGACCGCGATGTTGCAGTTTCATCGGCTGATCCGGCACAAGATGGTACGGATGGCGGTCAATGTTATGGCCGGAGGGTTCGCCGCCATCATGATTGTTGGGCGCCTACTCTCGGGCGTTCATTGGATGACGGATATTCTGGGCAGCGTTCTCTTGAGCTCCGCACTGGTTGTTCTGTATGACGCGGTGAACCGACGTATCGATCCGAAGTGGCTCGAGAGAGCCGGGAAGTAAGGGGGTATCGTATGCGAAGAAGGTATGGGTTTCTGATCTTCTCATTAGCTATCTTGTTGGTGGCAACCGGTTGCACGCAAGGAGTGACCCCTGCCTCCTCGGCAATATACGAATCCGCGACAATATCCGAATCCTCTGCGAACCCGACAGGGCCGGACCTTGTTCAAGAGAGAGGTATCGGCGTGGACGAACTTCTCAAGGATCTGGCGCTGATCGATTGGGAGGATATCTATTCGGTGACTATGCGTAAATACGTCGACGATGTCGACATGGGCACCACCGTGATAAAGGACGAGGAGAAATTCGACCGGCTCGAGGTATTCCTGGGGACTCTCTCGGTCGTTCACAAAACAACCGAGTTGCCCGAACCGGCGGAGAATATCATCTACGAGATCGTCTTCAACATGGAAGGCTCGGACGAAGATGACGGAGCGTTTCTCTCCTTCGGTCCTGTTTATGAGGATGGAAGCTTCGCGATTGGCGGCACGTTTATCGCGACACAAAAGCTCAATCCGCGGATGCGGTTAGTACAGACAAATCCGTTTGTTACCTTTGATGAGTTGGAAGAGATCATGTTGTTGTGGGGTCTGGAGTGATCGTCGACTACTCGGTTAATGCGATATTCTTGCGCTGTCCTGTCCATAATAATGAAATAAGGCGCGGGAGAGGATCATTCAGCAGATTTTGTCAGCTCGAATCCTTCCGCCAATTCCAACAAATAATCACACAAGACATCATTACGACGAGTGGAAACAAGATAAGTACTAAACGACAGATCGCAATTCTTGAACTCGGCTTTAAGACTTTCCATGAACCCGTCACACAGGTTCTCATCCCGACTCTCGACGCCATTTTGGGCGAAAAGATCTTGCTCGACGATAATATCCATGAGACCTTCTATCGCGGCATCGTCGATCTCGCCGGAGAGGACAGTGCCGCCGATCTCTATGGTCAGAGTATAACCATCGCCGGTCTTTTCGATAGCGAAGTTCCAATATTGCTTATTTGATCCGCCGAACTCGTAATGAAGGCTTTGCAATTCTCCGAGGTACATCTCGGAGGTATTTTTCTGATACAAATTGACCCCGAGGAAAACTCCCAGACCAAGAAGAATCAGTGTGGCGGGGATGAAGATCTTGAGAAGATTCTTTTTCATGACAGTGTTACCCGGCCCTTTCATTCTGTAGCGAGAGATGACATTTATACTCTATGGCAAGAATTTGTACGCGTTCAGTATGAGGTGTATAACGTGATGCTGTCTATACATAACTGAATGCGTCCAGAAAAAATAGGGAACATTCCTTGGTTAATTGTGAGAAATAGTTCCCTATTGTGATCTTGTAATATAGGGAACTTTCTTGTAAAATGATGACAAAGATGTTCCCTAAGGAGGTGTCCAATGGACGGCAATTTCCCCGAAATACAAAGTCTTTTGCAAAAAAGAGCAGAATTACAAGCTCGCTTGAATCTGTTGCCGTACGATGGATCGCCCGAGATCAAAGAACAGGGAGACAGGAAATATCTCTATATTCGCAAACGAGTCGGGAGCCGTCTTACATCCACCTACGTGGATGTCTATTCGGACACACTGTATCAGTTGCTCTTGCGCAATGCGCGGGAGGCCAGAGAACTCAAGAAATCCATCCGTCGTATAGAGAAGGAACTGGCGACTCACGGTTTTATCGAACAGGGATTATCGCCGGAGTTAATCCTTAATCTGGAATTTGCCCGGGCGAATATGAAATCGAACATCTATGATCAGGCGATCCTCGAGGGCGTGGCAACCACTTTCCCACAAACGGAAGACATCATTGATAACGGTAAGATCAGTGGGATGACAGCGACGGATGTTCAGAAGATACTGAATCTCAAGCATGCATGGGAATTTATTCTCGATCGGGATGTTATCCAGTGCGGCTCAAATTATCACATCCTCAGCCATATTGCCAAGATTGTGAATGAAGGTTTCTATACAGACGGCGGTCGAATTCGGGGTGTACCGGTGAAGATTGGTGGCTCATCCTATATTCCTCCTTTGCCGATCGAGGCAACCGTCAAGGATGCTTTGGGAGAGATAACACGACAAGAAGAATCTCCTATCGAAGTTGCAATTCATCTATGCCTGTACTGTATGAGGACCCAAATTTTCAATGACGGTAATAAGCGGGCGGCCGTTCTTTTCGCGAACCATTACTTGATTGCGAAGGGCGGAGGACTTCTTGTTATCCCGGAGAAGGAAGTGTCGACGTTCAAGAGAATGTTGGTGGAGTACTACGAACGGGAAGCGGACAAGGATATCGTCACATTTATGAAGGACAAGTGCTGGAGAAGAATTTGAGAGTAGCGGAATAGTGAAAGATTATAAGTAACTGTGATGACTGCGGCAGTATTTAGAATTAGTTTGAGGAACCCGTATGGCCTATAACGAACGCATCAAGAACTTCGGGCGAATCCGCGAATACATGCGGGAATTCTACGTCTTCGGCTTCAAGAGTCGAGAGGAGTTCTCGCGCAAGAGCGCGCGTTCCTACGACGACGAGAAGAGGCGCATTGAGAGTTGGCTCGGCGATTATATGAGATTCACCCAGACAGCTGAGGGGAAGACGGTATTCCTTTCGATTGACAGCCGTGCCGCGCTGCATAATCCCCTGTACAAGTCCTGGAAATCGAGAAGTTTTACCGATGGCGACATCACCTTGCATTTCATCCTTTTTGATATTTTATCTTCACCTGACACGCAGCTGACGATCACGGAAATTATGGATACGATCTGCACGGACTATCTCACTCTTTTCGAGCAGCCGATGTCCCTGGATGAGTCTACGTTGCGAAAAAAACTGAAAGAGTACGTTGACGAAGGCCTTCTGGTCACTGGGAGAAGCGGCAAGCAGATCACCTACCGAAGAGCAGGAGATACGGACCTCTCGAAACATGCGAATCTTCTGGATTTCTTCTCCGAGATGGCCCCCTGCGGCGTCATCGGATCATTCCTTCTCGATAAGGGACGCCATGAGGACGAGATCTTTACCTTCAAACATCATTACATCACCCAGGCGCTCGATAGCGAGGTGCTATGTGATCTGTTTCTCTCCATGCGGGAGAAGCGTGAGATTGAGATCGATAACCGGAGTCGAACCGGTCATGAGAGCCGGATTCTCGTCGTCCCGCTCCGTATCTTTATCAGCGCGCAAACCGGACGTCAGTACCTGCTCTGCTTGGATCGAAGACAGAAGAAGATGCGTGTCTGTCGTGTGGACTATCTGGAGAATGTGCTCCCGGGGGAGCCATGTCCAGACTTTGATGCGTTGCGCGAGAAGCTCGAACACATGCGGGAACACATGTGGGGTGTTATGACGCGAAAGGACGCGGCAAAAACCGAGAGGGTCTCCTTCGACATCCATGTCGAGGCGGAGGAGGGTTATATTATCAACCGGTTGGAGCGAGAGAAGCGTAGCGGAACAGTGGAACGAGTGGACGCGCATACCTACCGTTTCACTGCGGACGTATATGACGCGACGGAATTGGTTCCGTGGATCCGGACCTTCCTGTGCCGCATCGAGAAGATTCATTTCTCCGACCGTCGACTGGAGGCTCAGTTCCGGTCAGATCTCAACGCAATGGTTGATATGTATGGGGTCAAGCCTTCATCGAATGAACCGATGGTCTCTGCAGACACGCAGGAAGAGATCGATCGGGATACTTCGACACGGGAATTTGCAGAGGATGGAGGTGAGGATCTGTGATCTTTCGTGAGATCTATGGAGCGTATTACCAGACCGTCGCGAGAATCCTCACCAGAGCAGTCGTCGGGGATCTGACCGAACAGGAGATGCGTCGCATCTGTGCGGAGAATGCCTTTGCGGAGAGTCCTCTTACCATTGTGCCCTCGCTGAAGGAAGCAAGATGGCAGCTTCTGACGAAGGATCTTCGAACGCCGATTCGACACGCACCAACAATGCCACTCACCACGATACAGAAAAGGTGGCTCAAGGCCATCTCAATGGACCCGCGTGTGGCGTTATTTGATGTGGCCTTTGAGGACCTCTCCGATGTCGAGCCGCTGTTCACATCCGAAGATTATGTAGTCTTCGATCGGTTCGGCGACGGTGACAATTATACCGATGAGAACTATATCAAGCACTTCCGGATCATTCGTCAAGCCCTCCGTGACGGATTACCTCTCCGCATCCAGATCCTGGACCGCAAAGGCAATCCGACGTTCATGAAGGTGCGACCGGATCATCTCGAGTACTCGGAGAAGGATGACAAATTCCGCCTGATCACGACCGGTTGCCGGTATGCCGGCACGATTAACCTGTCCCGTATTCTCTCTGTGAAGCCTTGTGCAGATTCGGGGTCAGAGTTGGGGCGAACACCAGCCCGGAAGACCTGTTGTCTGACGCTTGAACTCATTGACAGGCGCAACGCGATGCAGCGGCTGCTCCTTCATTTCGCGCATCTGGAGAAACGCGTGGAGCGTATTGATTCCGAGCGCTATCGCGTCATACTACAGTACGATCAGGCGGACGAGACGGAGATCCTGATCCGCGTTCTCTCGTTCGGACCGTTTGCGAAGGTGATTGAACCGGAGAGTTTCGTCGAGCAGATCCGCTGCCGTTTGCAGAAACAAATGGAGCGCCCCTTGTTCTGATTCCCGCGAGAATTCTATAAACACGTATTCTCTATGCTGCGAACTCTCTCGAGAGTTCGCAGCTTTTTTTCCGTGATCCATGAATCCGTCTCTGGCATGATGAACATGCAAGGTTACCTGAGGCTTGTGCTTGAAAAGCACGGCGGTGCGCGAGGAGTTCCGAAGCGTATGCCGGTACATTGCTCATGAGGGGCATGTGACAGAAATGTCGTGTCCCATCACAGTTAGACAGGTTCGATTCCTGCACATGCATGAACTGCATGGTTTGGTAAACAACTGTCGGAAGGACAGGAGAAACCGAAGCGACAGTTTCGGCTAAAATTGTCCTTTGCAATTGTCCCGCTCAGAGGAAGGATCAAGGCTACGGCTGATGAGAGATCCGATGAGCAGTACTCCGGGGTCTTTGCGCCCGGTCCGATATCGGAAGAACTCGTCGGCAAGCCAGATCTTGATCCCGCTTACCGACGCCCTTCCTAAAGACCGAAGCCCGTCACCGCTGTACGGACGATTGCATATCGCGAGAAAACCTTAAAGGGGGTTATGAATATGAGAACAACAATTCACGAGAATGAGAGAGGATTACTCTACCAGAATGGACGTTATGTGAGAGTCCTCGAACCCGGCAGGCACTCCTTCTGGGGGGACCATGAGATCGAGGTACTTCGGCTGGACCAGATGATCCTGCCGAGAGGGGTAAACCTCGAGACCTTGCTTCAGGATAAGGCTCTCGCGGACGAGACAGTCGTCGTAGACGTCGCGGACTGCCAACTTGGAATACACTTTGTAGACGGGAAGTTTGTCGATGTATTGCGTCAGGGCAAATTCGCTTTCTGGTCAATTTACGTCAGCCATACGTTTACCCTCGTCGATATTTCGACGCCCGAGGTTTCTCCGGATGTTCCGCAGTATCTTTTCGCGAGAATGCCTTTCAATTTCTTCCAGAAGTTTGAGGTAGCCGAGTACCAGAAGGGACGCTTATACTTTAACCAGAAGCTCGTCCGTTTGCTCGAGCCCGGCACGTACTATTTCTGGAAGACTGAGGTTAAGGTCGAGGTTACCTGTGTCGATACGCGTCTCACGCAGATGGAGATCTCCGGGCAGGAGATTCTGTCGCAGGACAAGGTCGAGCTTCGCATCACCTTCGTCTGCAACTACCGTATCGTTGACTTCATCCGAATCCAGAACGATATCGATAACTACAAAGAACAGCTTCATGTCGCGGCGCAGCTGGCTCTGCGCGAGTATGTCGGCAAGTACAGAATTGACGAGCTTCTTGAGAATAAGGACCAGATGTCGCAGTTCATTCTGGATCGCCTGAAGATGATCGAGAAGGAGCTCTTCCTCGAGATTACGGCTGCCGGGGTCAAGGACATCATCCTTCCCGGAGAGATCCGCGATATCATGAATACAGTACTGGTCGCGGAGAAGCGCGCGCAAGCGAACGTCATCACGCGTCGGGAGGAGGTTGCCTCGACGCGCTCACTCCTCAATACCGCGAAGCTGATGGAGGAGAATCAGACGCTTTTCAAGCTCAAGGAGCTGGAGTACGTCGAGCGCATCTTTGAGAATGTCGGGAATATTAGCCTTGGTGGGAACGGCGACGTCCTCACGCAACTGACCTCGATCCTTCGGGGCAAGAGCACATGACCCTCCGAATTGTTCCTTGCGCACGCGACAAGCTTGCGCGAGGAACATCGAAAATACGTAAGTAGGTGAATCAGATGATTGAAGTAAACGGTTTATACAACAAAGCGGTCTGCTACTGCGCAGAGCTGGAAGAGGCCGCGGAGAAACAGATTCTCTCGGTCTGCAACCGGGAGGAATTCTCCGGGTCCCGGATCCGCATTATGCCCGACGTGCATTCCGGCATGGGCTGCACGATCGGCACCACAATGACCCTTATCGACAAGGTCGTTCCCGGCATGGTCGGTGTGGACATCGGTTGCGGCATGGAGACCGTCTGTCTGGAGGAAGGGACCATCGATCTCCGGAAGCTCGACGCGTTGATTCACGAGAGAATTCCGAGCGGGTTCTCGGTGCGCAATGAGCCGCATCCGTTGCATCGCGAGATCAATCTGGAGGAACTTCGTTGCATTAAGGATGTCAACCTCGGGCGCGCCAGACGTAGCATCGGAACCCTAGGCGGGGGCAACCACTTCATTGAGGTCGACCGCGATGACGATGGGAAGCTCTATCTGGTCATTCATTCCGGAAGTCGCCACATCGGCAACGAGGTCGCGAAATACTACCAGTCGGAAGCGATAAACTCCTTGCTCGGCAACGCGAAGTTCCAGGTCGCGGATGTCATCGCGCAGCTCAAGGCCGAGGGGCGGGATCAGGAGATCTCCGGAACAATACGGGAGATGAAGGCGGCACGCGAGTTGCCTGCGGATATCCCGAAAGATCTGACCTATCTGGAAGGCGGACTTTTCGAGGACTATATTCACGACATGCGGATCATGCAGCAATTTGCCGCGCTGAACCGAATCGCGATGAGCGAGGTTATCCTGTCCGGCATGGAGCTTAACGAATCGTCCCGCTTTACCACAATCCACAACTACATCGACACCGACGAGATGATCCTTCGCAAAGGAGCGGTATCCGCGAAAAAGGGCGAGAAACTCTTGATCCCGATCAACATGCGTGACGGCAGCCTCCTGTGCGTCGGCAAAGGAAACGAGGAATGGAATTGCTCCGCACCGCACGGCGCGGGCCGCCTGATGAGTCGAAAAGCAGCGTTCGCCAGGCTGTCCCTCGAAGAGTTCCGGTCCGAGATGGAGGGAATCTACTCGACCTGCGTGTCTGAGGGAACACTGGATGAATCGCCCATGGCATACAAGAGCCTGGAAGAGATCGTCTCGCAAATCGCGCCGACGGTGGACATCGTGAAACGCATCAAACCGATCTACAACTTCAAGGCAACAGAATAAAGGTGTGTATCGAACATTTTCTCGCTCACAGGTCCTCAGGCTTCGCCTTGCGGAGGTGAGCTCGATAAATGTTCGACACGCACCGGAGTACTAACCTTCGAGTTTCACGGGTAATTTTTGGGTTTGCTTGCCCAAAGTACTGGATGAAAGAGGCTGTCTCATAGGGCTCTCTGTTAGCTTTCTGAGACAGCTCTTTTTCGTAAGTGTTCGTAGTAGTCATAAGCTGAGAGTATACGGAACGCTATTGACGAGATCGGAATTAAACCAGAGGAGCGAATCGATCGAATGTCCAAGGGGAATCAGGAGAGAGTCTGTCTTATTCTGGCTTTCTCGAGAAATGCGAAGCTCTACCTCATGGACGAGCCCCTGGGCGGCATCGATCCGACGTTTAAAAGGGGCATCAAGAGATTCATTCTGGAGAATCTTCCTGAGGACGCGACGATCATCATGTCCACGCATCTTCTAAAAGATCTCGAGATGCTTTTCGATCAGATTCTGATTATGAAGGAGCAAACGATCATCAGTATCGATACGGACGAGATCCGGGCAGAGCGCGGCCAGTCGATTGATGATTATTATGAGGAGGTCATGTCCGATGCTGTCAATCATTAAGTGGGAATTCATTAAGACCTATCGACGGCTCTGGGGACTTCTATTGTTCCAAGCATGTGTTATTGCCGCAGCGGCCATTGTTCCGGTCGGATTATTCCGGGCATCGGATCATGATACGGACTTTGTCGCATTTATTCTGTCGTTCTGCTTGATCTTCACGATTCCAGTCCTGATGTTCTACCCGATGTACAACATGATTTGCGATTTCCGCAAGAAGTCCTATGCATTGGAGCGATCGACTGGAGCGGAGTTGTGGAAGTCAATCCTCGCGAAAAGCATCGTGAACCTTGTCGTAGCCTTGATTGCCCTTGGAGTGATGTTTCTGGCAGTATATGTATTTCAAAGATTCAATACGGAAAGTACGAAATATTTCGCTTTTTTCCCGAGCGATAGAATTCCAGATGGATGGTTATTCCCTGTGTTTCTCATTGAAGCCACTATCGTGAATCCCGCAGAGATCCTGTTCGGGTATATCATGGCTTCGACCGGCAGAATCTTCCGCAATCACCGAATCATTGGAACGGTGCTCTGGCTAGCGGTGTTTAATTATGTAACTATTTGGATATGGAGTACCGGCAACTATCTCATTCCTGAACTGGTTATGGCACTGCTCCTGCTCGCGGTGGCTGCGCGCCGAGCTGACCGGCGGTATGAACAATTTGTTGGGAATATGTAGTGGTCTCGGGATTTTCCTCGCATTTTGCGTCCTCGGATCTGCAATCCTGCGGAAAAAATGCTCAAGAAAACCACTCGCCCGCGGCAGATAAACTGGTAGTGAGCTGATCGGAGCGGCCGTTCGAGAGAAGGCTCGCTCGCCTGGCAAGTGTAACTGTTACGGTGGTGGGCTAAGGGCTAGGGAGTGCTTGTTTGAAGGATTTGAGCTGTATGAGCGCCGAAACCGGCGCTCATTTTTTTGAATCGAGCCGCTGGGCGGCTCTCCGACGTAAGGATCGCGCGCCGAGAGG
>Ga0209373_10004633_pt1 | contig 11731 bp, 12 predicted proteins | sample Higcelweek5metaG_FD_187173 | JGI IMG/M metagenome (GOLD analysis project Ga0209373, IMG submission 187173) | Freshwater pond sediment microbial communities from the University of Edinburgh, under environmental carbon perturbations - High... | ecosystem: Environmental > Aquatic > Freshwater >... | reverse complement strand
TTCACTCCGTAAGACGTATCAACCACATATTTGTATGAGTTGCCGTAGAGTTCATTGCTCATGCGTCGTCACGACCTCGTCGATGTTGTCATTAAATATCAGACTGAAAATCGACTCTTTCGAGTTCTCTTTCAGCGCGGTAAGTTCAGTAATTTGGCGCTTCTTGTCTTCCTGGACGGGAATTACGGCGGATCCTATGTTTATACCCATTTCTTGCTCCTGTGAATGCGACTGTTATTCTTGCGATGGATTGCGGTTAAACACATCCATTTCTGCATCCAATTTGTCATAGGCGTCCCTGATATCCTTGAAAACGCCGGTATTGAGGGTATCCAGAACATCTCTGATACCGCCGATATTTTCAAGAATGTGATCAACTTCATACTTGTATGCGTCCGCACCATCACCCTCCCATTTGTCGAGAAGGGTTGAGTTAATTGTTTCAAACTGATCCTTAATACGATCAAATTCCTCGACTGCCTCATCACTGGACGTTGCGAGCTGTACGATTTTCTGGATATCCGCCGAAATAAAGTTTGCCATATGTTTCTTCCTTTCCAACTAATGTTATCGCTATGCTTACTGCTTTCTATTACAACATATGTTGCTGGTTATGTCAGCTATTCTTTGCTGCAATCTTGATAGTATTGACCGGGAAATGTTTGATGTTACCCTTGGTGCGCTATAAGAATCACTGCCGCTGCTTTAGCCTTTCATAATTCCTCCGTTTGTCTCGCCCGTATCACCATATTTATATTTGATGAACCTCGATTTCAACAAATTGTCCGCTTCAACATCATAGAAGTAACCGTCGCCTTTTTCGCAGCGTGCATAATCTTCTTTAAGCGCCTTTACGTCCATGTTGCCGAATATTGTCTTCTGTCCGCGTTCTCCGGCAAATTCGGCAATGTTGTCCAATAAAAACGCAAGGGACACGACATTGTTAAAGAATTGATTCTGCTCGGAATCGCTTATTTTCTGGACGTCAGAGAATATGAATGCGAACCTTTGCTCCTCGGCGACCGCTGCTAATTGCGGAAGCATGGAGTTGATAAAGAACTTGTTCTCAGCAGTGTTGAGATAAACCTGTTTGTTCTGGATCACAAACAGGGTAAAAGGGTTCTCGTCCAATTTGCAGTCCGGAATCCGATTGAATTCCTTTGACAGTTCCTTGCTTACGCCATAAATTCCCGCGAGAAAGCGCTTGTCAATATTTATATAATTTTCATTGAGATACACATAAAATTGCTGCAGAGGAGAAAGCTTTTTCGTTTTGCTTGTGCCGTCATTGAATGCAAGTTCCGTCTCAAGGAAGCTGTCAATCCTCACAATGTCTGCGGTTTTGGGCAAATCGATCATTTCCGGTGACAATTGCTTGCGTCCGTCATCCAGAAGTACAATCCTGGCGTCCGGTTTCCGCTTCAATAGATCTGTCATAATCAGATTCAGGAGATTCGTTTTACCGAATTCTTTCTTTCCGTACACAGCGATGACATGGGATTTATCCAAGTTAATACGGATGGGATTAAAGTCCACATAATCCAATCCCACACTGATCGAATTCGAGTGGAGAGCGGCATCCTCTTCAGACGGAGAGCGTAATTTCTCATAGTCAGCTCTTGTGAGCTCTTTTGGAAAGGTCTTGTACTTGCTCGCAGCTTTCACATACTTACCATTCTCAAACGCAAATTTCTCCCGGACCTTCGCGAGAAAACTGCTTTCCGTTTCGATAACAGTATCGGCTGTGTTCATACTGTATGGCAGAATGAGCTGTACTTCGTAGGGCATATTCATTCGGAACGTGCCGGTTACACCCTCCGGCTTTACGGTCACATTGGCAAAGCCGCGCCCAGGATTATTGCCGATCAGCCCGACCTTGCCGTTAAAGATCTCCACATACTTATCCTGCGGCATTTCAAGGGCGATCAGCTGCCTGAAAGACCCAAGATACGAAAGGATTCCCTTTGTTTCTACCGCTGTTACCACGATGGTTATGCCCTTGGAAAGTCCGTCACGGCAAAGCTTCGCCAGCTTCTCGTGATAAGCGGTATAACGAGGTTCGTTGATGAAGGCATTCAGATTGTCAATAATAAAGGTGGTATGAACCGGCTGATGATCGGAATCGCGGTAGTTTTTACCATTCAGCTCCTTAATATTGCTTTTCAAAATGTTGTCCATAATCTTGAAAACGCGCTTGACATATTCTTCGTTGGAATTATCAAAATAGGCACGTACCAGCGGCAAATCCTGATACTGGAACAGCGCTCCGCCGAAGTCAAGAATAAAGGTCTGTTCCTGCTTCTCGTTATACTGCTTGTGCAGAATGCTAATTAACGATTTGATAAATGTAGTTTTACCGCTCATGGCTGAGCCGAAAAGGGCAACATTGGAGTCCAGCAAATCTACAACAAAAGGAGGCTGCAGCTGGATAATGGGGATATCAAATTTGCCTAAAGTACAAAGCATTTTATTCAGGCTCATTTTAACCTCCATTCTGTGCTGTCGACAATTTTCGAGGGCAGCGGCGGCAGGAAGATTTGCCTCGGCATTGCCATGTTTTTGCTCATATCAATAATCGTATTCACAATATATGCGAGCTGCGTGTCATGTTCATTTACTTGTGCAGAACTCTTTTTCTCTTTCTCGTTGTCTTTTTTCGAAGAGTAGAAAGAATCGTTGATTCTGCCGGAGTTCGGTACTTCAGATACCAATACCGGCGGTTCAACATTCAGGTTCTTATTGGCTCCCGTATAAGCTGACTGAAAGTATTCGAATCTTGAACCCGTACCTACCAATAAATACGCACGCCCGTTAAGCGGCATGGTAGGCGCAGCGGCGACCGGACTGTCAATCATTTCTTTGGAAGCCTGCTTGGAGGCAACTTTAAGACAGATTCTTGCTTTCGAATTTACCCGGATGTCGTCCGTAATCGCCCCTTCAATGTTTTGCGAGACCAGGACGATATGGAATCCGAGCGTACGTCCGACACGGGCAATGGTAGTGATTTCGGCTATAAAGTCAATATCGCTGCTTTCGTTCGAAAAGCGCTTTAACTCTGTAAATTCGTCGACAACCAGTACCAGGTGGGATAGAGGTGAGAGATCCGACAAGTTTTTGCCAAGAGCTTCCAACTGCTTCGCGTTAAGCTTCTTCTTTGCTTTCTCGATTGTTTGAGCATCGGCTCCGTTCGACTCAAGTTCTTTGATTTGCTTGATGACACGTAAAGCGCGAATGTACGAATCGACATTATCAACTCCAAGGCTTGAAAGAAGCAGTTTACGGCGCTTAATTTCGGCGTTAAGAGATTCAAGAAATCGCTTGAGCATATAGGAAGCGGATGTTCCTTCGTCTTCGCCGGCCGTATCGGTTACTACACCCACACAATGGGGAAGACTGCCCAAACGGTCGGAGAAACCTCCACCTTTCATATCAACCAGCATCAGGTTCAAATTCAGAGGTGAAAACTTCATACATAGACCTATGAGATAGGTGATGATCGTTTCGGATTTACCGGAACCGGTCGTTCCCGCAACCAGCATATGAGGGCCATCCGCCTTTTCATAAAGGTCAAGGTACATAGGACCGTGCTCGTTTTTACCCACAGGTACGCAGAGATTCCGGGTAATGTCGTTTTTCTCCTCGTCTTTCCAGCTGTCCAGCATACTCTGCCGTACTTCGCCGCTGTTCATTTTCTCTGTGTTGCAGCCATACAGTTCAAAAAGAGTTACCATGGACGGCACTTTGCCATTCTCGGCTATACGGGTGTAGTAAATGGCACTGAGCTGGCGGAAAGCCAGCGCAAATTGGTTCGTGTACTTCTTTTCATCAAATATGTAATCATTCTGAAAATGTTTGTACTCAATTAACTTATTGGTATCGCTGGCCTTTGTAATGTCATCCGTACCTTCACTCAGAACATTCAGAGTTTCGCGGCTTAAGACATTGTAGCGCAGGCTGCTTTTTCTTCCTTTGGGATTATCTTTATCGATATCCACGATATTTCCGCAGTATTTTGGCAGTTTATCTTTTACGGACTGGACAAAGATGAAGGTAAGCCCGTTGCTGTTCACATAGGGTTCGCCCTCTTTAGGGACTTCCGGCAGAAACTTAGAAAAGCCTGTTTCTTTGATATCGTAATCATAAAAAACCACGCAGACAATTTGTGTTTGCTTCTGAGGCTCTTCATCTTTATCACTGCTGTTGTTGGTGCGCTCGTTCATAATGCTCATAAGCTGACCAAAAACCAAACCCGAACTACTCTTGTCAAAAACGAACTGAGACAAACCGTCAAAGAGTTCGTTGGTGTGAGGAAGGTATCTATAGTTGGTCACTACCTCGCTTTGTTTTGCCATATTGCTTTCTTTATTAAAGAAAAAAACAAACTGCAAATCTTCAGGAGAGTGGTAATAGGCAAGCTCGAAAATAATATGCTGAATGAACTTCTGGGAAGTTGGGTCGTCGTTGGAAACAACGCCCAAAGCACCGCTGGATTTCAGATCAAGCAAGAGCGGCGGTTTCGAAGCATCGTCGCTGCGCAGGTAATTAAACCCGATAATCTCATTGGCATCCTCAAGGTCAACGCCTTTGTTGGCAAACACATAGGGAAGATCCGTAAGCAGGAACTTGTTCTTGTCCTCTCTGGCGCGCTCGTCTGTTGTCATCTTTTTTCGGCGTCTTTCATCTTTACGGGACGGAATCATAATATTTATCTTATCTTGGATTTTTTTATAATAAATATCATAGAAAATATTTTCCTTTTTTTCGCTTTTAATCTCGAAAAGAGGTTTAACCTCGTCGGAAGTACCCAGAGAAATTCTCATAAAGTCGTTGTCATTCTGGGACCGGGAGAAGATGGCGGCATTTATTTCCGCTGTATTTTTGAACAGCAGACCCATGCTGGGATAGACGCTGTTCAGGTACTTGATATCGCTGACCTGCCATTCCTTGATGGTGCTGATCATGCGGCCAATGTAGTTCTCATAGTTCGCTTTCCACTCTTTTATGCTAGCCTTGTACTCGTTCTTCTTCTTTAAATAGTTGTAAAGAGTAGTGACCATAGAGACAACACCCATAGCGCCGGACATCAGCAGCATCGTGTTGCCCAAGCTGGCGGCATTCGGAGCGAAGAACATAACAAGATAACGCGCACCAAGCATGCCTGCCGTAGACAGAACAGTGGGAATAATGACATCAAGCAAAGAACCCTTATCCGTGCTCGGCATTTCACCCGGAGGGAGAATATCAATAACGGAAGATTCGATAACGTTGAGACGGCGTGTGCTGATATTATATTCCAGCGACTTGTCCGATTTCAGTATGTAGCTGTTCTCAACTTTTTTAAAGAGTACCGAAGGGGTTACTGTTTTCTCGAGCGAAAAAAGTAGGCAGCTGGACGTAACGAATCCCAGTTCGTCCAGTTTACACTCATATACCGGCTTATTATCCTTCCATTCGGTGAAGTCAATGATATCGAAATCACCTTTTGCAATATAGCGTACCTGAAGCTCCTTACGGGTTTTCAGGTACTCTTCAAGCAGCGCGAAAGAATTCTCGTGGTCTCTTAGCTTTCTCAGCCCGTAGTAGATCGATTCAATAAGGGCTTTAAGAGTAATGTCTTTTAAAACAAGGAATGAAAACTCTTCCGAAAAATCCGAGCCTTCAAACCTTGCTGAAATCATAATCTCATTGTTCTTCATACAACCTGTCCTGCCGTTATGTCGGGTTTCTCCATAGATGAAGGGAAGAATTTCTCAAGCGCTTCCCGCGCATCCGGGATGGCCGCTCTATTTTGTCTTGGCACTTCGGCAAACTCTTTCTTAACCTTACGGAAAGACTTTACCGGGATAACTTGCGTTTTGGGTGCGGTCAGGCTAATTGCTTCCCGTTTGAACGGCTGTAATTCTTTTATAGCCGGAGACTTGATCGCAGCAGAAGGCAATTTCACGCTGCTTATTTTAAGCGGCTGAAAAGAAGCGGCCGGAATATCGGGCTTGGCAATAGCGGTCAAGATGGCCACGGGACTTTCAGGCTTTGCATAAGGTTTAACGGAAATATCAGGTCCTTTTACCTGAGGCAGCTGCTGTAAGGAAGCTTTCTTGATGTTCATTTTCTTAGAAGGAATCACAGATCTTGAGATAACCGGCAATTCTGCCTGCTTGCCCGCCGGTTTGATAAACGCCTTTACCAACGGAAGCTCAAATGCTGCTTGAGGCAAGACGGGGGCTTCCTTCTTAATGTTTACAGAGGGGAGGACGGAAATATTCGCAACAGTAACGCTTGGAACATTACCGGGAGTTTGCTTATCTTTATAATCGATTCTGCGGACTGACAATAACGCGTCGACTTCCGGCTTTTTTACCAAAGGAAGTACAATCTGCGATTTTTCCGGTTGTTTAAAAGTGGCGGCCGTGAATTCAGGCTTTGCAACAGAAGGTACGTTTGGCTGAGCGGTCTTAGGCAGCGCAAATTTAGCTGCAACAGAAACCGGCTTCTGCACAGAGGGTACTGAAGGCTGCTTCTTCTCAATTAGAACCGGCTTTACTTCAAGGGTATGTACGGAAACATCCGGCACATTAATAGCTGCAGATGTATGAATCTCGATTGGATTCAACACGATCTCAGGTTTCTTCACATACACAGGAATCTGTGCCTTGTATTCCTGTGTGCGGAATTCCCTGACGTCGTTCTTATTAATGACGGCGATCGGTTTCAATTTGGGTTCATAAGGTTTCAAAACGGTATTCTCATACTTTTCCAGCTGTTCCACAAAAGCAGCACGCTTTCTGTAGATATCAAGTTCTCTCTCATAATGTTTCTTCTGTCTGTCAGTAAGCAGAGAAATTTCGTCTTCTTTAAGTATTTTAAACGCCATGCTGAATCCCCTTTCTCCGATGATCCGAAATATCGGCGCAGCCCAACCCTTACACAAACATTCTGGTAAGGGTTGGGCTGCTATTTATTTAGCTTCCGCTGATACTGTCCGCAATTTGCTTGTCTACGTCAAGAAAGTTCGTTCTGTTGGCTTCAAGGAGATCCGCCATACCGGTCAAAGCCGTCGAAACACTTTCTTCGACAAATGTTTTCACATCGGTGTCAATAAAGTTCTGCAGAGCGTCTTTTGTTTCGCCCTCCATCTCGGCAATCGCTTTGGTGAGATCACTGATAAAGTTCTCACCAGCGGTCTGGTATGAAGTAGAGATTGTTCTAATATTCGCGACAGAAGATTCTACTGCCGCATTAACGATTCTACAACTAGCCATTTTTGTTTATCCTCCTTATTTCTTGTTTTCTGAAGCGAGTTGGTCGTCCAGCCCGTCTACTTGGGGTATTGCATCTAATGTACCCTGGCAAATATCGCGAAGCGCATCAAGCAGTTTTGTAAGACCTTCGCCCACTGCGGGCTCGATTTTGTCGTCATAGAAAAATTTGAAGCCGTCAGCGGCACTTCCGCTAAAACTTCCGGGGATAAGATTCGAGACCTCGTCAGATAATTGAGTGTGCAGGTTGCCTGTCAGGGTTCTGTAATCCTCAATTACACTAAGTGCATTCGTCATCATCTCGGGTGTGATGTTTACGGTACCGGTTTTTCCCATTGCCATAAAAATTTCCTCCTTAAATTATTAAATATCCTGGTTAAGTTCTTCAAACTTTATGAAGACATCTTTGTAGTAGCCAGTGCCGGCTATTTCTGTAAGCGTCTCGGATATGTGACTTATTACAAGAATCATATCCTCGATGGGCTTGATCAGAAGATCTTTCTCAACTAGTACAGCTACTTCTCCTGCCGGAGTTTGCATTGCCTCGGCCAGATCCGTATACATGGTTTCGATCTTCAGCTTGAGATTCTCTGCATCCGATTTGAGAATAGCCATATCTTGAGAAGCTGTGTTAAAGGCATTGTCATCCAAGACAATATCGTGAGAAAGCATCAGTTAGTATCACCTCCTGACTTCTTTTTATTGATCATTTTGAGCAAAGGTTCTCTTGCGTCTTTTGTCAGCAGATTACAGAGCTGTTCCGCTTCATCGTATTCGCCGATATCAATGTTGCTCTGAATACGGAAAGAAACAGCAACCATGTCTGTCGGATCTTTAATCATTGCATTGCGATAGAACTTAATGATCTCCCGATACTTAGCCGTTGCTTCGGACAGCCCGAGTTCTTTCATAGCATTGGCTTCGGTATACATACCGATATAAGTGTGATGCACACTGTCACTGGCCTGGAGCTTCCCGGCATACTCAATAACCTTGTTATAATCCTTTTTCAAGGTATATGCGCCGATAAACAGGCGATTGATCTGGTCGATATTCTCTTTTGTAAACACGACATCGGCCTCATCCAGCTTGACCTCAGATACCGGCGGTTCCTGCCCTTCCGGAATTACCGTAAAGTAATCGCGATTGCCATCTTCATCGGGTTCAATACTCGATACCAGTTCTTCCAATCCGTAATCGCCCAGCTCATCCGCAATTCTGGCGCGATCAGCTTCAATCATATCTTCAACATCGTACTCGGAAAGCTCAATCGAGACATATTTCTTTTCGGCTAATTCAAAGCCTGCATTAAATGCACCGATAGGATTTAGTGCAGCATTAAGACATGCAATTGTTGTGTCTGCTTTTTCAAGCTGGAGATTGATTTCTCCAGCATTAATATAGATTTCAATCAGTTCCTTCGCAGTAGGCTTAAGAACGGTCAATGTTTTATTGAGTGCGGCGAGTGCGGTATCGAAGTGAGCTTTATCTTTATCTGCCTTATACCTTTCCAGTTCTAAACCCATGACATCAATGTAGTAAGCCATGGATGGCTTGGTATATTTGGCGGCGATATTCAGTTCTCTTGCTGCGGCATCAAGACGTTTGGCTTGAATCAACAGTTTAAAAGCGAGATTGTAACCAACAAACTCGGAAGGGGCAATCAGCTTGATCTGGTTTGTCGTAATCAAACCGTTTCGGATATCATTCTTGGCACCGTAAACGGCTACCTTACGAAGCATAATTTCCAGGTCCACTCCGATTAGCTGTTCCGCCTTCGTCAGATTGATAAGCGCATCATCGTATCTGCCTATATCGAAGCAGGTAATTCCCAGAATATGGTATAACTGAGTGAGATTCTCCGGTGTACAGCCCAGTTCCTCCGCTTTTGCAAAAGCCTTAATGGCATCAGCCAGTTTATTGCTGCTGGCGCAGGCAAATCCTAGATCATAATAACGATTGCCGTTGGCGGGATCCAGAGTCACCGCTTGTTTGTAATTCTTTATTGCGTCTTCATAACGTTCGAGTGACATACACGCATTTGCAGCCGTTTTGTATGCATTCGCGTTTTTGCGATCAAGTTTAATAGCCTGGTTCGCAAGACTAAGCGCCGTCTCGTTCTCCTGATTCAGAAATGCAAGGTTCGCATTTGAAAGCAAGTCTTTAACGTTCACAGAATTCATTCCTCCACAGTACTGCTATTCATATAGCAAAATCAAATCTAAATTACTTGTTTACATTCTCGATTACGCGTACACGACTTCTTGCATTTTGCGCCGGTAGAATTCCATATCATAAGAAGCGTTGGACTTAATTCGGCTCCATTCCGACAAATTGGACTGTGCTGAACGGATGGCGCGATTGATCTCTTCCAGATCGTTCTCGGCCGCTTTTTTCGAATTCTTCAATTCGATGATTTTTGCGGATAGTGTCGACTTCGCCGTATTAAGGTCGCTTAGTATGCTATCCAACGCTTGCTTTGTTTGCGACATTTCTTCATCGTAGCTTTCAACCAGGTTCTTGTTCGTAACGTCGCTGGAATCTATCATGGCACTGTAATTATCGTTAGCGGTGCTGAGTTTCGTGGTAATATCTGAGTACTTGGTATTCAGGTCATCTTCACTGTTAACGATGGCTGTCATTTGATCATAAGCCGTTTCATGGTTCGTGATCGCAACTGTGAGTTCATTGATCGTATTGATTTTTGCCTGTTTCTGGCCTTGCAGCTCGTTGATTCTGTTTTGACAACTGGTTATTTCGGAACACGCATTATAGTACCGGTTTCGCGCACTGTTATATTCAGATTCATAGTCCATATATATCCTCCTATCGAGCAAGCCTCAGTGTTAATGTATTTACGATAGCGATAACAAACATAAGAGGATCATATCCTCCAATATTTATGTATTCTATCACATTGACCCAATAATTAAATGTGTTGTGATTAAAAATTTGATAAATTCATCGAAGGATAGAGCGTATTAGGCGAAATTTCTGTTTTTTGCAGGGTTTTCCAGGGGGTATAGACTTTACTCATAAAAAATTTAATATTCTTCGGGTGTCCGTGTATAATACATATCAGGTTCTGCATTTTCTGGAATAGATACAAGATTGCTGACAAAGCATCAAGAGATTGGATGTTGCAGTAAAACACGTGAGGAATCAGGAGAATGATACAAACGAAATTCACAGTCTCATTGGCGAAGAAAAGTGTTGCTGTCAAAGCCTCAATGATTACCTTATTCGTTGTTCTTCAAGCGATCCTTTTTGTCTTGATTTCCCCGGTAAGTTTTCTTGGTTTGGGACTTTTAATAGTGTCGCCGGCAGTGTTTATAGTTTCCGCAATAACATCTGTTCTTTTTATGGTGGGAGTGAACGATTCAAACATTTCTGTTCGTACCAGATTAGGGAAACGATTCAGCTTTGATGTCTCAGAGATATCAAAATTAATCTTCTACAAGGAGTTGAACGGATACAATGTAAGAAGTGCTGTAATTATAATTAAAACCGCAAGCAATAAAATAATAATCAAAGAAGGAATGATTGGGTTTCAGCTGATGATAGAATATATTCTTGAGAAGCTTGAAAGTGGTGAGATAAACGAAGCGGCCGCGTCCCCTTACTTAAAGATAAGAATCCGTGAAATTTTAGAGGAAAAAGGCAGCGTAACCTATACGCGGGAGGAGTCATTAAAATGACGAAAGCAAAATTCAAAGTCAGGATTGCGATCATTACCAAAGTCATCTTATTCATATTCATAGTGGCGATCATTGGCTCTATTGCACTTTTGATTAAGGAGAACGCAATTTCTAGAATGAATGTACCTTCCAAAGTTTTTGGTATAGTACTCCTTGTGGGGGTCGCTGCTTTCGTGATTTCAAATCTTCTGTTTAAGGTGGTAGTAAACGAAGGTTATATTTCCGTTCGGACCATGCTCGGGAAACGCTTTCGCTTTCATATTTCAGAGATAGTAAAATTAGATTACCGGAAAGAGCGTTACAAATATGGAGAATATAGCACAATGTTAATTAAAACCAATAGCAGAGAAGTGATAATAAATCAGAAAATGAATGGTTTTCTGGATATGGAGAAATACATTCTTGAAAAACTTGAAAGCGGTGAGATAAACGAAACCGCCGCAACTTTGGACATCAGGATGAGAGTCAGTGAAGGTATAGACAAAGAGGAGAACTGCCTCCTGATCAAGCGTTAAGGGAAAAAGCCAGTGCCCTGGTGAGCCACTGTTTGTAAGTGATTCGTGAACATCAAATCCCGCACCAATATGCAAAAAAGAACCGTCCGTATGAACGACTTAGCGCATGCGTTAAGTGAATACGGACGGTTCTTTCAAATAATGCAAAAAAACCAGTGCCCTGTGAACGACTTAGCGCATGCGTTAAGTGAACAGGGCACTGGTTTGATTATGGTGGAGCATATGGGAGTCGAACCCACGACCTCTTACATGCGAAGCAAGC
>Ga0209373_10004632_pt1 | contig 11734 bp, 8 predicted proteins | sample Higcelweek5metaG_FD_187173 | JGI IMG/M metagenome (GOLD analysis project Ga0209373, IMG submission 187173) | Freshwater pond sediment microbial communities from the University of Edinburgh, under environmental carbon perturbations - High... | ecosystem: Environmental > Aquatic > Freshwater >... | reverse complement strand
ATCGCCCAGGACGGACTCTTGAAGGAGTTCGCCATGCTGGAGAATCCCGGGGCCGTTGCTGGGGCCTCCGCCGAGGAGGACGAGGCATGACCCTGAACGTCAAGGCTGAGCTGGCCAAACGCGCCGCCGAGGTGGAAGCCTATCTTGCCGACTGCCTGCGCGCGCGCGACATTCCCGAGCGGCTGCTCGCCAGCATGGAGTACAGCCTCATGGCCGGGGGCAAGCGCCTGCGGCCCGCGCTCGTGCTCACCTTCGCCCGGCTTTTCGGCGCGCAGGGCGCAAAGGTCATGCCCTTTGCCGCCGCGCTCGAACTCATCCACACCTATTCGCTCATCCACGACGACCTGCCCGCCATGGACGACGACGACCTGCGCCGCGGCAAGCCCAGTAATCACAAGCAATTTGACGAGGCCACGGCCATCCTCGCGGGCGACGGTTTGCTCACCGAGGCCTTCTGCCTCATGTTCTCCTGCGGAGACGAGGGCAACGTGCCCGCGCCGCGCCTGGTGCGCGCCGCCCAGGCCGTGGCCACGGCCGCCGGTTCCGGCGGCATGGTGGGCGGCCAGGCTCTGGATATGGAGTACACCGCCCGTGACGGCGTGAGTTTTGAGGAACTGCGCGGCATGCACGCCATGAAGACCGGCGCGCTCATCACCGCCGCCTGCGTTTCCGGCGCGCTGCTGGCCGGGGCCGAGCCGCCCTTTGTGCGGCGCGCGCGGGACTACGGCATCAACGTGGGCGCGGCCTTCCAGATCGCCGACGATATTCTGGACGTGGTGGGCGACACGAAAACTTTGGGCAAGCCCGCCGGCAGCGACGAGCGCCAGGGCAAGACCACTTATCCTTCGCTGCTTGGCCTGGACAAGAGCCGCGAGCTGGCCAACCAGCGGGCCGACCAGGCCATCACTGCCCTTGTGGGCCTGAAGGGGGCGGAGGCCGAGTTCCTGCGCGCCCTGGCCCGGTACATTGTGGAGCGCGTGAATTGAGCGCCAAGCCGACCCCCCAGCCGCTGATTCCGACCGCGAGCGGCCAGGAGCTTTTGGCCCGCGTCTCCCGTCCGGGCGACGTGGCCGCCATGAATCCGGCCGAGCTTGCCGCCCTTGCGGCGGAGCTGCGCCGCATCATCATCGAGCAGTGCTCCGAGGGCGGCGGGCATCTGGCCCCGTCCCTGGGCGTGGTGGAGCTCACCCTGGCCCTGTTCAAGGCCTTCGACCTGGAGACCGACCGGCTCATCTGGGACGTTGGGCACCAGGCCTACGCCCACAAGCTGCTCACGGGCCGGGCGGACCGCTTCCACACCCTGCGCAAGCTCGACGGCATCTCCGGCTTCCCGCGCATGAGCGAGAGCCCGTACGACCACTTCGGCGTGGGGCACGCCAGCACGTCCATCTCCGCCGCCCTGGGCATGGCCCTTGCGCGCGACCTGGCGGGTAAGAAGAACGAGGTGGTGGCCGTCATCGGCGACGGCTCCATGACCTCCGGCCTGTCTTTCGAGGGGCTCAACCAGGCGGGCGACATGGGCCGCAAGATGGTGGTGGTGCTGAACGACAACGAGATGTCCATCTCGAAGAACGTGGGCGCGCTGTCGAACTTCATGTCGCGCAAGCTTTCTCGTCCCGCGCCGCAGCGCTTCAAGCGCGAATTCGAGGCCTGGCTGGCGAACATTCCGCGCATCGGCAAGGATTTGGCCATGTTCGCCCGCCGCAGCGAGGACTCTCTCAAGAGCTTCTTCACGCCGGGCATGCTGTTCGAGGCCTTCCGCTTCACCTACGTGGGCCCTGTGGACGGCCACGACATCCCCGCGCTCATCGATGTGTTCGAGCAGACCAAGGGCATGGACCGCCCGGTTCTGGTCCACGTGCTGACCAAAAAGGGCAAGGGCTACGACCCGGCGGAGACCAACCCGACCTATTTCCACGGCGTGGGCCGCTTTGAGCCGGAGACCGGCCTGGCCCCCAAGAAGCCCGGCGGCGGTCCCAAAAGCTACACCGAGGTCTTTGGCGAAAGCCTGTGCCGCCTGGCCGACGCGAACCCGAAGATCGTGGCCATAACCGCCGCCATGCCCGAGGGCACGGGCACGGACTGCTTTCGCCAGCGCCACCCGGAGCGCTTTGTGGACGTGGGCATCTGCGAGCCCCACGCGGTGACCTTCGCCGCCGGTCTGGCCGCCCAGGGCTTCACCCCGGCCGTGGCCATCTACTCCACATTTTTGCAGCGCTCCTACGACCAGGTGGTGCACGACGTGTGCCTGCAGGGCCTGGGCGTGAAGCTTTTTCTGGACCGCGCCGGACTGGTTGGCGAAGACGGGGCCACGCACCACGGCGTGTACGACATGGCCTTTCTGCGCCACATCCCCGGCCTGACCATGATGGCCCCCAAGGACGAGGCCGAGCTGGCGCAGATGGTCGCCACGGCCTTCGCCACGCCCGGGCCTGTGGCCGTGCGCTACCCGCGCGGCGTGGGCCACGGGGCCGAGGTGCCCCTCGATCCGGAGCTGCTGGACATCGGCCAGGGCGAACTGCTGCGCGACGGCGAGGACGCGGTCATCGTGGCCATTGGCTCCCGCGTGTACCCGGCGCTGGAATGCGCTCAGGAGCTGGAGGCCGAGCATGGTCTGAACGTGGCCGTGTTCAACGCCCGGTTCATCAAGCCCCTGCCGGAAGCCCAGCTGCTGGACCTGGCGCGCAACTACACGCACATCCTCACGGTGGAGGAAGGCTGCCTGGCCGGAGGCTTCGGCTCCGCGGTGCTGGAATTTTACGCCGATGCGGGCGTGCTGCCAGGACTCAAAATGCGCCGCGTCGGCGTGCCGGACCTGTTCATTGAGCACGGCGCGGCCAAGGACCTGCGCGCCCGCGCCGGGGTGGACAAGGCGGGCATCAAGGCCGCGGTTCTGAAGCTGCTGGGTCGGACCTAGGCGTCCAGCCCACGCAGTCTAAAAATACCCCAGCCCCTTCAATACATCCAGCTGCCGCTCCTTTTCCTGATCGCGGCCCGCGCGTTCGTCGGCGCCCGCGCTGGCGGGCTTGGTGCAGGGCATGCACCCCAGCGACCGGTAGCCTTCGTGATACAGCTCGCAATAGGGCAAGGCCTCGCCCGTGATGAACGCCCACACATCCATCTCCGTCCAATCCAGAATGGGATTCACCTGCCAGTAGGCGGGCGTGTCGTGCGTCGCCGCGCGCCATTCCGCATAGGGCCGCTCGGCGCGTGAGGCATGCTCGTCGCGCCGCAGGCCGGTGAGCAGCACCTGCGCGCCGGTCTCGCGGATGGCCTTGGCCAGGGGCAGAATCTTGAGGTCGTGGCAGCAGGAGACTTTGTCCCGCGCCACGGGGTAGGCGGCCAGGTCCACCAGCGGCCGGGCGATGGTGAGCGCCACGTTCCAGTCCGCGCAGAGCCGGTCGCGGAAGGCCGTCACCTGCGGGAACTTGAGGCCCGTGTCCACGCTGAGTGCCGCGAGGGGCGGGGCCTCGCTGCCTGCATCCGGCAACACTCCATGCCCGGCGTTTTGCGGCGCTGCGCGATGATGCTCCAGCAGGACCGCGCGCCAGAGCGCCAGGCTGACGCTGGAGTCCTTGCCGCCGGTGAAGGCCACGGCCACGCTCTGTGCGCTTATGTGGGCCAGCACGGCCGCAAGCACGGCGCGGGCGCGGGCGGTCTTGTCCGCCAGCGGGGCGGCCGGGGGCAGGGCGGGCAGGGCGTTTACGGGCGAAAGATCAACAGCGGGCACGGGCGACTCCTGGCGGTTGGGCTGATTGTGTTGCCGGGGCGGGCCGCGCAGGCTATGCTGGCGCGAATCCGCAACACCGGAGGCGTGATGCTGAAGAAAATCGAAGCGCTTGTCCAGGGGCAGGGCCACTGCGCCCTGGCGACATGTTCAGCCAAGAGCCCGGACATGGCCCCGGCGCACGGCGGAACTTATGTGGCGCACGGCGGAATGGACGGCGGCGCGGAAGGTTGCGGGAATGGCGGCAAGGAGCCCGGAACTGGCGCTGCGCCGGCAGGCGTCGGGCCGCATGTTTCGCTCATGGCCTATTGCGCCGCGCCGGACGCGAGCGAGTTCTGGCTCGCCACCCTGAAGAGCACGCGGAAGTATCGCAATCTTCTCGCCAATCCGCAGGCCAGTCTGCTCATCGATGACCGGACGCGATGCGCGGGTGCGCCAAGCCAGGCCCTGACCGTTTCGGCTGTGCTGCAACCTTTTGCGGACGCCGAAAGCCGGGAGCTTGCCCGCCGAAAGCTGCTGGCGAGGCATCCGAACATGCTTGAATTCTTATCAAATGATGATGCGGAAGTGCTGCGTTTCGTGGCGCTGCGCCTGCAATTGTTATCGGGGCTGACAGAAGTTTTTGTGCATGAGGTGGAAAAAAAGCTTGACGGTTCCGGGCTGAGGGCTTAATCCTGCCTTCCTCGCGTGGGCTCGTAGCTCAGTGGATAGAGCGCCGGACTACGAATCCGTAGGTCGCAGGTTCAAATCCTGCCGGGCCCACCACGCAAGTTCAAGGGGTCGCTGTCGAAAGACAACGACCCCTTTTTTGCGTCCAAATTTCGGGGGGCGGCGGGACTAATCCTTCCAGCGGTTGCGGATGGCGCAGATGGCTTCGTTGTTGGCGAAGAAGGCCTCCACCACGGCGGGGTCGAACTGGGTGCCCGCGCCTTCAAGCAGGAGCTTGCCTGCCTCCTCGGCGCTGAAGGCCTTTTTGTAGGGCCTGTCGCTGCACAGGGCGTCGTACACGTCCACAACCGTGACGATGCGCGCCTCAAGGGGGATGTCCTCGCCCGCGAGGCCGAAGGGATAGCCTTTGCCGTCCCAGCGTTCGTGGTGGCACAGGGCCAGCACGCGGGCCAGGCGCAGCTGCTCGTTGCCCTCCATCTCGCGCACCAGGAGCGGGTCGGAGCAGATCCGGTGCGCCTCGTCCTTGCTGTCCAGGGGGCCCAAAATTTCGCAGCCGTACACGCAGTGCAGGCGCATGATGTCCCATTCCCCTGTCGTGAGCTTGCCGGGCTTGAGCAGCACGTCGTCGGGGATGCCGATCTTGCCCACGTCGTGCAGGGGCGCGCAGTCGCCCAGCATGACGCTCTCCTCTTCGCTCATGCCCATGGCCCGGCCCAGCAGCTTGCTTATCTGCCCCACGCGGATGACGTGGCGTCCGGTCTCGTTGTCTTTGTATTCCGCGGCGCGGCTCAAACGCTGCATCACCTGGCGGCGGGTGTCCTCCAGCTCCATGGTGCGCTCGCGCACAAGGCGCTCCAGATTTTCCTGATACTGGCGGTTTTCATTCAGCAGCCGGGCGCGGTCAAAGACCTTCTCCAGGGTGTAGTCGAGGATGTTCAGGTTGTGCAGCGGTTTGGTGATGAAATCCCAGGCGCCCATGCGCATGGCCGTGAGGGCGTCTTCCACAATGCCCACGCCCGAGAGCACGATGATGGGCACGCCGGGCGCCTCGGCCACGGCGTGGCGGATGAAGGTGTAGCCGTCCATCACCGGCATGTTCAGGTCAACCACCACGGCCTGCACGGCGTCCTTGTTGGCCAAAAGCGCATCCAGCCCCTCCTGGCCGTTGGCCGCCTCGATGGTCTCGAACTCGAGGTCCTCCAGATGGGCCGTAAGCGAACGTCTGAGCCCGGCTTCGTCGTCGATGATCAGGATGGCCATGCCTACGCTCCCGGAGGATTGAGCAACTCGTGGATGCGCGCGAGCATTTCGCCCGTGTCGCAGGGCTTGAGGAAAACGTCGCGGTCGCTCAGGCCCAGGGCCAGCAGCGGTTCGGTGAGGGTGAAGTCCATGGAGCCCGTGTGCAAGATGAACTTGCTGCACAGGCCGCGCTCTTTGGCCAAAAGCACAAAGGCCTGGCCGTCCATGCCGGGCAGGCGCATGTCCACTATGCACAGATCCGCGGGCATTTTCGCCAGCTCATCCAGCGCCGCCTCGGCCGAGTCGCAGGCTCGCAGGGAGAACTCCTCGAAGTCCTCCAGAAAGTCCATGAGCAGCTGACGGATGCGCTCCTCGTCGTCGATGATGACGATGTTCGCCGCTTGGGGGGTCATGCTCCCGCCTCCTTGGCATCGTCCCGGGGCAGGTCGATGGTGAAAACCGTGCCCACGCCGGGGTGGGAGGCCACGCTCATCTTGCCGCCGTGCCCCTTGGTGACGATGAAGTACGACACCGACAAGCCGAGCCCGGTGCCCACGCCCGGCGGCTTGGTGGTGTAGAAGGGCTCGAACACGCGGCGCTGCACCTCCGGCGGCATGCCCGGGCCGTTGTCCGTGATCTCGATGCGCACGGTCTCCTCCAGGGCGCGCACGCTGATGCCGATGCGCGGCGTCTCGATGGGGGGCGTGACCGAGGCCAGGGCCTGGGCGGCGTTGCGCAGAATGTTCAGCAGCACCTGCTCAATCTCGGTCTCCGTGCAGTTGATGACCGGCATGTCGTCGTCGAAGTCCCGCTCGATCTTGATGCGCTTGAAATCGTAGCTCTTCTTCAGGTCGTAGTCGCTGCCGGCCAGGGTCACGGCCTTTTCGATGATGCCGGGGATGTCGCAGACCTTGCGGCGCGACTCGCTGCTGCGGCTGAAGTCGAGCATGTGGCGGATGATGGCCGAGGCGCGCACCGCCGCGGACTGGATGTCCTCGATGAACACGTCGAGCTTGCGCTCGCGCATGTAGTTCTGCATCAGGGCCATGTCGAGGCCGAGCTTTTCGGCCACGTCCAGGTTCTTCTTGAAATCCGCCCTGGTGCGCTGCACCAGGTTCTGCGCGGCCTGCAGCACAATGCCCAGGGGGTTGTTTATCTCGTGGGCTATGCCGGCGGCAATGCCCCCCACGGAGATCATCTTCTCCGTCTGGATCATCATCTCCTGCATCTTCTTCATCTCGGTCACGTCGCGCAGCATGGCCATGAGGTACTTGCGTGGGCCTATGTCCACCGCCTGGGCGGAAATGGAGCCGATGAAGGTCTGGCCGTCCTTGCGGCGCCCCTCGAACTCGAAGTTCTCCAGGTGGCCCTGCCTTGTTTGCGTCTGGTAGATTTCGTCGCGCACGGCCGGGTCGGCGTAGAGGCCCAGCTCCAGGGTGTCGTGGCCGACGATGTCGCCCAGGACATGGCCGGTGAGGGTGTTGAAGGCCTCGTTGGCGTCGGCGATCTTGGTGGTTTCGGCGTCGATGAGCAGAATGGCCTCCGGCGAGAGGCGGAACAGACGCGAGAAGCGTTCTTCGGACTGCTTGAGCTTCTCCACGGCCTCGACGCGCTCGGTGATGTTCTCGAACATGCCCAGCAGGCCGACAGCCTGGCCCGCATCGTCGAGCAGGGGCAGCTTGCTGGCCTCGATCCAGCCCGCGTTGCCCTGAGCGTCGAAGGCCTGCTCCAGAAAGCGGAGCTTCGGCACTAGGGTCGTCATGATCTTTTCATTGTCCGCCTGGTGCATTTGTCTGCGTTCCATGGGAATGGGCAGCGTGAGTTCGGTCAGCCCGATGACCGACTGCGGGCCCTCCATGTTGAGCCCGGCGGCGAAGGCCCGGTTGCAGCCGAGGAAGGTGGAGTTCCGGTCGAGCCAGAAGATGGACATGGGCACGGTGTTCAGAATGGTTTCCAGCAGGCGGCGGTTTTCGCGCAGCTCCTGCTCGGCGCGGATGCGCTCGGTGATGTCCTCGAACATGCCGAGTATGCCCACGGCCCTGCCCTCGTCGTCGAGCAGGGGCAGCTTGCTCGTCTCCAGCCATATGGGGTTGCCCTTCACGTTCAGGGGCTCCACAAAATGGAGCTTGGGCTGAAGCGTCGTCATCACCCGCTCGTCATCCTCGCGGTAGCGCGTGCTCAGCTCGGGCGGCATGGGCAGGTCGAAGTCCGTTTTGCCGATGACGGCGGCCTGGTCGCTTTCGCCCAGAACCCGCACGAAGGCCGCGTTGCAGCCCTGGAACCGGTACTGGGAGTCTTTCCAGAAAATGGCCATGGGCACGGTGTTCAGAATGCTTTCCAGCAGGCGGCGGTTTTCGCGCAGCTCCTGCTCGGCGCGATAGCGCTCGGTCACGTCGCGGGCAACGGTCATGCGGTAGCGGGCTTCGCCTATCTCCATGACCTGGCTCGACAAAGAGAGGATGATCTCCGCCCCGTGCTTGTCGTGGCCGCGCGCCTCGAAATTCTCCACGTGCCCGGTGGCTTTCACGCGGTCTATGAGCTCCACCCTCTGCGCATCATCGGTGTACAGCCCCAAATCCATCACCGTTTTTCCAATCACTTCCTCGCGCGCAAGCCCGTGCGTTTCGAGGAAGGTGTCGTTCACGTCGACGATGAGCCCCGTGTCCAGCTGGGAGAGCACGATGCTGTCTGGCGAGAGGCGGAAGAGGCTGGAGAAGCGCTCCTCGGACTGGTTCAACATCTCCAGAGCCTGGATGCGCTCGGTGATGTCCTCCAGGGTGGCCACCACGCCGTGGGAGTCGCGCCCGTTGTCGCCCAGCAGGGTGGCGTTCAGGTACAGGGCCTTGCGGCCGCCATCCGGCAGGGAATACCACGTGAGCCTGCCGAGGATGGATTCGCGGTCGGTCAGCACATGCGTGATGGGCGAGTTTTCGCCGGTGAGGGGCGCGCCCGCCTCGTCCTCCAGGGCTATGTCCCAGGGAAGCGGGTCGTCTTCGCCGATGCCGAGGATGGCGCGGGCTTGGCGGTTCATGTACTCCGGCTGGCCCGTGGGGCCGAAGGTGGCTATGCCCACGGGGCTCAGCTCGGTGAGGGTGCGGTGGTCGGCCTCGGAGTTGCGCAGGCTGGCCATGACCCGGCGCAGCGCGCCCAGGGCCAGGGCCACCAGGGCGAGGGTGAAGAAGGAGATGGTGCCGCTGACCGCGGCCAGGCGCGTCGCTGGCGCCAGCACCTCGCTTTCGTCGGCCTCGACGACGAGAATCCAGCCCGTCTTCTCGTTCTTGCGCGAGAGGCACATGCGCCGCGCGTCGCCGTGGGTGTAATGGTGCATGCCCGCGGCGGAGATGTTGTCGATGATGGCCCTGGTGTTGTCCGCCGGCTGGAAAACGCCTTCCTGGGCCCAGCGCGGCGTGGCCAGAATAAGGCCCTCTGCGTTCAGGATGTATGCCCCGCCGGTTTTGCCTATGCGCGTGTTGTCCAGCATTTCTCCGGCAAAGGTGGCCGTGTGCGCCAGCCCGGCAACAACGCCCATCACCGCGCCGTCCGGCCCGCGCAGGGGGGCGGAGGCCACAACAAAGGGCTTGCCCGTGACTTTGGAGATGCTCGCGGTGCCCTGGCTGGGCACGCCCCGCATGGCCTGGCGGAAGTAGTCGCGTTCGGCCACGTTGACCAGATGCTTCAGGTCCGGGTCGGCGGACATGATCTGCTTGCCCGTTTTGTCGATGATGTAGGCCCGTTCGAAGGCGCCGCCGCGCACGTAGCCCTCCAGCTTGCGCTGGGCGGCCACCCGGGCCGAGCGGCCGAGGTAGCTGTCCTCCAGGGAAAGCCGGAATGACTCCTCCTGGCCCATGAGCCCGGTCTGGATGGTCATGTCGCGCATCTGGCTGGTGATCTCGCGGTCCAGATAGTTCATGGCCTGGGAGATCTGCCCCTCGGCCAGGGTCTCCACCGTGTGTTTTGTATAAAAGTAGGCCACCAGGGTGGAGACGAGCACGCCGACGAACACGGCTGTCAGCACGGGAGCCAGGTGGCGGTCCAGAAAAAGCCGCCGGTAGCTTTTGGCGTCTGTGGCGCTCACTTGATTACGATCCCCGCTGCGCGGATTATTTCAAAGGGGATGACGATGCCGAGGCGCTCGGCGGTCTTCAGGTTCAAGAGCACTATCCCCTTTTGGTTGATGCGCACGGGAAGCTCGCCGGCGCGAAGGCCGCGTTCCAGCACCTGGCGGGCCATGCTTCCTGCCAGGTAGCCCTGCTCCTCGCCCGACTCCAGTATGCCGCACAGCTGGCCGTGCTCCTTGGCATAGTCGGCAAAGCCCAGGGTGGGCACGTGGATGGTGGCGTTGTTCCAGGCGCTGACGACATTGGGCGGAACCTGCTTGCCGGTCTTCTCGTCCACCAGGGAGTGGTAGAGCCCAAGGGCCAGGGAGTCGGACCGGCGCTGGTGCAGCTGCACCATCCGCTGCCATTGCTGGTAGGTGTGCACCTTGACGACCTTAAGCCTGAGGGCGAAGGGACCTGCCTGCTTCTGGTCGGCGTAGAGGTCCTTCAGCACATAGCCGGCCGACTGGGAGTCGTCGCTCAAGAGCACTACGCTGTGCAGCTCCGGGCGGATTTTCTTCAGCAGGGCGAAGCCGTCGCGGAAGTGCCAGCGCTCGCGCACGCCGGAGACGTTGGCGGCCGGGAAGCCGTAAAGCGTGAGGGGTGCGTTGACCCCGCAGAAGATGACCTGCGGCGCGTCGCGGCCTTTGAGGAATGGTTCGACGAGGTAGCTTTGCGCGGCATCGTCCACGGCGATGACCACCTGGGGTTTTCTGGCCTCTATCAGGGCCAGCAGGTCTTTGGCCCTGGCGCGCAGGTGGTCGGGGTCAGGATCGCGCATGGCGTCCATATACTGCGTTTCAAAGGTGATTTTAAGGGAGCGCAGGGATTCTTCGATGCCCTTGTTGATGGTCTTGGTCCAGACGTAATCGGAACTGTAGCTCTGCAGGATGAGGACTCGCGGCGGAACTTGGGCATGGGCCGGGGCCTGCCATTGCAGGACGAGGCACAGAAGGAAGATGATGCGGAACAAGCGCATGGCGTCTCCTGCCGGTTGAGCAATGCCGCGGTAAGCACTGGCAACAGAGTACTACTGTTGATAGATGTTACCTGACGGGCGGGACATCTGTCCAGTGCCGCAGGAGTTTCCTCCTGTTTCTGGAGGATACCCCCGCCTGCGGCTATTTGACGACAATTCCGGCGGCGCTGATGATCTCGTAGGGCACGTTGATGCCCAGGCGCTCGGCGGTCTTCAGGTTCACCAGTATGTCGCCGGTCTTGTTGGTGCGCACAGGCAGCGATCCCGCGGGCACGCCGCGCTGCAGCACCTGCCAGGCCATCTCCGCCGCGTGCCGGCCCTGCTCCTGCCCGGAGCCGAGCACGCCGCACAGCAGCCCATGCTTTGCGGCAAAATCCGTAAAGCCGAGGGTTGGGCGCTGGTTTACCGCGTTGGTCCAGGCCATGACCTGCTCCGGCGGCACCACCTGCCCGGTCCTTTCGTCCACCAGGGTGTGATAAAGCCCGAAGGCCAGGGCGTCGGCCTTGCCCTGATAGTTTTGCACCCGGTTCTGCCATTGCTGGAACGTGCGCGGGTTCTCGATCCCCACGATAGTGAGGGCGAAGGGCCCCTTTCTGGCCTCTTCCTTCAGGTCGCTCATGAGATAGGTGCTGGTTTCGGAGCTGTCGAAGAACACGGCCACGGTGCGCGTGCCCGGCGCGATGCGCTTGAGCAGGGCGAAACCCTCGCGGTACTGCCAGCGTTCGAGCACGCCGGAGACGTTGGCCGCGGGGTAGCCGTAGCGCTTCAGCCGGGCATTGACACCACAGAAGATGACCTGGGGCGCGGCGCGGCCCTTGAGGTGCGGCGCCACGAGGTATTCCTGGGCCACATCGTCCGCGGCGATGACCACCTGCGGCTTGCCCGCGTCGATCCTGGCGAGGATTCCCAGAGCCCTGGCGCGCAGGTTCACCGGGTCAGGGTCGCGCTTGGCGTCCAGATAAAACGAGGTGAGGACGACATGACGGCCGTGCAAGATTTGCCGGATGCCTTGGTCGATGCTTT
>Ga0209373_10004630_pt1 | contig 11740 bp, 13 predicted proteins | sample Higcelweek5metaG_FD_187173 | JGI IMG/M metagenome (GOLD analysis project Ga0209373, IMG submission 187173) | Freshwater pond sediment microbial communities from the University of Edinburgh, under environmental carbon perturbations - High... | ecosystem: Environmental > Aquatic > Freshwater >... | reverse complement strand
CCCGCCTTCGGGGTTGAAAGAAAGCATCTCCCGCAGATCCATATCGGCAATCTTCATGGCACCCTCCTGATCTCAATTTGATAATCACAATGCCAAAAGAAGAATATGCTGTCCAGACATAAATTGATAACCGTTACAAAATTGACATGTTAACGTTTTTATCAAGAATGGCATGGCAGATGCTAAGGCAGGGGTAGAGGTAAATTTCTCGGAAATTTTCCAAAACCTACAGGGAGGAGTACATCTATGTGTTTTAGACCAGCAGGAGTAAACAAGCCGCAGGAGTGCCCGAATTGCAAGAAGAAGCTTGCAGCGATAGGCGGAGTGAAACAAAAGATCTGTCCGTTCTGCAAGACACCACTCGGAGAAGAGCCCAAGCCTGAACCGATTACGGTTGAACTGGAGCCCGGCACCTATCAACGCTGCACCTGCGGAAAATCAAAGACCATGCCGTTCTGCGATGGTTCACATGCAGGCAGCACCATGTCTCCGATTCAGTTCGAGATTACGGAAAAGCAACAGGTCAAGCTGTGCAACTGTGGCAAGACCAAAAAAGCCCCGTTCTGTGACGGCAGCCACACAAAGTAGTCTGATTTGTTTGATTCAAGGCCGTGAACAACGGCCTTGAATCAACGGAGCAGCTGCATTTTCACGGATGGCTGCCACACGCAGCAGGTCCGGTAACGACCGGCCGCCCGCCCTGCAGGCGAGCCGACGAGGTGAGTATGAATAAACCGGTCGTCTCATTCGTTGCCCCCTCAGGAACCGGAAAGACAACATTACTTGAAAAGGTGATAGTGGCGCTTAAGGAACGGGGGATTCGGGTAGGTGCGATCAAGCACGATGCCCACCGCTTTGACATTGATCACCCTGGCAAGGATAGTTACCGCTTCACCCATGCCGGCGCCGATACCACGGTTATAACCTCATCAGAAACGTTGGCGCTGGTTAAACGCCATACCGCCTCCCCCACGCCGGAGGAGTTGATTGCAACCTATTTCGGGGATCTGGATCTGGTACTTGTTGAAGGGTTCAAGCGCAGTACATTGCCCAAGATCGAGATACACCGCCGAGAAGGAGAACAGAACCTGATCTGCCGGGGAGATTATCATGACCCGAATCTGCTCGCCGTGGCCAGCGATGAGCCACTGCAGGTGGATGTACCGGTTCTGAATCTGAATAACCCGGCACAGGTTGCAGAATTCATTATAGAGCGGGTTGTGCGCGGCATGGCCGCTTGATGCAGCTCAGCAGACCAGTTTGATTTGATTGGAGGAATATATGGCTCAGGTGATTGCTGTCTGTGTAAGTTCCGCTAAAGGCCAGCGTAAGACCCCCGCAGAATCGGTGTTGGTGCAAGAAAACCACGGCATTGTCGGTGATGCCCATGCCGGGGAGTGGCACCGCCAGATCAGTCTGCTGGCCCAGGAAAGTATCGACAAGATGCGGGCCCTGGGTCTGGATGTCACCACCGGTGATTTCGCCGAGAATATCACCACCAGCGGCATTGAGCTGGTCTCTCTGCCGATCGGCAGCCGTCTGCAGATTGGCCTGACCGTTCTCGAGGTAACCCAGATCGGCAAGGAGTGCCATAACCGCTGCGCCATCTACCATCAGGCCGGTGATTGCGTCATGCCGAAAGAGGGGATCTTTGCCAAGGTAATTATCGGCGGTACCATCCGACCGCTTGACAAAATGAGCCGTATCTGTTGAGCAGAAACTGTTCAGATTGCAGACGGCAAAACCTGTTTGTACTGCCAGATAAATCCGTCTCAAAGGGAATGCCCCAACCATGAGAAACAGCTATCAGATGTATATCAACGGAACCTGGCAGGATTCAGAAGATGCCTCATGGTTTGGCGATTTCAATCCGTATACGGGCGAATTACTAGCAAGGGTGGCAAACGGCAACCAACTGGATGCACAAGCAGCGGTTAAAGCGGCAGCCGATGCTTTTCCAGACTGGGCGGCTGTTGCTCCCTCCCAGAAACGTCTCTTGTTCCTGAAGGCAGCCGATCTGCTTGAAAAACGGAAGGAAGAGTTAATTCGACTGCTTGCCATAGAAACCGGTGCAGCACGTCCTTTTGCAGCCTATCAGGCCGTTGCCGGCCCGAACTATCTGCGAGAGGCCGGTTCACAGGCACATCGGGTTACCGGCACGATACTTCCCTCTGAAACCTCCAAGGTTTCAATGGTCATGAGACATCCTGTCGGTGTTGTTGCCGGGATATCCCCCTGGAACTGTCCTGTTGTACTCAGCTTGCGTGCTGTCTGCTTTGCCATAGCCTACGGCAATACCGTAGTACTGAAACCATCAGAGGAATCACCGATCAGTGGTGGCGTTCTCTTGGCAGAACTGTTTGAAGAAGCCGGTTTCCCCAAAGGCGTACTTAATGTGGTAACCCACGGCTATGGCAAGAGCGACATAATAGCCGATCTGCTTATTCGCGACCGTCGGGTCAAAAAAATCAGCTTTACCGGTTCTACGCGAGTCGGGCGTGAACTTGCCGGTAAATGCGGCAGGCATCTTAAACGAATAGCCCTGGAACTGGGTGGTAACGATCCGCTACTCGTATTAAAAGATGCAGACATGGATCATGCCGTCAATGCTGCCATTTTTGGACGCTTTCTGCATCAGGGACAAGTTTGCATGAGCGCCAAACGGTTTATTGTTGAAAAACCGATAGCTCAGGAGTTCACCGAGAAATTTGTCGCAAGGGCCTCTGCATTAAAGGTGGGCAATCCTCTGGATGCTGCTACCGTAATCGGTCCCCTGATTAATCGCAAACAGTTTGACGCCTTGGACAGACAGGTAACACAGGCAGTGGCTGAAGGAGCCCAATTGCTTTGCGGCGGCCATGGTGACGGGCTCTGCTATCACCCGACAGTACTGGGCAGTGTGCGTGAAGATATGGCTATTTTTCATGAGGAAACCTTTGGTCCGGTAGCCCCGATCATTGTTGCCGAAGATGCCGAAGATGCCTTACGGATGGCAAACAACTCGGCATATGGTCTTTCTGCAGGAATAATTACCAACAACATGCAACTGGGACTTGCGCTGGCACGCCGGATTGAGTGCGGTGCCTGCCATGTCAATGATTCGCCGCTCTATGGTGAAACCCACGCCCCTTTGGGCGGTATGAACAATAGTGGTTGGGGAAAGTTCGGCATTGAAGCGATGCAGGAATTCACCGAACAGCGGTGGGTTACCTTGGAAATGGAAACACGGCAGTATCCCTTTTAGCTAAAATTTAACAGAAGGAGTATATCCACGTGCAAACAACAACAATAGCGGCAAAAGAGTTGAGGGATATTAAAAGAGCTTTTCTTATGCTCAGAGGTTTGTTTGACACCTCAAAAGAGTACGCAGAGCGCCTTCCCACCTGTGAATCACAGCAGACCGAGGTATTGATAAACAACCTGACGTTGGGACAGATCAAGGCCCAGCAGTTTTTTACCAAGGCAAAGGAGCTTGAAAAAGGCCTGGCGTGATTGCCTCAGGATACCGGCTCTGGCGCTGTTTGTGTCCGATTTTGCTGTGCCGATTGTGCAAAAACCTCGACGTAGTTGTTCTACGTCGAGGTTTTTGTTATTGGGGCGCGGCGAAACAGGGCACGAAGATGAGATGCAAGAGGGTTTGTAGTATGTGCTGCCGAGTGCCTTATGGTGCAATTGCCTTCATAACGTGAATCTGCGTTGGTTGGATACTCAGCTGAGCAGTGTGATATCTTCAGGTTTGTTCAGATTGAGGAATGCCGTCCCTGCCGGGTCAAACGGTGCGATATCCTGATACGGAACCTGTCTGGTATGCAGACTGGAGCAGACGGCAGAAATCGAGAAACGTTGCTGTTCGAGCCGGTCGCGCATGGCGTCCAGGCAGCTTTTGCGATAACAGGCAAAGAGCGGTTCAGTGCCCTGGCTACTGCAGGGGATGACGGCATCATAGCTGTCCTTGAGGCAGCAGAGGTAATGCAGGATTGCAAGGTTGGGAAACGGCAGATCGCAGGAGGTGACAAAGATATGCTCGGTACTGGCGTGGAAAAGACCGGTATACAGTCCGCCAAGTGAACTACCGGGATACAGGTCGGGAATAACGGGGAGATGATAAGCGGCAAACCGCTCCGGCCTGTCGCCGATCAGCAGCACCTGTGCAAAGGTTTGCTGAAACGGCTCCAGTGCCCGCTCAACCAGCGTTTTCCCCTGAACAGAGAGTAACGCCTTGTCCTGCCCCATTCTGCGGCTCTTCCCCCCGACCAGAATAATGCCGGTAATCTCCTGAAAGACCGGTGTGATCATACGTTCCCCTCGGATCAAGGATGTTCAATCAACTGAATAAATTCTTCACGCTTTATCTCATCAACTATCCAGGAACAGGCAGCAAAACAGCGGTCTCTGGTTGTGCCGGAAACAACCGCAAACAATACCGTATCACAGGCGTTGATGCTGCCCAACCGATGCACGATGAGCACCTGATTAAGCTGAAACCGGCTCTTCGCCTGTTCGGCAATGGCCATCATCCGGCTGTCAACATCACTCACCAGCGGCTTCAGTTCTACAGAAGAGAAGTCCGGTACCTGCTTACCGGGTCGCTTTACCCTGCCGTGGTGCATGACCACGGTACCGGTCAGATCGGTTTCCTGTGCAAGAAAGGAACGGTACAGCTCCAGACAATCGAATTCAGTTGCTGATGCATATGCATTAGTCATCGTGGTCTCCCTTAAAATCAATCTGAAAAAGCCATTTACTCACACAGCGTCTCTACGAACACAAAGAAAATCAAGATTGTTCTGTATAATGATCGTCAGCATTTATGGGGTAACAGTTCTATGGATACCCTGTTTCTGTATTTTCAGCAACGGCAGCAAAAGAAGTAATGAGACGATTCCACCGCACGCGGCAACAATAAAGGCCGATTGAAGCGTTCCACTACTATCGGCAGCCCAGCCTGAAACAATTGGTGCAAGAAAAGAACCAATCCCCAGATACAACGACCAGGTTCCAAGGATGGCCCCGACCGACCTTTTTGAGAAATAGTCGGAGGCGCAAGCAGCGTACATGCCCCAGCAGGCACCATAACCAACCCCGAAGAGAAAGGTGACCATCTGCAGTGCAACTCCTGTGCTGTAGGCCATCCCCAAGGCCCCCATGGTCACAAGAGCCGCACAAACCAGCATAATGACTGCGCGGCCAAATCTATCTGAAAGAGGCCCCAGCGTAAGTTTTCCGACAAGGCCGCCTACCCCTGTAAGGGTAATCAGAAAACCTGCTGCTTCGTATGACATGGCAAGCTCTCTACAGGCATAGGTATTGAGAAAGGTAAAGGGGATGATTATGGCAAACCCGTTGAACAGGTATGCCAGCGCAATTATCCAGAAAAGCCGGTTGCTGAACAGTGATCTGTAGCTGATTGCCGGTTCATTACTCAAGACAGCGTATTTTTTTTCAGTTGCCAAACCATCAGAAGCCTGCGGGGGGCGATTACGGATACAGATAAAGTTTACAGCTCCAACCGCAACAGCCGTTAACCCAAGAAAAGCCCACCCGGATTGCCAGCCTGATCTGGCCACGAAGAGCGGGACAAGTGTGCCGGCAGCCATCACGCCGAGCGAGCTGCCGACATCCACCAGGGAAAGGACCGTGCCTCGTATGCTGTCGCCGGTCCATCTCTGGGCTATCACCATGACCGGGGCCCAGCAAGCGGCAGCCCCCATACCTGCCAAGGCAAAGCAAGCAGATGCTTGCATGACGGATGTTGCATACTGCATGAGGAATGTTCCCACTCCCATGAGCATGACAAAAGTAGTGATCAATATCCGCAGATTGCACCTGTCAGAGATAATCCCGGCAACTGGCGACGACAGGCAGTTAATCGCAAAATATGAAGCGAAGATGGTACCGGCCTGTGCCTTTGTCATGCCGAGCGGTGACAACATTTCAGGCAGAAGTATGCCGTAACTGTACCGTATTGAAAATGCGGCAAAGGCAGAAAAAATACATGCTGCCAACACAGCTATGGCACGCCCCCTTAACGAGCTGATTCCCATTTTGCCGAGCCTCTTGATTCTGCAGCTCCCACAGGTCAGGTGACCGATGAGCGCCTACTGGCCTGACCTTCTGAAAAACCTTCTATGCTTCCCCAAACAGCCCGGAAAGGCGTCTCTTAAGAAGTGACTCATTCAGACTGCCCAGACCAAAATCTCCACAGAGCACACCGATAAACTCCTCAAATGTAGTCAACTCCCGCTCGTACTCGCCAACGGCCCCGACTCTGCGTAAAAGCCGACCACGGAGCGTAATACGCCCTTCAGCGGTTGTCAGTGCAGCAACGGGTGCCTGCGTAAAAAACGAATCCGGGTGCGTGGAGGTGTAATGGTTTGCCGGAATAAAATCCTGCGGTTGCACTGGACAGAGGAGAACACTGTACAGGTTTTTCCAGCTGGAACCAGTAAATCGGGAAAGCATGACTTCCTGATTGTCAGTTTCTTCCAGACGATAGCTGTCTGGGGTCTGGTTCACTGCCTCGTGAAGATGCCAGGGCAGTGGGTCTCTGAGTGTGCCTCCGCCAAAGCCTGCATCACACAGGTAATATTGATTATCCACCATCACTCGCAGGGCCATATGAGTGAGCGGAGGTGATGGCGCACCACTGGACCAGACTCTGCCTAGCAGGCGCTCCACCTTGTAGCCAAGCGACTCAAAAACTTCGGCCAGCAATGCATTGAGCTCAAAACAATAGCCGCCTCGCCTCTGTTCAACTACTTTCACAAAGAGCGCTGTGGGGGCCAGGTCTATTTCGCGCCCCTCCAGGATTGCAAGATTCTCAAAAGGCACAGACTGCGTCATGGCACGGTGAATTTCCCGAAGCCGACTGTGAGGTGAGTCAGGAAGAGAGGTAATGCCGATACGCTTGAGAAACCGTTCAATATCCATACAAGCCCTCTCGATCTTCCCTCAGCAATCAGTCTGCCATAACAGCGGCCCAGCGCTGCTCACCCTCAGGGCCTTCAAACATACCGAGCGAGCGTTCCTTGGCTCCGGCATAATCCGCAGGCAGGTCAAGCAGCAGGCTCAAAGCATGGGTTACCGGCAAACCGGCCAGCATGCTGTCATACTTTAAAACACAACTGAGACAGTAGGCTACCAGATAGGTCGCCCCTGTCTGCATAAACTCTGTATGGCGCAGAGCAGTCAGTTCTTCAACCAGATCCGGTCGGAAATGTGATAACTGGCCGCCACTGCCGCAGCAGATGGTATTCCTGCCGCTATGGGGCATTTCAATGAGGGTGTAGCCCTGCTGCTGCAAGGCTTCACGTACCTGCCGCCCCAACTGTCCCGTAAACCGGTCAGGGCAGGAATCATGTACCGTACAGCTGGCCCCACACGCAGTATCTCCGCTTTTAAAATCAAGGATGTCGTAGACTGACTCAACACAAATGCCGACAGGTTGCAGCAGCTTCTTCAGATCGTAGTAACAGCCGGGACAGGCGGTAATAATCCGTGTGATGGCATGTTCACGGGCGTAGCTGATCAACTGTTCCTGTGCCTGTTGCAGACGTTCCTGCAGCCCCAGCTGCTCCAGTAGCTTGCCACAGCAGTCAGTCCAGATCGCCTGACAGGAGACCTGTTCCTGCAGGCGCGCGAAAACCGCCCGGGTCAAGACCGGAGAATAGCTCATCAGGGTACAGCCAGGAAAGAAACAGGTACCGGTGGCGGCAGTAGGTGCCAGGTCAGCATACTCGATGCCGTACTGCTTACGGTACATGGCCATGACATTATTGGGACGGTCAGGAAAGAGGTAGCGAAACGGTTGAACATCAAATTCGCCTGAGCTGACCGCCTCGCAACGCTTGTTGGCAAAGAGTTCACCCGGCCAGAGTCCAAGCGGACATGCAGACTGACAGGCGCCACAAAAAGAACAGCTGAGGGCATCACTGAGGGTTACGCCCTGCCCTGCCAGCTCAGCCGGTGTACAATCTGATTCTCTCAGTAATTGGCAACAGTCTTTGCAGATGTTGCATCCGGTACAGTGCTCCAACGTGGCAGGATGAGTGGTCTCTTGCATGGAAAGTACCTGCAGGTAGTACGTTAGGAGGCTAGTAATAATAAGTTGAACAAAATTGCGGTCAGATTTGGCTGTAGTGATTGAACAAAACCGCAGGCGTAGCAGGGCTACGCTGAGGATTTTGTGATTGAGCTACAGTCAAAGATGGCCGGAAGATGAGATGCAAGATGTTCATGTTATTGTTGCTAGTCTCCTTAGTGCCTTCTGGCACAGGATTGTATGGTGCAGAGTTGGTTGCTGCTTTAGCTCTTATAACAAATGCAGCCTATTCGCCGTAGTGGGTATTATTTTTTCTTACCGGTGTTTCATAGAACACAACAGTGTAAGACTTGTGGGTAATCGACGAATAGACTGCCTTGTTATCTGGTTGACCACAACAGCTGTTTACTGCACTGCCATGGGATCAGACCAAAAATGTTATTGCTCTTTTTCTTTTTCTTTTGCTGCATTTTCTACAACGTCAACAGCACCAACTGTTTTATCACCGGAATCATTCAGCTTGCCGCCGTTATACTCTTTTGTGGGAACAAACGTCGGCTTGTCGTACTTCTGCCCAGGCTTTGCTGCCAGAGGATTAAGCGGCTTTTCAATTTTTTTACGTGGTGCAGGATTGTCTGACATGATTATCTCCTTATCTGTTTAGTTACAAACTCACTTGAAGTTGGACAAGTTTTTGCAAGTAAACCAACTATAGTCATTTATGTCATTTTATAGAGTGCCTATAGTCAATAACAGCTAACATTATTGACTTATTTCTTAAAAGCAAAGGAAAGAACACCATGTGTTGGTCATGTAATCCGTACTGCGGTGGCTGTAAACCACCAAAACCAAAACCTGTCAAATGCCCTTCCTGTAAGACCTTTACCTTCCCGGAGTTTACCCACTGCAAAAAATGTGGTGCAAAACTGCCAGATCTCCCAAAACCGGTGCCGGTCTTTTGCCTGTATATCGGGGAAACCTGTGCTGTTCCCTGTAACAGGCATAAGAAAACTCCTGATGACGGGGTAACAGGTTCATGCAGCTGCCATACTCCGGTAGATCCTAACTAATTCCAATCCACTTTCTTCATTGAAAGGAAATCGAAACCAGCTCCTGCGCGGTTTGTGTCGGGCAGACCATTCTGTTTTGAACGGTCTGCCCGACGCCTCACCTGACAACGCTATTACGGTACAAAGATTGCTACTTTAGAGCCTTTTTCAGCAGCCTTTTTGGCCAGCTCTTCAACCGGACCATACTGCATGCAACCGCCAAGGCAGTGCAGGACGCAGGAAGGTACTTCTCCCTTGGCAGTCCTTTTTTCACACAGGTCGCATAGTTGAGTTGGAACCGGTACGTAGTTCCACTCCCACTTGTCGGCATCTATCTGAAACGGGCCAACCTGGGTCAGCTTGATCCCCCACTGACCGCGTGGGATGTTGTGCTCGTTCTTGCACGAAACCTCACAGCTATGGCAGCCTGTGCAGTATTCGTAATCTATCAACAAACCGTTTTTTGACATGTACAATTGCCTCCAATCGTTATAGTTCCCCCTCCGGTAGCACCGGAGGGGGGTGTTACCATCAGCTCAGGCTATCCAGCGTGAAGGTATGACCGGGGTCAACCCTGTAGATCTTGCAGATCATCTGCTTGTGCGGGGCACCGAAGCCCAGCTTGCCGATATGCTTGTGTGGCACCAGGGTGTTGACGTTGGCTTCCCAGACGCCATACAGACTTGGCTCTTCTGCAGGCTTCTCAGGGAACCACCAGCCATGGGTACAATGCACTACCTTCTCATGGATGGTCGGAGTCAATTCGGCCTTCATCTTACACTTGCCGAACATGTTCTCAATCATGACGTTATCGCCATTGATGATACCCAGTGCCTTGGCGGTTGCCGGATTGATTTCGACGATCGGATCCGGGTCGATTTCACGCAGGCTGCCGATCTGTCTGTGCTCGGAGTGGAATGAAGTGAACTTCCGTGCTCCTGTGGTCAGCACCAGCGGATACTCTTTCCAGAGCTCAGGTGTGCTGTAGGGGCTGTAAGGAGGCTCTTTGAAGTACGGCAGGGCATCGTCGCCCCATGCCTCAAACAGTGTGGAAGTCAGCTCCACCATACCGGTAACGGTGTTGAAGCCAGGCTCACCGTCGGTACGCAGACCACCTTTTTCAAACTTGCGATAGGTGTAGTCCGGCTGCCATACACCAAGTTCACGCAGACCATCGAAGTCAACGCCCAGCTCAGGCTTGAGCTGCTTGGTGAAGAAGTCAGGCACGTCGTCGAAGGGCCACATATCGGGGTGAAGTTTTTTACCAAGTTCGATACAAACTTCGATATCTGATCTGGTGTCACCAACGCGCAGTGCTTCGTTGATTGCACCAAGGAATACGGCGTTACGGCCGAAGTGGGTAATAACCACGCCATCATGCTCGGCGAAGGTAGGCAGCGGCAGGAAGATATCTGCCAGGGCCATTGCCGTCGGGGTCATGAAGCAATCCTGTACCACGTTGAACTCAAGCTTCTTGAGTCCCTTGTACCAGCGGTCAGGACATGCGCAGCAGGTCGGGGAGAGGAAGTTACTGCTGTTGAACCAGCCCATACGCAGCTTGTAGGGGCGCTCGGTCTCCAGAGTATCCAGGGTCTCGTCCGGGTGGGTAGTAGCCATGGCGGTGCTGAGTGCAGGCCATTCTTTTGCGCCGATCCGCTTGTCCCACAGCTCTTCGGAGAGGTTACGGCGGGTTTCAACACGCCATTTGCCCAACAGTGCGGCAGGCGGGCCGATGGTGATGCCGCCCGGAACGTCGATGTTACCGGTGATGGCAACCAGTGACAGAATGGCATGGCCAAGCTGTACGCCGTTGGGGTTTTCGTCCACTGCCAGGCCCCACTGAATAGCGGATGGCTTGTTGGTGGCAAAGGCACGTGCAACTTCAATGATCTTCTCTTTAGGTACCCAGGTGATCTCTGCAACCTTCTCTGGCGAATACTCCTGAACACGCTCTTTCAACTCGTCAAAACCGTAGGTCCAGTTGTCAACGAAGTCATGGTCATACAGGTCTTCATTGATGATAACGTTCAGAAAGGCCATGGCAAGCGCTGTATCAGAGCCAGGACGGAGCTGACAAACATGTTCTGCACGGGTACCCAGCCAGGTGATCCGTGGGTCGATACAGATCATCTTTGTGCCGCGCTTCATCATATCGATCAGAGAGTGACCGAAGAAGCCGTCAGGGTTGGACATCAGCGGGTTCTTGCCCCACTCCATGATGTACTTGGGCAGTACATATTTGGGGTTGTCAAAACGGTCCGGATAGTAACCGGCGTTATCGATCTCAGGATAGCCGGCACCAAGGATGTAGTCGGTGATGGCACAACGGGGACCGTAGCATGACCAGCCGCTGAGCGGATAGCAGACGTTCGGAGTACCGATTGATGCAAAGCCGAGCGGATAGTAATACAGGCAGGCCTCACGACCTGTTCCACCAAAAACAACAATGGATTCTGCGCCATGATCAGCCTTCAGCTGCTTGATCTTGGGTACAATAATATCCCAAGCTTCATCCCAGGAAATCTTGGTCCAGGCCTCTTTCCCACGATTTTTCGGATCCCGCTTCATAGGGTAGGTGATCCGTGAAGGATGGTGGACATACTCAGGCAGCGTCAGACAACGGATACACAAACGACCGTTGGTGATCGGG